>Ga0070746_10000453_pt1 | contig 24267 bp, 24 predicted proteins | sample VirMetDEL_Mar_21_FD_77016 | JGI IMG/M metagenome (GOLD analysis project Ga0070746, IMG submission 77016) | Aqueous microbial communities from the Delaware River and Bay under freshwater to marine salinity gradient to study organic matter... | ecosystem: Environmental > Aquatic > Marine >...
GGTTCTTATATAAAAATATACAATCAAAATATAGATGAAGAAAAAATTAAAACCGAACGTACTATAGATAATATAGAAAAAAATAAATTAAGTTTAGTTAAAAACTATAAATTTGATGATGCTTTAAAATTAAAAGAACAACAAGATATACTAAAAGATAGTTCTACAATTGCAAATGATCAAAATAAAAGAAAATCAAATATAGTTGATTTAAATATTCTCAAACATATAATTTTTAAAAAGACTGGTATACCTGTAGAAGATTTAAACGGTGCTTTACCTAATTTATCAGAAGTAAGAGACACATTATCCAATAGTTACGTATCTCAAACTCAGGCAATTGATTGTATAATTAATCATTTCAAAAGAGTTAAAACTGGATTACAAGATCCTGCCAGACCTTTAGCGAGTTTTCTTTTTTTAGGACCTACCGGGGTAGGTAAAACATATTTATGTGAATTAATAAGCGAAGAATTTTTCCATAACAAAAGCAACTTTCTTAAAATTGATATGTCCGAGTTTATGGATAAACATTCAGTCAGTAAGTTGATAGGGTCTCCTCCGGGTTATGTAGGATATGGAGAAAGATGCTTATTAGGTGACTTTGTTAAAGAGAATCCTTATAGTTTAATATTGTTTGATGAAATCGAAAAAGCTCATCCAGATGTAATGAACATATTCTTGCAAGTTTTGGATAAAGGAGATTTGACAGATAGTACAAATAGAAAAATTAATTTTAAAAATACAATTATTGTCTTTACTAGTAATATTGGTTCAGATGTGTTTGATAAAACCAATATTGGTTTCGCAACTAATACACCAGTAAGTACAGTAGAGATGGAAAATAGTCTTAAGGGTTTCTTCAAACCTGAATTCCTCAATAGGCTAGATGAGATAGTACAATTCCAACATCTTAATAATGAAGATATCTATTCGTTAGTTGATATAATGCTGAAAAAATTTGTTGCTAAATTAAAATCAGTTCATAAAATTAATTTTGTATTAACAGAAACTGCAAGAGTTTATATATCAGAGCATGGTTATTCTAGAAAGTATGGAGCTAGATTCTTGAGAAGGTTTTTCGAGAAACACATAGAATGTGAAGTAGCTACTATTCTAATTAATAGAAGTACCAAGCCTAAAAAAATAACTTGCACTTTAGAAGAAGATAAACTAATTATTAAGTAGATGAAACATTATAATATTCTTATTAAAAATATTTATACTGACGAAAAGCGTACTTTGTCTGAAGAATTACCAGACGCAGAAGATGTAAGGTCTGTACACAAAAACGCTATGAAACAGATTAGTGTTGAAGAAGATATAGAATGTATCAAAACAGATAACAAGCTTGTTTACACTATTGACCGTGGATTTTTAGTATGAGCAATATTGAATGGCGGACAGCAGTAATGGATGGTATTCAAAGTTATTTTGAATACAAAAAGAAAACAGCTACAGCAAACCTTAAAAACTATCTAGATAATCCATCTGCCATTGGAGAACATGGAGATTTAGTGTCTGAGTGCGTTAAACTAGTTGAGGATATAGAACATGCTGAAAGCTGTTTGAAACTCACAGACGATATTTCTCTATAAAATATAAAGATAGTATTTATTCTACCCACAGAGAGCCTATGGCTCTTTTTTTATTCCTCCAAGACGATTAAATAATTATATGATACCTACTGAGATTCTTACTTTATTTGGTGGCTCAATCACTGGATTTATATTTAAATTTATGGCCCAGAGATCTCAAGATAACCAGAAAAAATTTGAGATGCTAATGAAGAGGAATCAGTTTGCTGAAGATACTCGTAACGCTGCAGCTGAAAGATCTAAGGGAGCTGCAGGTCAATGGGTTAGACGGTTCATCGTTATAAGTATTATGTTCGGAGTAATATTAGCTCCGTTCATGGCCACTATGTTATCTATACCGGTGGTACTTGAAGTTGATACTCAAAAGCCTATTTTCTTTGGGTTATTTGGTTCTCGTCCAGAAAAAATATTCGTTGAATCTCTTGGTTATGTTCTTATTCCAGAAATTAGACAGGCCTTAACTGCAATCATAGGATTTTACTTTGGTCAATCTACAGTTAAGTAGTGGAATCTTGTCAAATTTTTAATAAAATATAGAACGTAAATATGAAAGTAAAAAAGAGGGACGGTAGACTTGAAGACTTTAATATTGAAAAAATTCATGATGTATTATTTTGGGCCACAAAAGATATTAAAGGAGTAAATGTAAGCGATATTGAGATTAATGCACAGTTACAATTACACGATGGTATTGAATCAACCAAGATACATGAAGTTTTAATCAATTCAGCTGCAGATTTAATTAACGAGAACACTCCTAATTATCAACACGCAGCAGCAAACCTATTAAACTATTATCTACGTAAGCAAGTATTTGGTGTATCTGATAATATGCCATCTTTACTCAGTGTTATTAAGAAAAACATTGAGTATGGTGTTTACGATAAAGAGATTTTAAATTTATATACTGAAGAAGAAATTGAGCAGTTAGATAAAGTTATTAGACACAATAGAGATTATCTATTTGTGTATGCTGGTTTACAACAACTTGTAGATAAGTATCTGCTCAAAGATAGATCTACAGGTAAAATTTATGAGACACCGCAATATATGTACATGCTTATTGCGATGATTTTAAATAGTAATGAGACTGATAATAGAATTAGATCTGTTAAAAGTTTTTATAATGATATTAGTTCTTTTGAGATTTCGCTACCGACTCCTATTATGTGTGGAGTTCGTACACCGTCCCGCCAATACAGTTCCTGTACGCTTATAGACGTAGGAGACGACCTCCCCTCTATATTCCACTCAAATACCGCAGTAGGTTACTATACAGCGAACAGAGCAGGTATTGGTTTGAACTTCGGTCGTATAAGAGGAGTTGGTTCGAAAATCAGGAATGGGGAGGTCGTACATACTGGAGTTATACCTTTTCTAAAAATGTTTGAGAGTACGACTAAGTGTTGTACTCAGAATGGAGTAAGAGGAGGTTCCAGTACTACTCATTTTCCTTTTTGGCATAAAGAGATAGAAGATATTCTTGTACTTAAAAATAATAGAGGTACTGATGATAATAGAGTTCGCAAAATGGATTACTCTATTCAGTTTAATAAACTCTTTTATAAACGATTTGTTGAAGATTTAAATATCACTTTATTCTCTCCTCATGAAGTACCGGATTTGTATAGTACATTTTTTAGTGATACTGATGAGTTTACTGCTTTGTATGAAAAGTACGAGCGTAGTAGAAGTATTTTTAAGAGAGAAATATCTGCTCGAAAGCTCTTTATGCATTTTTGTCAAGAGCGTATAGAGACTGGTCGCATGTATGTAATGAATGTAGATAGCGTTAATGATCATAGTTCATTTATTGATCCTATCTATATGTCTAATTTATGTCAAGAGATTACATTACCAACTACCCCCATATCTCATATCGATAGTGAAGAAGATGGTGAAATCGCTCTATGTATTTTATCAGCTATCAATGTAGGAGCTATTCGTAAGTTACAAGATTTAGAAAGTATATCTTATAATATAGTTAAGTCTTTAGATTACATTATTGATAATCAGCTATATCCAGTTAATGCGTCAAAGAAAATGAAATACAGACGTAGTATTGGAGTAGGTATAACTAACCTTGCATACTATCTTGCAAAGAATGGTTTCTCGTATGAAGACAAAGAAGCTATCAACTTAGTAGATGAACTAGCAGAAAATATACAATACTATCTCCTCAAAGCATCTGTACGTTTAGCTAAAGAACGAGGTAAATGTGAATGGTTTGATCATACAAAATACAGTCAAGGTATTTTACCGATTGATACTTATAATAAAAATGTTGATAGTATTTGTAAGCGCAAACTTACTCATGATTGGGAAAAACTGAGAAAGGAAATTAAAGAACATGGTTTACGTAATAGTACTTTAACTGCATTAATGCCATGTGAGAGTTCTTCATTAGTAACCAACTCTACTAATGGTATTGAACCACCTCGTAGTTTAGTTACTATTAAAAAATCTAAACAAGGTTTGATACCTCAAGTTGTTCCTGAGATTGCTAGACTCAAAAACAAATATACCTTGGCTTATGATATGGAAAGTAATAACGGGTACATTAATATATGTGCAGTATTACAAAAGTATTTTGATCAAGCTATATCTGCTAATCACTACTACAATTTCGCAAAATTCGAAGAGAGTAATTTACCTATGTCTGTAGTTGCAAAAGATATTTTATACTCTTATAAGATGGGTCTCAAAACTCTTTACTACGCTAACACTGATGATGGTAAAACTGATGCAGTTGAAGAAGAATCAGATTGCGCTGGTGGTGCGTGTAAATTATGAGCCCCGAATTTCAAACTATAATTACTAAATTAATTATTGCCTTAGATATATTTTTTATGATATACTTTGTCACTAAAGAAATAAAAGAAGACTTAAATGGATAAACAAATTATTAATATTGAGAATGTAGATACAACTAAAGAACCTCTGTTTTTTGGTAAAGGATTGAATTTGCAACGCTACGACCGTCAGCGCTACAAAAAGATATATGATTTATTTCTTCAGCATTTAAGTTTTTTTTGGCGACCAGAAGAAGTTAGTCTTGAAAAAGAACGAGCTGATTATGATAAACTAACTGATCATCAAAAGTTTATCTTTACAAAGAATTTAGGCTATCAGATTCTTCTCGATTCCGTACAGTCACGAGGTATTAGTCATCTACTAGAAGATTGTAGCAATCCAGAGCTTGAAGCATTTGCTAAAACATGGGAGTTTTTTGAGACCCTGCATAGTTATTCTTATACATATATTATTAAGAATGTATACCCTAACCCATCTGAGGTATTTGATAATATTTTAACAGATCCTGAGATCATCAAACGTACTACATCTGTAACAAAATATTACGATGATCTTATTAATAGTGTGCCTGAAGATAATATTAAAGATCGCAAGAAAAAACTTTATCTAACTCTTGTAAGTATTAATATTCTTGAAGGTATCAGGTTTTATGTTTCATTCGCTTGTTCATACTGCTTTGCGCAGAATAAGACAATGGAGGGTAATGCTAAGATTATTTCTTTAATTAATCGAGATGAGAATCTACATCTTGCTTTCACTCAAAATATTCTCAAGTATTTAAAAAATAACGATTCCGAAGGGTTTACTGAAATTGTTAATGAATGTCAGCCTATTGTTGAAAAGATGTTTAAAGATGCAGCAGAAGAAGAAATGGAATGGGCTCGTTATTTGTTCAAAGATGGTTCTATGTTAGGACTTAATGACGAGATCCTTATTCAATACATGAAGCATTTGACTAATAAGCGTTCTAGGTCGATTGGTATTGGTAATATTTTCGAAGAAACTCCTAACCCTATTCTGTGGATTAAGAACTGGACTGAGTCTAAGCACGTACAAGTAGCTCCTCAAGAAACACAAATTGAGACATATAAAGTAGGTTCATTCAAGCAAGATACCTCGGATACGGACTTTTCGGATTTTAGTTTTTAGAGATAATTTAGCTCGTCTAACTAAATAATTTTGTGTTAGACGAAGGATATTTGTATCTTATTACTAATAATGCCTGGCCAGGTTGGATTAAAGTAGGTACTACTAAAAATATTAATACACGTGTACGTTCTTATCAAACAGGTTCTCCATTTAGAGATTATAGCGTAGTATATTCTATCAAACACCCCTTATATCTTCAAGCTGAAAAAAAAATTAAAGAACAGATGCATTATTTTGCATCCGAAATACGTAATGAATGGTTCAAAGTAGATTTACAGATAGCTAAGGATAGACTTATCGAACAACTCGATAATTACTTTTACGGGGAATGTGATCATAGTCAAAAATACGAAAAAGAACTTGTAAGAATCTAACTTTATTATGGGTGTAGAAAATAGTTATGTGCTGGTACTCAACAGTGGTTGGTTACCTATTGGGGTTAAAAGGCTTAAAGAAGCTATTTCTGCAGTTTATGAAAATAAAGACTGGCAATTAGTACAAATTGATTATGTAGATAAAGAGCCATCGATTCAACCTATTAGTTGGAAAGAATGGATCGATCTTGATGTGCCAGAATACTGCAAAGGTATTCACACTATAAGAGGTATAATCAGACAACCTACTGTTATAATAGCAAAGTCTTATTCTAAAGTTAATTTTCGAGAACTAAGACCTAACAAGCGAGGTATCTATAATCGAGATAGAGGTGTTTGTCAATATACTGGAAAAAAGTTAAGTAGAAACAATTGCAGTATAGATCATAGGATACCTAAATCCAGAGGAGGTAAAGATACATGGAACAATATGGTTTTATGTGATAAAGAAATAAACAATAAAAAAGGCTCTAAACTTCCTGATGAGTTTTATCTCAAAGTAATTAAAGAGCCTAAATCTCCTGGGCCTTTGCCAATGGTAGAATTAATATCTACTAAGCATAAAGATTGGGAATACTTTATTGCTTAGTTATTCCTACAATGATCTTTTCCTTTAAGGTAAGGTCTTTTACACTTAGTACCCTTTACATGTACTCTACCGCATCTACCACAGCAAGTAGCTTTTGAGGCTTCACAATGATAGTTTAGAAATCTTTGTGCTGCTTTAGCAGTATTATTACTTTTATCTTTTTGTTTACCTTTGATAGATCTAGCTTTTGAACAAGTTACTTTACCTTTAACTTGTCTTTTAAGTATTCCTGGTCGAACTGGGTCATGTATATCTTTTTCTGAAGCTATTTTCTTAGCTTGATCCTTCATTTGTTTTCTATATTTTGGATCATTTTTCCATTTTGAGGATGGGTTTCCTCTTTTTTTGCGTATATTGTGCCATAATCCTTTTTTCTCCCCCTCAGAAATATTAGCTAATATATTTTCATATAATGTATCAAACGTATTATTCACATAATTATTTATGTAAAATTATCAAAACTAAATAAATAATTATATGTCAGTCTACGAACAAAGTGAATATGAAAAAATGGGTGAGATTTTCGAGCAAGTAAGTAAGCATCGAGTAGTTAATCCTCAAGATATACTTAATAGAGTACATAAATATGAATATCCTAACAAAGAGCAAACTAATAAAGAAGATAAAGTTGTATCAGAAGCTCTTGATCCTGTAGGTAAAGAGGATGATGATATTAATAATGATGGTAAAAAGGATAAAACCGACAAGTATTTACGTAATAGACGCAAATCTATATCCAAAGCTTTAAAAGAAGCAGATGTAAGTCTTAATGAATATACTGATTATTATCACGATAAACTAAAATATATACCTAATATAGCTACTGAAATTCACGGAGTTGATATAGACGAAGACGGTGGAGATATTACTTTAGAATTTACTACAAAAACTAACCACACTTATTACGTTCAATACAACACTAAGTCTCAGAACTATAAAGATATAAATGTGTCTGACCCTGGGGAGTCTAACTACAAAGGTATGTCTGAAGAAGAGTTTATGCAGACTGATATTGCATCTGAAGTAGACAACGAAATTGATAACCTAAGTAGATTTGTTAACGAGGAGGATCAATCAATGAGTGAGCAAATTGATCTTAGTACTGCTAAATTCAAAGTTGGAGACGTATTTACAGCTGACCAAATTGGAGATGATTTTGATGCTGTTGTTATAGGTATTGAAGAAAACGAAGAAGGAGATGGGGTAGCTTATAACTTACAATCATTAGGTCAAGAAGGCATTACTTTAGATGAAACTCAAATTCAAGGTGAACCTTCTCACTCTTTATTCTAAGTATGAAAACCGATAAACGATTAGATGAATTATTAGAAGCGTGTGGTGCTTGTGGTGGTGAGCACGAGCAGTCTTCTGACGGCAATACAGGTGATGGTGAAGCACGTATGGCGAAGAGTGATCTCTTCAATATAGCTGACAATGCCAAAATGCTTCATGATATGCTTGATGATAACTATCCATTAGATGATTGGGCAGAAGCTAAGATTACAAAAGCAGCAGACTATATTAGATCTGTTTTTCAATATTTAAAGTATGAAGTTGAACGAGAGGGACAACCACCCGAAGACAAAGAACATACTAAAATTTATATTGCGACTGATCCGCGAACTTTAGGATTATAATATGCCAGCACAAAGCAAAAAACAACAACGATTTATGGGTATGGTACATGCCATCCAAAAAGGTGAAAAGGTTAAAGGAGCATCTAAAGAGCTCAAACGAGCAGCAAAAAGCCTCTCTAAAAAGGCTGCGAAGGACTATGCTTCTACAAAGCATGATAACCTCCCGACTAAGAAAGAGTCCTTTTCTAGATTCTATGAAGATAGAAATTATTATAGCGACACTCTTCATCCTAATTTTTGGGACGGTGAAGTGTTTGATAATGGGATTAGATCTGCTATTCTCAAAATTGTTGGAGATTTTTTGAAAGAAGATGAGCATGTAGAGGATAGTATTATTGAAGATATTCAACTTACTGGTTCTTTAGCGAATTATAATTACTCTGAAAAGTCCGATCTAGATGTTCATATATTATTAGATTTTGCTGATATTAATGAAGACGAGGATTTGGTTAAAAGAGCATTAGACGGTAAGAGATTTATATGGAATCTCCGTCACGACATTAAGCTTAACGGTCATGAAGTAGAATTATACTTCCAAGATATACACGAACCACATACAGCATCAGGTTTGTTTAGCTTACAAGATAATAAATGGATTAAGAAACCGGTTTTAGAAAAACCAGAAGTTGACCATAGAGATGTTGTTCGTAAAGCAGAAGAGTTCAAAAAAGAGATTAGATCTCTTGAAGAAGTAATTTCCGAACTTAGCGACGAAAAGGAATTAAGTTTAGTTAATAAACGTGCTAAGAAATTAAAATTAAGAATTATGAAAATGCGCAAAGATGGTTTATCTAGCGCTGGAGAATATTCTGTAGAAAATCTTGCTTTTAAAAATTTAAGAGATAATGATTATATTGCTAAGCTAAATGATATTATCATTAGCTCTTATGATCATATGTTTAATAAAGATATTTTAGGTGAGAAAGACCTAAGTACATGGTTGAAGGAAAGATGGTGTAATCGATGATATCCTTCAAACAATCTTTCAGTGAGCAAGAAGAGGTAAAATGGCATTATACTCTTGTTTCAGCTTCCGGTAGACATAGTGAACGTCACATTATTATAAAACCATATGGCCATGTGCCTGATGAAAAAGTACAGTCACTAGTGAATTATATTTTAAAGGTTATAGATGATCAAGGTGGAGAGGTCGCAGAAGGAGAGTATAATGACTTCCGCGATCTTCCTGAAATGTCGGATATGTATAAAGACGTAGATATAGAAAAGGCTGTAGGAGAGTATCTAATTAGTCTTGATGAATTAACTCTTGTAAAGCACTTTCCAACTAAAAAACAACTCAAACCTGGCAACACAAATATTGATCCTTCTGCAAAAAGCGCGCTTTTTGCTCTTCAAGGTCAAGATGTCAACTGGGGAGATGTAGCTAAACAACGCGCTGACGACTTTAATAAGGATAGAATATGAAAACATTTAAGGTATTTTTTGAAGATAACGAAAATAGTAAGTTAAATAATAATGATATACGAGATTTAATTAATGCCTTTGATCAAATAAAAGAACCATATTCTCGTTATTTATCAGTATTTAATTATTTTGACCCCAACTCTTTAGGTACTATTTCTGAAGTATTATTAACTAAGTTAGTCAACACAATTGATGGAGTAACTGCAGATCATGTAGGAGCAGGCCAAGGTCTAGCAGATCTAATCGTTAACGGCCACCCAATCAGTTTAAAAACAACTAAAGGTTCAGTTCATATTGGGCTTGGGAAGGATGAACAAAATACTAACCCCGCTGATGTAAAAGAATTATTAAAAAATTTAAACATTATATATGATAATAATCCAGAATATAGAGATTATACGGTCGCTCAATTGCAAAGCGTTATTGATCCGGAAGTTTATAAATTAATTTATAATCGTCTTACATCAATCGCTAGAAAATTATCTGGAGATGAAAATAAAGAATTTTTTGTTTGGGTAGAAAAGATCTTCAAAAAAGATATTTTAAGTAAAATTATAATACACGTTGTTAAATATGATTACGATAAAGTCTTAAAACTATTCCTTGATAATATTATCCAAACTACGGCTAGTGCCTGGGGCCTCAAAGATAAAAATAATAATAAAGCTATAATTGCTACTGATACATCAGGTAAATTATTAAATATTACTCCATACTTTGTAAGGCAAAGTTCTCGAGATCAAACTGTGACGATTAATCTTATAACCAACATAAGAACTAAGCCAGAAGATATTAAAGAGAAATTACCAGCAGAATTTTTCAAAAGTTTAGATACAATTTATAGTAATATTTTTGGAAAGTCTACTGAACAACGTGCTAAAGAACTTTATTAAAGATAGAATATGAGTAAATTTAAAAATTTTTTTAACGAACGATTATCTCGAGCTGCTTTAGGTAGCAAAATTGCTAGTACTAATTCTAAATTATCTTTAGGTGGTTCTAGTAAAGACGTAAGACTACAGCCTCTTGATGGTTATAACTCTGCCCAGTTCCCGCGAGATATTCAAAGCGCGGGTCTAGAAATCGTAAAAATTGTTAAACCTAACGAACCTGGGTCAACATCTAGTCAACTTGATACTTATATAGTAAGAGATACTGACGGCGTAGAATACCCTGTCACTTTAGGTAAAGGTAAAGGATTTGGAGTTAGAGATGAATCAACAGTACTTAATTCTATTTCAAATCAAATCCAAGATATATTAAGCACTGAGGGCAAAGAATTCACTACCATAAAAATTGCTAATAAAAAATATAAAGTCAATGGTATTGAAACCACCCCAGGTACACCTAAAAGTGATTTTCATTTAACATTTGACGGAAACCCAGTTGTATTTATTTCTCATAAGAAAGGTACAACTGCTAAACATTATCAGCAGTATGGAGGTACATCTTTAAAATCTGGAGAAGTTATTCACAATCACCCTGAGGTTAAATCTTTTATTAAAAAAATAGCTAATTTATTCCCAGATGGTATGCCTCCTGGTTCATCAGTATATAGACCTATAAAAGATAGTAATCTCAAAATGCTTGCTATATATGGTCCTGATTACGGTAAGCCTTTTGGTTATGATAATGTTACTTTATTACTACAAGGTAATGTCAAACTAAACAAAATAGGAAATAATACATATGAGTTTGATGCAGCTCATATATCGTATAACGGAGAAGCACCTGAAGGAGAGTATGATGCTGTTTTATACGGTAGATATAATCCTTCCCGAGGAGGCAATCACGGTATTAAAGCATTAAGGTCTTCTATAATGCCTCTTGCTAAGCTTTCAGGTAATACTCAAAAAATATGATTACCACATTCTGCAGGACCAATAACGAGCTTTAGTTTTAGGACCTGGAGTATCACAACGATGTCTAGCTCTAAAAGAACGTCTCCTACCAGGGATGTTCTTTTTTATTCTCATATTAGGATCACCGAAGTTAACTTTTTTAACATTACCTGTTTTAGGGTCTTTTACGTATACTTTAAACTTTTTAACGTCTCCGCGCATAGGTTTATTTAACTTAACTTTACGTCCGCGGTATTCAGCTTCTTCAAAGACATCTTCATCAATCAAGTCGAACTTGAGCATTCCAATGTAGTTTTCATTCTCGTAAACAGGTATTGTAATATTTTCGTAGACTTCTTTAAAGCTGAACATATAATTATTTATAGTGGCTAGTATTTTTTACGATGTTATTATTATGGGATTTAGGGTACGAATAGTTCCTAATAAAATAACTATATATGATGATAACAACGAGATTAAAGGCAACACTATTCCAGACAATATAGTTAGGTATTGTATAGCTGAAGGATATTGTGATGCATGGGCTACAAAAGAGAGCTACAACATTCGTGTCGAGATAATGAGGATTAAAAAATAAATAATAATATATGATACTTTTTGAGCAATACTTCAAACTTTATGAAGAAGCTGGTCCTAACAAGCATCTAACTCATTTAGAAGAATTAGTATTAACTAACAAGAGAGATGGAGCTAATAGGGCTATTGGTTATTTAAATGCTCTTTCTCAAGTATTAGATAGCGGAACAAAGAAAGCTATCAATACAACAGTTAAGTATGATGGCGCACCAGCTGTTGTTATTGGCAGAGATCCTAATGGTAACTTCTTTGTAGGTAGTAAATCGGTATTCAATGCTGAACCTAAACTCAATTATAGTATAAAAGATATTAAAATTAATCATGCGGCCGCGCCAGGTCTAATAGATAAGTTAGTTAAGACTTTTGTCCATTTTAAAGATACAAATATTGATGGTGTTTATCAAGGAGACTTTTTATTTGATAACGAAATAAAGAAAACAGCAGTGATTGACGGAGAAGATCATGTTACTTTTAAACCTAACACTATTGTATATGCAGTGCCTGTAAATAGTAAAGAAGGTCAAGATATTCTGAATTCTGATATTGGAGTTGTATTTCATACAGAGTATGATGTACAATTAGATGATGAAGGGAAGCCTAGGTTTAATACTAAGAAGTTTGGTGTAGATGTGTCTACTTTAGATCCTGGACCTAAAGTTTATGTTAAGGATGCTTATTTTGAAAATGATGCAGGTTATGTTACTCTTACAGATGAAGAGACAGGCTTTATTAGAGAACTAGTTCAACAAGCTACTCAACTAACTAAAGAAATTAATTTTGATGGTATTGATGAAGATATCTATAAAGGTTTAAACACTTATATCAATACTGAAATTAGACAAGGAGAGTTTTTAAAAGATACAGACGTATCGTTCCAGCAGTATGTAGAGTGGGTTGAAGGCAGGATGGACCGTAAAATTGACTCCCTCAAGAGTGAACGTGGTAAGCAGAAAGCTTCTCAAATAAAAGATCAAATGCTAGGTTTGATTAGTTCAGCCAAAGAAGATATCACTAAGCTACTCAAACTTCAAGTATTAATTAAACAAGGTAAAGATATTTTTATACAAAAGTATAATAATATTATGAAGGGAGTATCTATGAAACATTATCTTTTTGATGATAACGGGGATCTTGTTGTCACCGAACCCGAAGGGTATGTAGCTGTGGATGCTGCTGGAGGCGCTATTAAATTTGTTGATAGACTAGAGTTTAGCAAAGCTAATTTTACCTTAGATAAGTCTTTCGGTTAATAGTTGTTTCTTAATTTGTCATTGTAAATACTCACAATGGCTGTCTCTAAATCTAAAAAAAGATATTCTTTATATCGTCAGGGCGTTAACGATGCTGTAGATAAACTATCTTCTGTGTTTGTTGAGGTTTTTTCTTCTGATCCTCGAGTACAAAGAGAAGATATTGAGAGTAAACTTCGTTATATCCAAAACCAAATTAAAGAATTAATTGTATGAATAAGTTTGTTTTTTGTTTTTATGACTTAAACTATACTCCTGAGTTTTTGAAATCGTGGGTAGGTTTATGTAATTTTTTAAACAAAAAAAATATTAAATTTTTACTAACACAAGGTCAAAGTTGTAATGCTTTTTATGCTAAACAAATGTGCTTAGGTGGTAGTGTATTGGCTGGTTCTAAACAGAAACCTTTTCAAGGGAGATTGAATTATGAGTACTTAGTCTTTCTGAGTGGAGATATTAGCTTTACAGTCAAAGATTTTGTTTCTTTATATACCAAAGCTAATAACTTAGGTTTATCTTTTATATCCGCGAAAGTAAGAGATCGTTATAAGCTAAGTGGTAAGTTTATTAATAACGTTGCTATTGCTGATCATTCAGAATTTGATATGACATTAATTAAGAGAGGAGTATTTGAAAAATTAACCTACCCTTGGTTTAAACCACACGTGTCAAAAAAAGCTAAAGATATGAATTTTGTAGACGTAGATATTTGCAAACGGTTACGAGAAGAAGCAATGATAGATTTGTATGTATATGATAATATTGATATCTTGAAAAAGGAAATTGTATATGGATAAAATAATGATATGTTGCCCTGGTACTAGTTTTAGTATGAATTATATTAAAAACATTACCAACTTATTACAACACTTTGAAGAAAGAAATATTAAGTATAAGTTTTGTACTACTTTCTCTCGCAACATATATGAAACTCGTAATAAATGTTTACTAGGTAATCCATCTAATGGTAAAGATCAACTACCATTTGGTGGAGAAGATTACACGCATATTTTGTGGATTGATGATGATATAACATTTAATAATAAAGATTTTGATTTACTATATGATTCAGGTAAAGATGTAATATCTGGTTTTTATATTATGGCAGATGGTGAACAATACGCTGCTGTAAAAATATGGGATGAAGAATTTTTTAGCGAAAATGGTTATTTTCAATTCATGCGACCTGATGATATTAAAGACGGTAAATATCCTACTCGAGTAGAGTATATAGGATTTGGTTTTCTTTTAATTAAAAAAGGAGTTTTTGAACAATTAGAATACCCTTGGTTTGAGCCTACCTATTTGCAAATTAGAGAAGCAGAAGACTTTTGTATGGAGGATGTTACGTTTTGTTTGAAATGTAAAAAGAAAGATATACCTGTTTTTGCTCACCCGAAAGTTATTGTCGGTCATAATAAAGTAATGGAGCTCAAAAAATGAACAGCGGTGAGTTCTGGGATGATATTATTAATAGAAAATATTCTTCTAACTCTAGATTTTATGATCTTAAAGTTTCAGATATAGTAAAATATTCATCAGGTGACATATTTAAATATTATGGGTATGATATAGATTATAATAATATCATAAATGTTGTATGTACAAAAGGAGAAGGCCATATAATGTTTGGTATAGGCTATGGTTTTTGTGATTACGAAGCAGAAAAACTTACATATATACAATTAAACACAGATAAAGATCTTACAGACAAATTTGTACATAATATTTTAAGGAATCATTTCAATTGGCGTATAAAACATTTCGGCACTATATGTGATTAGTAGAGCCTAAATAATAATATATGGCCATTATAAATAAAGATTTTAGAGTAAAGAATGGTTTATACGTAGGAGAAAACATAGATCTTTTACGTGGAACTCTTTCTGCCTTAGAGGTACAAGTCGGTAACGGCTATGGTTCCACAGGCTTAACAATCAGTAACATTGGAGACTTATCCGCTAACGGTATTGGGGTATTTGATGGAAACGTTTATGTGGGTGGTGGATTCGGAGATACTGGTGTCACACTTACAAGTACAGGAAATATTTCCGCCGATGGGGAGATATATTCTGGTGGTGGTTTTACTTTTCCTGCTTTTGTTCTTTCCCTTTCTGGAGACGTAGGTGGTTATTTATCTATTGATAATCTTACTGGTGAAAAGAACATTACTACAACCATTCAACCTAATAGTGTTGCTTTAGGTACAGATACTACTGGGGATTATGTTGAATCTTTTGCTTTAAATACTACTTTCGAGACACTTACTGGTACTATCGGAGTAGGTTCAGCAGCAGAGAGCTATACTATAGAAGGTGTTGGTCTTAAAGCTACAGGAGTCACAGCGGGTTCTTACGGTACGCAGACTGAAATGCTTACCGCCACCGTTGATGAGACTGGCCGACTCACAGGTATTGGCACGACTTCTATTGTTACAACTTTAAATCACGCCGCCGATTCTGGTACAGGTTCTGTAGATCTATTAACTCAGACCCTCACTATTGCTGGTACAAACAATGAAATAACTACAAGTTCATCTGGTCAAACAATTACTATTAGTTTACCTGATGATGTTACTATAGGTAATGATTTAACTGTTACTGGTAATTTAGTAGTTAATGGAGATACAGTTACTCAAGATGTTTCTTCAGTATTAATTGAAGATCCTGTTATTAAGTTAGCTAACGGTAATACTGCTTCAGATGTTAAGGATATCGGTTTTTATGGAGAATATTCCGATAGTGGTACAAAGTATACAGGTCTTATAAGAGACGTTACCTTTGCTGGAGGTAATAAGCCATATGTTTTCTTCGCTGGTACTACTACAGATATTTTATCCGCTAATGTTACTGGGGCTGGTAAGCCAAGTGTTTCTGAATTTGCAGATGTTTATATGGGTCGTATAGGTATCAATACATCTGATTATGACGCAAATAATAGACTTACTGTTTCTGGAGCAATTAGTGGTGATAGTACTCTTACGATTGACGGTAATACAACTATAGGTGGAGGTTACGGAGATACAGGTATTACCCTTACAGATGCTGGTAACATCAGTATGAATGGTAATTTAGTTGTTGATGGTACGTCAACACTAACAGGTGATGTTTATATCGGTGGGGGATATGGCAGCACAGGGGTTACAATAACTACAGATGGTGTATTGAGCGCAGATGGTGGTATCTTTGCTGATGCATTTTATTCTAAGACTGGTGGTTCTGCAATTGATTTCAATGATAATGTTGATATTGACGGTACATTAACGACTAACGGTACAGTAACATTCTCTGGCCTTAATACAGGTACAAGTAATACAGTATTAATACGTAGTGGTAATGAAGTTGTAACTGATGATATTGACCCTAAAGTATGGGATATTAAACTTGTTGACTATGGCACTGCTACTACTAATAGACTTACTAAGTTTACTGATACTACAGGTACAATTGATAATACTATTATAAGTGATGATGGTACTACAGTTACAGTTGGTGTTGGTTCTTCTAATGATATTAGATTTACTCCAAGTGATGATAATACTTCTATTAAGTTTGGCGGTGAAACTACCGGTTATCATTCTACAAGTGCTACCGTAGCAGCTGCTACTAACAACGGAGTTGTACTTTCTATGGCTAAAGCTACTGTCAGATCAGCTAAAGTTATTATTCAATCTACTATAGGTTCACAGTATGAGGTTGCTGAGTTATTAATGATACACAACGGAACTGATGCATATCTTACAGAATATGGTAATATCTCTACTGGGTCAACATTTAAAGTTACATATGACGCTATTATAGATGGTGCTTACCTTAAGATCAGAGCATCAAATTCTGATGGGTCTAATGCTGCAACGATTGTAACGGGAACGCTACAGACGTTACTGGTATAAATTAATTAAAATATAAGCGAAAAGGCCTGATTAATCAGGCCTTTTTTTATAAATATAATTATAAGTGGAAAGTGAAACTTAATGGCTACTAAAAATTTTTTCGTACACGATGGATTAAAAGTAAGAGGAGATACATTATTAAACGGTTCTACATATACCGCAGCTCCTTCTGCAAAATTACACATTAAAACTGCCGCGAATGGTGCTGGAGCTAACCTCACTAATGTCAATGGTTTAATCATTGAAAACGGTGGCAGCTCTAATACTAATTATGCTCTCAAACTAGCTACTGGAGCTGGTAATATATTCAGTATTACTAATGCTGGTAGGGTAGGTATAGGTACAACTACACCTAATGAAGAACTTACAGTTGTTGGTGACATTAGTGCAAGCGGATCAATTTATGGTAACATTGAGGATTTAGAATTTACTGATTTAACCGTATCGGGTGATCTTACAGTAGGTGGCACAACATACACTAGCGGGCTTTCCACTCAAACACTTACTGCTACTACAGAGATAGAATCCCCTGAATTCATTGGAAATCTTAGAGGAGCCGTTTCGTTTAAAGCAAAGGCAGGAGAGGCATTAACTAAAGGTGATGCTGTTTATATATCAGGGATTTCAGGTAACACAACAGTTGTTGGTAAAGCTGATGCAGATGATAGTTCTAAGATGCCAGCATTTGGTATTGCTAATGAATCTGTAAGTTTAAATGGTAGTGTTACGATTATTAATTTTGGTGCTGTTACTAATTTAAATACCTCAAGTTATCCAGAAGGCACGGAGTTATATGTTAGTACTACAGCAGGTGCATTGACTAGTGCTGCTCCTACAGGGGAGAGTTCTTTATTACAGAAGATAGCTAAAGTTACAAGACAAGATAATTCTGCTGGTTCTATGACTGTTATGGGTGCAGGTAGAACTAATGCTGTACCTAATTTAAATGAAGGTAGATTATTTGTAGGTAACTCAGCTAATCAAGCAGTCGCTGATGATACTTTATTTGTTGATATTGCTAATGGTAATGTTGGCCTTGGAGGTATTCCTGCATCAGTAACTCACGGTCCTCACTTAGATATTGTAGGGAATAGAGGAACTTTAACTGTAGGTACAGGTTACTTCGAAGACAATGGGACTACAAATTTCTTAAACGGAGCTAGGCCTTTAGCATTTGGATACGCAGGTAGCGAAAAAATGCGTATTACCGGATCTGGTGTTGGTATAGGTACTACAAACCCGAGTAATTATGATGGAAACGCTGACGATCTGGTAATACAAACTTCAGGTCATACTGGTATGACAATTAGGTCAAGTTCGATAGCAGAAGGTAACATATTTTTTGCTGATGGTACTACTGGAAATGAACGTTATAGAGGAATAATCAGATATAATCATGATTCTGATCAGCTCAACCTCTTCACAGCAGCAACTAACCAGGTGAATATCTTAAGTAGTGGTAACGTTGGTATAGGTACAACCGATCCTTCTAAACAGTTACAAGTTGGTGGTACAACAATAGAAGATACTGCAATAAAAATCGATTCTGCTGCAAATGCTAACGGTAATAAATCATGGTTGATAAACGCTACTCAAGCAGATTCTCTTTTACGTATTGGATCTGAAAATAACCCTACTTCTATAGTTATTAAAGGTAGTGACGGTAATGTTGGTATAGGTACTACAAGTCCTAACCAAAAGCTTACAGTATCCGGTAACATTAGTGCTAGTGGAGTAGTATATGCAGATACGTTTTGTTCTAATTCTGGTAGTAGTAACACAATTGACTTTAATGATAACTTAGATGTTGATGGTTATATTACAGCTACTCAAGACATTAGTTCGCAAGGTTGTTTTTATACATCATCTGGATCTAATGTAGCTATACTCGCTAATAATTATTTAAGATCTTGCGCTAGTGGAATATTTTATTTTGACAATGCTACCGTAGGCCAAAGCTTCCAGTTTAGAACTAGTAGTAGTTCTGCTCTTGATACCACTGCAATGACAATTACGTCTGCAGGTTATGTTGGTTTAGGAGTTTTACCTACTAATCAAAGACTTACATTAAACGGTAATTTCTTACTTTACAACAATAAAGAGATCCGACAGTTAGACACCGGAGGTCTCCAGAGAACAATTATTAAGTTAGATAGTTCTAACGACCTCAACATTGGTGGTAGTTATTCCGGAGCATTAAAGTTTATTGGTGGTGGTTCTTATTCTGAAGTCATGAGAATACATGACGATGGTAATGTTGGTATAGGTATTGCTGCTCCTGAAGCCCCTTTACATATATTGGGTGGGTTCGATGCTAACAATCCTAAATCTCTCGTTATATCTGGTAGAGAACATGCATCTTCTGTTTATAGTGGTGTTCAATTTGAACGTGCTGGTGGTGGTACATTTTTTGGTATAGGTAATGATAGTAGAACTGATAGAGATGAAATTCTTATAGGTGGTGGTTTTGGTACAGTTACTAACGCTTCTTCTATTAAAATGTTTACTGGAAGCCACTGTGGTACTATAGGTACGACAAGAATGGTAATAACATCTGCAGGTTATATAGGCTTTGGTACTAATGCACCTAATCAATCATTTACTGTTGCAACAGGTCGAGCTAATTTTGATGAACAAAATAATTACTATGGGGTTTGGATAGACGGTGATACATCAGCTGAAAGTTTTATAGGTATAGGGGGATGGTATAATATAGGTGGTAGAATATCTGATGAAGGTGGTAATCACTTATCTATAAGAACTCATAATACAAGTCATAAACTCTGTTTACAATGTACTGGCGGAGAGACAGTAATAGGTGGTGCTGTTACTTTAAGCGATGATTTAGTTGTACAAGGAGATTTAACAGTACAGGGTACAACAACTACACTTAACACAGAAGTTTGTACTACTAGTGCGATGGAAATTACTAATGCAGGAACAGGCCCTGCTTTAGTGGTTAATCAGACTGGTTCACAACCTGTTATAGATTTCCAAGATGACGGTGCATCTACGTTTTATATTGAAGATGGTGGTAATGTGGGTGTGGGTACAACCAATCCTGATAGAAAACTTCATGTTTTTATATCTGATACTGGAGTTGTTCCTGATGCGAACTCTAATTTGGTTATAGAAGATAATGATTCTAATAACTTTATTAATGTCTTAACTAATAATACATCTCAAGGAGGTATCTTTTTTGGGGATTCTGATGACAGTAATATTGCTGGAATGCTTTATAATCATTCTGACGATACATTACGATTCAGAACTAACAATACTAATACTAGGTTATCAATAACATCTGGTGGTAACGTAGGTATAGGTACAGATAGTCCTGATTATAAATTACATATTTTAGGTTCAGGTACGAACACAACGGTTCTAAAATTAGCACTTGATGGTAACAGTGGAGATGGTACTTTGACCGAGCATATAAGGTTCGTTAACGAAGCAGATACTCAATGGGCAAATGCTTCTTTAGACGCTTATCAGCATGCATTTTGTACTAACGGTTTAGAGAGTATGCTATTAACTCAAAGCTCTCTGAGGATTAATAACTCTGCAGGTGGAGGTAATTTTAACATAGGTAATTCCAGTATATCGGGTTACGAAAATCAGTATCACTATATTAATCTGGGCACGACTGCAGGTGGGTCTCACGGCTGGCAAGTAGGTAAAAATAACAATAGCAATAATACTCTCGGTACATGCTATGGTTTTTATATTTATGACATGAAGAACCAATCCACTAGAATGGCTATTACTACTGGTGGTAATGTTGGTATAGGTGTTACAGCTCCTACTGCTTTACTTCATTTAAGAGATAGTTCTACGAATGCTGATGTTGGTATAAAAATAGGTAATGATGTTCGTGATTGGAACTTGAAGGTAATGGGTAGTGTTTCGGATTCATTCCAGATATTCACTCATGACGATAGTAATGTTTTCACAATTCTTTCTGATGGTAAAGTTGGTATAGACAGAACATCCCCACAAGATGTTCTTCACGTAAACGGAGGAATAATTGCAGAAGGAACTCAACATTCTGTTACAAGTTCATCTTACCCAGTATCTGGATTAAATACATTTAAACTTTTTGGCAAAAGAAAAACAGATGCCAATACCAACCTTGGTGGTATTGGCATGGTGTATGATTCTGGGTATGAAGACCCTATTATTTATGGCTATGGTAATAATACCAATAATAGAATTTATTTTGGGTCGATAGCAGCAGGAAATAGAGATTTAGGAACAGGGTTCAATCCGATTGCGGTTATAGATACTTATAATGATAGGGTTGGTATAGGTACTATAAGTCCTCTCTCAGAACTTCATATAGAAAAAGGCTTAACAGGTGATAGCTCTCAGCTTAGAATTACTAATGGCGCTGGCGCGACTGTTAGAATGGGTATTACAGGTTCTGGCGCAAATGACAACGCTCACATAAAAACTAATAGTGGGGAAGACTTAGAGTTTCAAATTGGTCAAGCTGCTGATGCTGCTACACCGTCAGTTATATTCAAATCTGGTGGAGATGTTGGTATAGGTACACCCAACCCAAGTACAATTTTAGATGTTAATGGTACCATTACTTTGAGTGGCGATGTTGAGCATCAGTTAGCAAAAAGAACTCAAAGTTGTATTACAGCTGCGACTGCTGATACTACTGAACTTCGAGGTCGTAACGTCGACTTATACGCTTTTGATGACATTAATCTACGTGCTGGTACTGGAGACAAAATAAACCTTTTCGCACAAGGTGGTTCAACTAAGTTTACAGTTTGTGATGAAGTTGTAGTTAATCCAGCACTCTGTGCAATTAACTTTAGAGTTGGTGGAGATACCGATGCCAATCTTATTCACGCTAATGGTACTTTAGACAAGGTAGGTATAGGTACATCAAGTCCTAACGAAAAGTTCACAGTATCAGGTAACATTAGCGCAAGCGGTATTATATATGGAGATACATTCTGTTCCAACTCTGGTAGTAGTAGTACAATTGATTTCAATGATAACTTAGATGTTGATGGTTATATTACTGCATCTAACTATATAGCTACTACTAATACATCTACTACTAGTGCGATGGTGATGGGCTTTAAAGATCAGTTTAAACGCACATATACAACAGAGTATTCATTCACTCAAAATGGGGCTGGATTACATACATTTAATTTAGCGTTTCCGACCCCATGGGGTGGTGGTTTGAAATACAAAGCAGTACTTATCATCCAGCGCCAAGGTAGTGCCTATACATTCGGTAGTATAGAAGATAATTCATATATCTATAGAGAAAGTGATAACGATTTTACCCATAGAAGTGAAGATCAAGTGTTAGTATCTTCTGGTTTAGGTTCTAGTAACAGTGTTGTCTTATCTGGAGATATAACAAGTTTTAACACAGATGTTCCTACATCTAGTTCAACTACTGGTAGTAGTACATATGATTACTATGTAGTGCGATATCCATTAGATTTCAATTATAACTTTAGCGGTACTAATAAGATTATGGTACACTTAGAAACATATAATTATAGCGGCCCGGATCCGGTATTCACAATCGCTTAACCATATTAAAAAGATAAATAATTAACGATGTCACAGTATTATTCCAAATTAGCTAACGGATCAATAAACATCACATATCCTAATAAGTATGTAGGTATAGGTACTACTAACCCTGATGGTAAACTACATATTTACGAAGGAAATCTAAAATTCACTACAGCAACTAATGCAACAATTGCCAATATTAGTTTTGTACGGGAATCTAGTAACAATGGAATGATGATCCAAGGTTTTGAAACTTATCTTGCGTTCAATACCTTCGGTGGTGGAGCAGGTGAAATAATGCGTTTGACCCGCGCAGATGGTTATGTAGGTATAGGTACTACAAATCCTTCTCATGCATTAGATATTTCAGGTAACACTAGAATTAGCGGTAACTTACACATGGGAACATCTAGTGCTACCACGAGTGTTATTACTTTGTATGGAGATGGACAAAATTATCATAGTATCTCTTCAAGAAATTCATTATTCTCGGTAGCTGACGATATAAGAATTAATACATACGGAGCTTTATATATAAATTTAGACTCCAATAATAATAATACTTCTGGGGCAGATTTCATGATAGGTAGACATGGCGGAGTGACTACTATATCTGATTGGTTTTTTACCCTAAATGGAGAAAGTGGCAACGTTGGTATAGGTACTAATGGTCCTGTAACTAAACTTCATGTATCTGCAAGCGCAAGCGGAGATGCGGCGAACTTATTATTAACAAATACTAACGATACAAACGGAGATACAGCTAGTATTCAGTTTTCAATGACTGATACTACATCTTATAATAAAGCGGCCATATATTTTGAACGAACAGCCTTGCAAGGGGAAGGATCATTACATTTAGCCACTAGTAATACTGGAAACAGCACAAGTGTTACTAAATCTGATGCCAGATTAACAATAACAAAAGATGGTAACGTTGGTATAGGTACTACAAGTCCAGGTGGATTATTACACTTACAGTCTGATGGTGGTAATGCATGTGGTTCCTACTTACTACTCAAACATGCAAATAATAATAATACAGACATTATTGGTACAATAGAATTCGCTAATAATCTAGGTAAGACTGCTTGTATACAAGCTGGTACTACTGGTCACTGTCAATCTGGTTATATGTCTTTTAGTACCGAGTTAAGTGGTTCTGCTTCCGAAGTAATGAGGATTACAGAAGACTCTAATGTAGGTATAGGTAAAACTAACCCTGGTTCTAGACTATCAGTAGATGGGGTATACGGTATAAACGTTCGACCAGGTACAGCTGGAGCGTGTGGTGCAAGTACTGCGATAAATAATTTATTATCTCTTACAATGCCATATGGCCCATCTTCGGCAACATGCTCGAATGCAGGAGCTAGAGTTGGGGTAGTTATGCGTGGTAGTCTGACCGATCCAATTACCGGGGATGGACAGAAAACAGCTGCTATATATGGCGTTTCAGAAGATGTACTAGGTTATTCTAGAAAAATGGGTATGGCGCTATATACATCTTCTTTTGATGCCAATGCAGCTGAAAGAGTGCGTATA
>Ga0070746_10000457_pt1 | contig 24215 bp, 24 predicted proteins | sample VirMetDEL_Mar_21_FD_77016 | JGI IMG/M metagenome (GOLD analysis project Ga0070746, IMG submission 77016) | Aqueous microbial communities from the Delaware River and Bay under freshwater to marine salinity gradient to study organic matter... | ecosystem: Environmental > Aquatic > Marine >...
AGCACAGCTTGAGCGGTTCAAGGCCGATAACCCAGACATCAACCAGCCTGAGGTCAAGGCTGATGTGGTGAAGCTCTTGAAGTCGGATGAGAATCTGACGCTCGAGCGCGCCTACGCGATCGTCCAGGGTGGCCGCGCCCTGCATGAGCGTGAGCAGCTTCGTGCCGAGTTGCTCCGTGTGCGGGGCGAGGCGAAGAAGGCTGGGCTCAAGATTGGGGGAGCTTCACGCGCCACCGGGTCGAGCCGCGTTCCTGCTGCTGTGCGGGCTCAGGGTGGCTGGGCTGTGGCCCAGTGGCTCCAGGCTCACGGCAAGTAGCTGAAGTTGCAGGGTTCCTGGCGGCATGGTAGCGTTCCCGTGCTACCCCCCGCCTGGGCCCTGTTGCAGGACACCCCACCGTAGCGGGACACGGTCGAACACAGAATCGTTCCACCCTGTACCCACGGTGCCCCATGGCAGTCCTCAGCAACGACATCCTGTCGTCCACGCTGCGCGAACTCATCAAGGATGAGGTCGATCAGCTCTTCAAGACCACCCCCCTTCTCGACCACATGAACCGCTCCGGCGGCGTCCGCATCGTGGACGGTGGCCAGAAGGTTGACCAGCCGCTGATTCTCTCCGAGCACAGCTCGATCACTCAGCTCTCCAGCGGCTACGAGGCGACCAACCTCGCCGTCAAGGACGTTCTGCGGAACGCCTCCTTCGACTTCGCCGACTACGTCGCGCCAGTCGTCATCACGCGCAAGGAGGAGCTGTCCAACAGCGGCCCCCGCGCCATCGTGGACATCGCCGAGGCTCGCCTCAAGAGCGTCATGGGCATGTTCAAGCGTGAGTGGGAGAAGCAGGCTGTCGCCGGCTCCTCGACCATCATGACCGAGATGCTCACCCTCAACGGTGGCACTGCCGCTGGCACTGGCTTCCTCGAGCCCGAGGTGGCCGCCGCGCAGAACAACGTCGTCGGCGGTCTGTCCAAGACCACCTTCACCGACCTCCAGAACCAGTACGTCAACGGTGGTGGTGCGTTCGCAACGAACGCCACTGGCCTCCTGACGGACCTGTTCCTGGGTGCCCAGCAGCGCACGCCCGACACCACGCCGGATCTCATCCTGGCGTCCGAGGCCTGCTACAAGCTGTACAAGCTCGACCTCTTCGCGAAGGAGCGGTACATCAGCGAGACCACGCTGGACTCCGGCAAGCTCGCTCTCGCCTTCCACGGCGCGATGATGTACGTCGATCCGAACCTCCCGGCGAACCCGGGTGGCGCGGCTGCGCAGATCATCTCTGCGTACATCCTCAACACGAAGCACATCAAGGTCATCTTCGATTCCCGCGCGAACTTCACGCTCGGCGACTTCGAGAAGCTCTCCGGCTACACCAGCCGCAGCGCCGACGTGATGCTGCGTACCCAGCTCTGCTTCGACCACCTCCTCTCCAGCGGCGTCCTCGCCAACTCGGAGGCATAGAATGGCCACCAACGACATGCTGCAGTACCTCGAGCCCGCCGCCTCTGGTGGTCTCGCGTCCGCCTCTCACCGCCGCAAGGTGGAGACGTTCATCGCGGCCGGCACCATCACCGCTGGCGACGTGGTCATGTGGAGCATCGACGGCACCGCCGACTCGATGCTCAACGTGGTCATCTCCGCCCTCAAGGCCCTGGGTCAGCCCCTGGCTTGCGGTGTGGCGCTGAACAGCGCCGTCTCCGGTGAGGACGTCCGCGTCGTCATCTCAGGCTTCGCCACTGCCAACTGCACCAACGACACCGGAACCATCGTCGCAGGGGACGCGCTCGTCGCCTCCGTCGTGACGGCGGGCGAGGTCGAGGTTCAGGTGGCCGCGAACATCGCGCGGACCTTCGGGGTGGCGCTTGAGGCGGCCGACGCGACCACGGCCCAGTTCGTAAACATCTGCGTTTACCCCCAGTTCTGAGTCATACAGGGGGGGCCTGTCCCTCGTCCTCAGGCCCTCTCTGGCCCCGGCCCCACCTCTCCTGTGGGGGTCGGGGCCTCTCCGTAGGAGTCACGGTGAACCTCTCGCAGATGCTGTCGATGGCTGGGTCCATTCTGGACTACTCGCCCGACGTACCGACGTACCGCGCCGAGCTGCGCCGGTTCATCAATGAGGCGTACCGGGGCCTCTTCTCCAACGACGTGTGGCTGTTCGCTCAGCGCGAAGACCACATCGAGATCCAGCCCGATGTGTCCGTGACGGGGATGGTGTTGCTGACCTCCGGCGACACCGTGAAGCTGAAGGACCCAACCGCGTCAGCCCCATTCCTGTCTTGGATGAGCGGGGCCATTGTTGAGATTACAGCAGCCAGCGCGCCAGTGAGCACGCTGCCTGTTGAAGTGCAGGTCCGTTCGTTTATCGACGGAGACAATCTGCTCCTTGAAGACAAGGATGGGCGGGACCTCGCCCCAGCTCTGTTTGGTGGGGCTACAGGGGTGACTGCGACCATCAAGCAGCGGTACGTCGATATGCCCATCGACTGCGTGGACGTGATGTCGGTGACCCTGCGCTACCCGAGCCAGGAACGACAGCCGTTCTACAACCTGACCCGCTGGGAAGACGAAGCGTGGATGCTGAACATGGACCTCGTCGCGAGGCCCACGAACTTCATCCTGGCAGAGGACGTGGTCGTTCCACCTCCTGTCATCCAGCCAACCTGCGTCAACCTGGGGGGCGTCGCGAACACTGTCCCTGTGGCTGGCGACTTCGACGTGGTGTACGTCCACAACCTGGGGAACAGGCAGAGCGCCCCCAGCCCAAACAGCACCGTGACGACGTTCGGTGCGACGGACGGCATGGGCGTTTCAGGCATGCAGAACAACGGTGTGAACAACAGCACTGGGCTCGAGAAGCAGGTGTACATGCGTACACCGCAGTCGGACGCCTTCTACAAGGTGGACGACCCAGCGTCGCCTGAGAGCGTGACTGTCTCCAATGGCTCAGGCTCAGGCTTGGGTATTCCGGCGTCGTACCAGATTCCTGGCCGCAGGCTCCCTGAGCACGACGGCATCTACAAGCGTATCCGCATGTACCCCCGGCAGGACGAGGTGCTCACCATCACGGTGCGCTACCTGGCTCGCCCGCCACGCCTGCTCGACGACAGCGATGTACCGGGATTTCCCCCCGAATATCATCAACTTCTGGTGTTCCGCTGCTGTGAGCAGCTCTTCATCAAGCATGGCAACGGGCCGCTGGCAGAGCTCTACCGAGAGCGCGGTGACGTGGTGCTGGCTCGGATGCAGAAGCGGTACAAGACCACCCGGAGCCAGATGCTGGTGAAGGGCGACTTCGCGCAGAGCACCACCATGGCTCGCCCCTGGCGCACCCTGAGGCACCTGTCGTGAACCTGACCAAGCTGCCAGTCCCCCGCATCGGTGGCATCGACCAGCGCATCCCGGCTCCCGAGGGGACCGCTGCCCTGATGGACAACTGGCGCTCGGACTGGGAGACGGGCGGCTGGAACAACCGCTTGGGCTACGAGAAGCTGCTCACGTCCACTTCGACGTTCGCTCCGTTTGTGCCGTTCGGTCGCATCGACAGTGTGTTCTGCTGGGCTGAGCGTAGCGCCGCCCTACGGTGGCTGCTCTTTGAGACGGGCGGTGTGCTGTACTTCGTGAACTACGTCAGGGATGGCTTGCTCACACTTGAGTCAGGCCGACCGCGCATGGCGATCGACAGCGCCCCGACGAGCTACTCGCCTGTTGCGAACGGGCTGGTCATCGCGAACGGGCACCGGGTTCGTAGGTTCAACGGCTGGCCAATCGACCTTCAGGCCACCAGCATTCACTCTGCTGTCTTGAAGCAGGCCTACGTCAACCATGGCTACGAGCTGGTCCCACCAGCGCCTCGACCCTGGGGTGTGGTTGTAGGTGACGACCTGTACCAGGCCGACTTGGATTCACGCTCCACCATTGCGACAGGGAACGAGAACCAAGACCGTGGGCTTGGCGTCACCAGCGATGCTGCTGAGCACACGTTCCGCTGGCGAATGTCTTTTGTGGACCAGACGGGTTCAGAGAGCGCGCTGTCCGCTCCATCAACAGCGGCGACGTGGACGAACACTGGGGGAACCACCTACTACCGGAAGGTGGTCACCCTGGACATCGACCAAGGCCCGCCTGGGACGGTTGCCCGCAGGCTGTACCGGACTCAGTACAACACCACGACGTTCCAGTTCGTGGTTGAGATCCCAAACAACGTCGAGCGCATGTACTGCGACAGCGTTCCAGGGACGGCGCTCGGCGCTGAGGCCCCCTCTGCGCTGACCCCGATGCCCTGTCCTGACGCCCGCTTTGTGGCCCAGGCAGCGAACTGCATGTTCTTCGACGGGGGGCCCAGCAACCCCACAGCCATCTTCTACTCGATGCCGGGGACGCCAGCGCAGTTCAACGAGCTTGACTACTTCTACGTGGGTGGGAACGGCGGGGACGTGCAAGGGCTCGCCGGGTTCTACAACAGCGTCATCGTGTTCCGCGAGCGCCAGATTGATGTGATTCGGGGCAGCTACCCTGACTTCACCATCGAGGCCCTCTTGCTCGACGCGGGAGGCAGTGCGCCTGCTACGGCACAGGCTGTTCCTGGGCACGGCATCGTGTTCTTGTCAGACGACGGAGTCTACGCGCTGACCGGTGGCCTTGATGGCGGCAGTGAAGCCAAGGTCAGGATCATCAGCGAGCCGATTCAGGGCTACATCAGGCGCATCAACCGCGCGCTGGTGGCCAAAAGCGTGGCTGTCCTGTGCCGGCGCTGGAAGGAGTACCAGCTCTGGGTGCCGCTCGATGGGTCGCACGACCTGAGCATCGGGCTCATCTACCACTACGACCGCAAGGAGTGGACGACCCGCACGGGATGGCCTGTCTCTTGCGTGACCTCGACCCCCGAGGGGGACGTGGTGTTTGGCCACCAGGCTGGCGCGAACAACAACCCGAACCTTGAGTCTGGCCTGTTCGTGATGAGTGGCTCCCGGTCGATGGGCTACCTCAAGGCTGGGGAGTCGTTTGTGCCGGCTGCCCCACCACCATCGGTGTACCTGTCTCGCCTCGAGCCCATGGGCGACAGCGTAGACAAGAAGCACCTGCGCTACGTCTACGTCCACCAGATGACCACAGGCTCCAACCTGTCGGCGGTGCAAGCTGAGGCTGACCGTGGCCTCGTCGTCAACGTGGGCCCATCCCTGGCCAGCCAGCCAGCCGACCGGGCCCTGCTCCCGACCTTCACGTCAGGGTTGAGCACAGAGGCCGGGGTGTGGGACTCGTCTACCTGGGCCCAGCCGGTGCCCATCGACGTTCGGTACAGCGTGGTGCTGGATGGCGCTGGCTACGTCCAGTTCCGGTTGAGCACGACCAACGACATCGTCATGACGGGGTACACCCTGGGCGTGGTAGCCTCGTCCACAGAGGTCATTGAGGGCCGAGCTGCCACGACGCGGAGGCCGACGTGAGCTACCGCTACAAGCAGGGTGATGTAAAGGACAAGGAGTTGCTCGACGCAGAGCAGGTCCGCTCGTCCTTGGTTGAGCAGGTGGGCAGCCTGCAGGCCCTCGACCGCGACCAGCTTCCGCACGACGCTGTGGACGAGAACATGATTGCGGCTGGGGCGCTGCATCAGATGCTTCCCACGCAGGCTAATCAGGAGAACGAGGCTCCGTACAGGTTCACCGATCCAGCCACGCGCCCAGCGACATTCAACTTCCTGCCGGCCTACGTCTACCCTCCAGGCGTGATGTTCAAGAACTACGCCGGGGGAGGCATCATCCTGTGTAGTGACAGCATCGCCTGCAAGGGGGGCGTCATCCAAGCGGAGTTCTCCTGCTGGACGTGGCGTGAGACGATCCTCGATTCATACACAGACAATGAGGTGCCGTACAAGTACTCGATCACCCTCAGGGTCAACGGTCGAGCTGTGGCATCAAGTGGGCCAGTGGCCTCGCACTGGTCGAACATCCACCTTGTGGGAACAACGGTAGCCCCTGAGGGCGCTGTTCAGGTGACAGTCGAGTGGTCCCTTCAGGGTATGGGCGAGAACTATTTCGCCAACGCAGCGGTGTCTGACGCGGAAGTCCCTCAGTTTTGCGTCGGCGGGACGACTCTACTCATCCAGAACCGGAGGGTCTGATGTCTCAGATTCCCCCCTACCGTCCCGCTCCAGGCCAGCCAGCGTCTGCTGCTGCGATGAACGGCTTGTTCACGGGCGTCGCGTCTGCCACTGCAGCCATCAACGCAGACAATGTCCGCTCCCAAGGGGTGGATATCGCTCAGCTTGACGCGGTGACCACTGACGACAACGGCAGGGTCACGCGATTTGTCGGGAAGTACCAAGACACTTCATCCAACGCCGTGAACGACTCCACTACCACTACGGTGGCTGAGTGGAACTTGGGTGTTGGTGCCGAGTACGACATCGGCAACGTGGCCAGGATTTACACATCATTCAGGGCGACCGACATCACCATCGGCACCGCGCAGTACGGCGGCTCCGCAGTGGCGGACAAGACGTTCGATCAGCAGATATCAGCCGGCGCGGGGTGGGTGTTCTGGCTGGAGTGGGATGTGACCTCCAGCGCTCGCGCGAACTATGTCCCGGTTCCAGGGCAGGACGATTTCGGAAACCATCTGGCCAACATCACTGACCTGGGTGGCAGTCCTGTTCCCCACATGCGGACGGCGTTGACAGCAGCGACGATGTTGGTGCCGCATGTATACGGGTCGGTTGATAAGACAGGCCCCAACGGGGTGATCTTGAACCCCATTGATGGGCAGTTCAGCAACCCGATCCGGCGGTCCCGCTCCTACCACTACCAGCGCACAGGGACGAATGGCCGCATCTACGGCATCCGGCTGCGGGCCCGGGGGGTGTGCAGCATTGGGGTGGACCCAGCCGGAACTGGGCAGGGCATCTTCTACGTCCGCGACACGCAGCTCTGGTTCGGGGGTGGTTCGTTGTGGAACGACTACTCGTTCAACAATGAGCAGATCACCATCGACAACATCGAGTTCTCAATGCTGGTGCAGGTGCCGCAGTGAGCTACACGCCGACGACCACGTTCGTGTCTGGCAACGTCATCGCTGCCGCTGACCTGCAAGGCAACATCGACGGCATGCAGTCCTACGCCAACGGGGGCGTGGTTCCCGGCGACCTGCTCGCCTCGACGTGGTGTGAGCAGCAGCATGTTGTGGCACCCGAGTACAACGCGACAACCGCCACGCTGCAAGCCGTCTCAGGCTCGACGAGCGAGGCAGAGCGCCCCACGTTCACGGGCCGGTACAGCTACGCCCAGCGCGCAACGTCGAACCAAGGGGTGGGGGTGACGGTGTGGCAGTGGGTGCCGGGGACTGTGCAGCAGTTCGTTGTGCCTCGCAGCGCCAGGGCCATCCTACTGCAGTTCGGCTGCGCCGGGACAACTGGCGGGTACGAAAACGCTGACGTGGCGGGCGGCATCGCAGGGTTTGGTCAGCCGGTGACAAAGCTCCGGGCCTTCCTGACATCAATGGATCTGCAGGACATCAGCGACCTCAACGGGCTTGGTGACCTCAGCATGTTCACCGAGCATCAGGTTCAGATTGAAGCTCCAGCCAATGTCTCGACACAGAACAAGAGCTTCAGTAAACAGGCTCGGCGGGACCACTACAGCGGGTTCATCCTTCAGGAGAACCTTGGTCCTGGCGTCTACACCCTGGGTCTGGCGACGCAGAGCACAAACCCCAAGTTCAGAATGTGGCGGTGGAACGTCGTCGCAGAAGCATGGATGGTCTGATGGCACGCAACCCTTACGGCAAGCGCATCGCTCAGGGGGCAGCGTCTGGAGCTGTCACTGGAGCCGCTGCAGGGACAATGATTCTGCCAGGGATTGGCACCGCAGTTGGTGCCGGCCTTGGGGCCCTTGGTGGTGGCTTCATGGCGCGGCCCGGCGACGATGAGAAGCGCCTGCGCGCCCGCATGCGAAAGCTCGAGATGGGCGTGCTTGGGGACGAGGCCACGGCCATTCGCCAGCGGTTCATGAACCCAGTGCGAGGTGCAGCGCAGGAGCAGGAGGTCAGGCGTCGCGCCCTTGAGCAGGGCACCGCGCTCTCTGGTGCGGCGGCTCGCCGTGGTCAGGCTGCTCAGCGCGCAGCGCGTGGTGACATCGCTGAGGCTGGCCAGGAAGCCACGCTTGCTGTCATGGATTTGGAAGAGCAGCGCCGCCAGCAGGCCCAGCGCATCAATGAGGCGCTGATCGCCCAAGCAGGCCAGAGGGACAGGGCCTTCCGTCAAGGAATGATGCAGGCCGTGCCAATGCTTGCCGGTGAGCTGGGCTCCACGATTGGTGCCCAGAGGGGGCTGAGCCTGGAGGAAGCAGCACTCCTTCCAGGGGCTGCCAGCAACGCAGCAGACCTGCAGGCCATCTCCGGCGAAGACCCTATGTTCGATCCGGTTGTGTCTGACCCGCTGCTCCCAGAGGCTGGTGAGCCAGTGGCTGCCGCCGCCCCTGTTGCTGCGGTACCAGCCGCACCCACTGCTGCGGTACCGACCGCGACCGCTGCTACAGCACCAGCCGCCCCTGCTGCTCCTGCCCCCATGGCTCCTGCGCCGAGCGCATACACCGACGCTGAAGCCACGCAGGCCCTCGCGGCCTTAGGGGTGGGGCCCATGGTGATGGATGAGACGATGTACGGGGCTGGTGGGCCAGTCCTGTTCATGGATCAGGATGGTGAAGCCATGTCGTACTACCGCAAGGCTCCTGCACTGAATGACTTGGATATCAGGAGTCAGGAGAGGGCTATTGAATCTTTGAATCGCATGAGCCCTGAGAAGAGAGACGCGCTTGACTGGGACTCCTACAACGAGCAGCTCTCTTTTGCTGCAGGCCTGGAGTAGACAATGGCTACGAGAGCATCCGGCTACGCCGCAACATTCATCCAGTCCCGCCGTGCTCAGCTTGAGTCCGCCCGCAGGCAAGCTGAGGAGACAATCAGCAACGAGGAGGTCCGTTTCAAGTACGAGCAGAAGCTGTACCAGAGCACCATCTCTCGCCTTGACGCCCAGGTTCTGGAGTACGACAAGCTGCTCAACGCCGCACGAACGCGCCAGTCTGAGCTGGGAAGCCCCCGCACAACCAAAGTCTCCTACGGCAGCCAGCGCCAAGCGATGGATCTGGGCGCTTTCGCGGCTGCAGATTCAGCCTACGGAAAGGAGGGGCGAGCAGAGCAGGCTGCTCTTGACGCCGACTTCCTTCCGCCCGAACAGTTCCAGACCGCCCTGACAGCAGCGGTGCAGGCCATCACCCCTCAAGCTGGAACCTCGACTTCGTCCGACCTTGTTATCGCGGCATCTCAAAGACTTGGCCAGATTGCACTGGGGCTCAACCCCGAGCAGCAGTACAAGGCGCTGGAGCTCATGCAGTCGCAGCTTGGCTCGCTGGTTGGTGCCCCAGAAGACTACGACTCTACGGCGTACCTGCCAGGGATAGGTGGCGACACAGAGGGGATGAAGACGCTGCGGGGGTATGTGGCTGGCGGCGACTTCGACGCTGTGACTGGAGAAAAGCGGCTCAGCTACGAGGAGGCCCTGGAAGCAGAAAAGGTCAAGCGGGGGTTCCCTGAGAGAGAAGCGAAGAAGGGCATCATCACGGATGAGTTCCGGGTCTACAGAGGCCCAGGTATGTCCGTGTCTGGCACCAAGGAGGTGCTCGCAAAGGGGGAGGCCGAGAGGCTTGCCAGGGCGCAGACCCCAGGCTTCAGGGCTACCGCTGACGCGCTGCGGGATGATGGTGTCATCTCTGATGATGAGCGCAAGAAGCTGATTGAGGCTGGGGTCACTCCTGAGGACTACCTCGACGAATCCCTCATGGCTGCCATTGCCAGGACGGGGATGCTGACCGCTGAGCGGGCATCTCTGGCTGGTCGCCGCGCGACCGCCCAGCAGGAGGCGGCTGCTTTGATGGCACCCGACAGTTCCGACCAGCGCCTTCGCGAGCTTACCGCGATGGGGTACGGGCCGGCTGGGATCACACCAGCACAGGCTTTGTTCCGCCCGCAGGAAGCCAAGGAGAAGGTCACCGCTGAGAGAGATAGGCTCACAGCAAAGCAGGCCATGCTTCAGGGCGTCATGCAGGCGGCAAGCGGAGAGTCCCCCGATCTGGATGATGAGCAGGGCGTCTACGCATCACAACTCACCGACGCCATCAACTCTGGGAACACAGAGTCCGTCAAGGCCCTGTACGGGCAGATGCGTGAGGCTGGGTACGACGACTCCCGGCTCCAGGGATCGTTCACGCGCGCATCGAAGAGAGCCTCTGAGTTGGCCCAGAACCGCAGACAGAGGGATGCAGCAGCACAGGCAGAAGCGGCACAGCCATGAGCATCACCGAGCAAGACTTCCTGCTGACCCCTGAAGAACTGGAAAAGCGCCGCGCCTTGCGTGAGCTTGATCAAGTATTCCAACGGCTCGCCAACGAGAGGCTGGAGCCACAGGCGAAGCAGTCGGCGCTGGTCGGAGAGCTCGAGACGCTGGCGCAGCAGCAGGGGGCCATGGAGAAGCGGGTTGAAAGTGAGCAGGCTGGCGCAGCCTACCGGCTCGGTCCATACGCCACCGAGGAGGAAGTTTCCCAGCAGTTCCAAGAAAGCGAAGACCGTGCCGCCGAGGCTGTCGATCGTGCAGGTCGAGCCATTCGGAGGACTGGATACCTCACCGCCCCATTTGAGTCAGACTTCGCACGCAGCCGGCTCGTCAAGGGCACTGGTGGCAAGGTTGTCGATGAGGAGACGGGCGACCTGAGGCAGGCTGGCTTCTTTGAGGCGGCCGGTGAAGCCCTCAAGAGGCAGAGGCTGGCAGAGGCTGACCCCATCGCTGAGCAGAAGCGGCAGGTGCGAGAGGGTGAGCAGCCTCTTGAGAAGTACTTCGCCCCTGGCACTGACGTTGAAGCTCCGTTGACCGACGCAGGCATCGAAGAGGACTTCATCGATCCCACGATTGGGATGCTGATGGCCCCTGAGGTTGTTGTTGGCGAGACCGTGTTTGGCCGTCAGCCTGTCCTCACAAAGGGCGGCAAGGAACAGGAGCTGCTGTTCTTTGCGGTAGACAGGGAGGGGAACCCCTACGATCCCGACTCCCTCCCGTACAAGGCTTCGCAGTTCTTGGAGGATGTGGCTCCAGACTACATGGCGCAGGGCCGGCTGTTGCCGTTCGAGGGCGTCCCCCTTCCGCTGCAGCTTCCTCGCCCATTCCAGGCGACGGAGCGTGACCAGGGGCTGATGGCCGCGTCCCGCAAGGGCGACTACCTGATGCGGGTCGTCGATCAGGTGGCTGAGAGGCGGTCCCTGGGTGACGAGTACTTCTCCCTTCCGCTCTACAGGGAGAGCATCGAAGAGGCCCACGAGGCGGGAGAGCTTGGGTTTGGGGCGCTCAAGGCTGAGGGCGAGACTGTGCTCGGCATGCACCCCGCTTACGCCGCTGGCACTGCCGCGTCCGTATTCGTCCCCACCCCCTTCAATGTTGTAGGCAAGGCAGTTCGTGGGGCCGGGAGACTGGGAAGCAAGGCCGCTGGAATGCTGGGAACCCCAGCAATCTTGGAGCGCCTGCAGGTCCAGGCGGCAGCACGCAAGGCTCTGGGCATCGACCCGACCGGCCTGCTCGACCCCATGGCTACGCCAACACTGAGGACTCAGGCGGTGCGGGCAGCTACAGCTCCAGCCACAACGTCTCTGGAGATGACGGCAGTAGCCAGAGAAGCCCTCGACAACGGTGGCCGACTGAACGTCGATGACATGGCGCAGCGTTTCGGGGGAGATCCCGTAGCTGAGGCAATGCTCGACCAGGCACGGCAGGCCTCTGCTTCTGTTGTTCAAGCAGCAGGAGAGATCGACCCAAAGGTTCTTGGCGATGTGGCTGAGGCGTACATGCGCGCCCCGGACTACGCCGAGATTCTTCGTAAGCTGAAGTCCAAAGAGATCGACGTAGCCAAGGCCAAGGACTTGCTGCAGGAGATGCTCCCCCCAGCAGTCACCTCGCGACTGGATTCCTTTGGGCAGGCTGAGGTCGAGAGGCTGCTCAGGGGCAGGCTGAGCATCGTGGGCCACACGCCGAACACGACCAATGCGTTCGTCAACGGCATGTACGCGATGGGGTCCGAGCTGGAGTCAATGGTTCGGATGGGAGCCGAGGCGTCAGGGATTGCTGCCCGAGCCATCAAGGGGCTTGGCACCAATGGCCGCCTGTTCCAAGACAATCTGATGCGAGCCCTCATTGAGGAGGCCTCAGGCGCAGGCAAGGACGTGGCCCGGCTTATTGGTGCCCAGGCCCGTAAGGCTCCGTCTCCCGCACGCCTCAAGACCATGCTGGATGCGCTTGGTGACGGGCGTGGTGGCGTGGCTGTTGCTCGCGCGTTCCGGCAGACCATGGAGACTGTGGCTCGAGACCGAATCCTGCAGCATCTGCCTGATGACTTCGCCTTTGTGAGCCCACGGTTTATGGCGAAGATGGACAAGGTGACTGAGACTCGCCGTGCGATGACGCGCGCCGCGAAGGATGTCTACAGGATCGAGGGGACAAGCTCGGCTGACCAGCTCATCGTGCCGGTTGGTGCCACCAGCATTGACGACATCATCAAGATGTTTGTCGGGGAGGTGGGGCCTGGAGCTCTTGGTGCTGGTGAGGGGTTTGGTGCCGCCCGCGCAATCGTGCGGAAGCTCAAGAAGGGCGACAAGCTGACCCCAGAAGAGGCTGGCCTGTTCCGTGACGCGATGAACGACGCCTTCGCTCGGCGCGTCACAGGGTTGACGGAGGCTGTGACTGAAGGAGCCCAGACTGCCATTGGCCGAAACCTGGCGGCAGTCAAGAACGCGCTGTACACCGACGCATACTCTGGTGAGGTTGTTGGCCGTGGGACTCGCGCAGTCAAGCGGGGCTTTGCTGCGCTGTCTGAGGTCATCCCCGTTGCCAAGATGGCGTCAGAGGGGAACGCTGCAGCATCCATCGTGGTGTCGCCGTCAGTTGAAAAGGGCATCACCCCTGCGGCCATCAACACCTTCAAGACTTGGTACACGGAGCTGATCCAGAAGCCTATCGTCGAGAAGGCGTTCTACGGGTACAAGCCAGAGTCTTCTGTAATATCAGAGACTTACGCCCGGCGCATTGGCGACGCTGTGGCGACCGCGTTTGAGCGCGTGAACGGTCGCTACGCAGAGCTTGTCGAGGAGGGTCTTGAGGGGAACCCTGTGGTCACCCGCATTGTAGAGGAGATGAACGACGAGTTCTCTCAGCTCAACGTGGATAGCGGAGTTCGGATGCTGCAGGGCTCTTTGGACGCCATCGCTGCCGAGCGGAACGTCGCTGTGGCTGCCCTTCCCAGGGGGGTTGTTGTTGGTGAGGCGCTGCGAACGGCTCGCTTGATGGTAAGCAAGGTCACGGCTGCCAAGGTTGAGGGCTCGTTTGAGACAGGCATGGGTGTCATCGACGAGGCGCTCAAGACGGTTGGCCTGCCCGATGGCCTGAAAGGACTGGAGAGCCTCTCTCAGGGCGACGCGCTTGGTGCTCTGGGGGTGGCCACCCAGAGGGCGCTGCTTGAGCAGAAGAACGCTGATGACTGGGTCAGCCTGCTTCAGACCTTGATGCCTGGAGAGGCGGCCTTCGAGATGATTGTCGGAGGGTTTGGTAGAACGCCCGCTGAGATGACGCTGAGGCAGGCTGTTGATGCTCTTGCGTCCTCGCCTGGGTCAAGCAAGGTCAACATCCGAAACGGGCTGCTGCTCCCTGATGTTGACGGGGCAAAGGCTGTCCTCACGTTGCTGGCTGAAAAGAATGGGTCGCACATTCTTGACTCCACACTCCAGTACAGCGGCGCGCTGAGCTTGTTTAGTTCAGCCAAGAAGGCGAACGCCTGGACTCAAGGGGTGCAGGCGTGGCTGGTGCATCAGCGCGCAGGCATGGACTCCACACGCATCTTCAACGAGCTTGTGGATGCTCACCCTGAGCAGGTGCTGGACATGTTCCCGTCCAGTCCCTTGGCGGCAAAGCAGCTTCAGGAGGATGCTGCCTTGTCGGTGGTCAGGAAGATGCAGGAGATAGAGGAGCGTCTCACTGGCAGGGTGGCTGACGACCGGCTGTACCGAGATGCCTACCTTGAGGCGCAGCGGTTCGTGGCCACGGGGTCGGCCTCTCTGGCGGGCGACAAGGCCTTGTCTCCTCTGGGGCAGAGCATCTACAAGGTGCTCAAGTTCATGGAGACGGTGGACTTTGCGCTGACGGCAGAGAATCGAATCCAGATTGCGACCGACATGATGAACCGGAGTTCGTCTGGCCGGGGCACCATCCCTGACATGGGCTCGCTGGCCCATAAGATCATCAGCGACTTCACTGGCTACAAGAGCCAGGTAATCAGCCAGCTCGACGCATCTCAGGCGAAGACCCTCAAGACCCACGTTGGGCAGTTGATTGCCAAGTACGAGGTGAACGACCCCTTCTTCAAGCACCTACAGTCTGTCTCTCCCGATGTGGGGAACAGGGTTGGGGGCAGGGATCTGGTCGGCAACATCACCGATGCTGTCTACCTGGGGTTCATTGACGGCGTGGACCAGTCGATGTTGACCCCGACCTACCGCTCGTTCAACAACCTGTGGAGGAGGGCTGGCTTGCAGCTTGACGCTGGATTCATCCCCAGCGTTGACACATCCATCGTCAGGCCTCACATCATCAGGCCTCACTTTGGGGCTCCGGTCATCATGGGGAGGGGGGACACGATCCAATCGGCAGCGAAGAACCTGCAGACAGCAGTAGCGTCAGGCAGGCTCCAGGCCCGGCTCGAGGAGTTGAGCATCAAAGCACAGTTGGCGGGCACTCCTGACTCTGCCAAGAGCGTCGTACTGCCTTTGGTTGCATTGAAGCAGGTGGCTCAGACAGGAACTCGCATCGCCCGATCTACTCTTCTTGCTGGTGGTGGTGTCCTGGCGCTGGGCCCGAACGTGCTGTACCACACAGGCAATGTGGGCTCTGTCCCTGAGCTGCTGATGGGCACGCTGGGTGGCGAGATGGCAGCCAAGGCGATGTCGCAGATCCCTGCAGGCCTTGCCTCTGCGGGCCGGAATGCCAGTTCAATCTTCTTTAGGAACACCGTTGGCAGGGCTCTTGCCCCCATGACTGACGTGAACGAGGTGGTCATCAAGCACCCGTTCCTTGGCAACATCACGGCTGGTGAGCTGGACAAGATGATGGATGCGGCGAACATCAAGTTCTCTCGTGCCAGCATCGAGGCCTACGAGAGCGTGGCTGAGCAGATGATTCAGACCGCCAAGCTCAACTTGAGTGCAAACACAATGGTCGCCAAGCTCCAGCAGTTCGGTCGCGCGTTCAACCCAGCCGGCATGCACGAGTGGATGAAGTTCGCAGAGGACACTGACGGGGTCACCCGCCGAGCCACGTTCATCTCAGCCCTGGTTGATGGGATGAGCGTTGAGCAGGCAGCCATGCTGGCTCGAGAGTCTCTGCTTGACTACGGAAAAGTAGCAGCAACCGGCTCGCCCGCATCTCAGTTCATGCAGAAGTGGACGATGTACTGGGCGTTCCGCAGGCAGTCGTTGATCATGACCACCAACTCCTTGGCTGACGGGAAGTTCGGGCGGCGTGAGTTGATGGGTCGCTGGATCAAGCTCCAGGCTGAACAGAAGAAGGGGGTCTCTCCCGAGGAGTACCTGTTCGGCCCGAGCTACGCGAAGCTCCGGGCGTACTGGACCCCAGGCACGGATGAGTTCGGGTTCAACGCTGGCTTCCCGTCCGTCTTGACGGAAGGGCTTGGCGACCTGCTGGGCTACATGTCTACGCTGGGCTCAGCGTTCAACGCTGTGGGTGCTCAGTTCGGGCCTGAGCTTCAAGCCAAGGAGGCTCGCGACAACGTGTACTACCAGCTCATTGATTTGATGGGCAAGGAGAACTTTGGCCCAGCGGCTACCGTTATCGCCAAGTCAGCACAGGCTCTCGGCAGGGATGACGACAAAGGGCCACTGATTGAAGACGTGTACATGGCCAAGCTGTTGGCGTTTGACCGGCTCACAGGCACGGGTGCAACGCCGGCCTTCATCAGCGCCTTTGGGCTCGTTGAGGACCGCGACCCAGAGACAGGCGATGTTGTCGTGACAGAGGGTCGTCCGTACATCCAGTCCGACCCGGCTGAGGGTGGGGTGCTGCAGAAGCCTCACCAGTTCCGGTTCAAGACAATGGGTCACTACCGCTACTTCCTCTACACCCAGGCCTTGTTTACATACATCGGTCACGGTCGAGTGCAGGACGAGTGGATGAAGTTTGCGCTGACTATCGAGCCCTTGGTTCCCTCTGGGTTCAAGCCGCAGTCCCGGGCATCGGTCGGGACGCTGTCGTACATGATGAGGACGGAGACGCCCATGAGGACGGAGACGCCTGCCCAGCAGCGCATCAGGATCCAGAAGCTGCGAGAGCGTCAGATCAAGCAAGCTGGCAGGTGACGTGCTAAGGTCGCGACATCATTCGGGAAGCATGGAGGTTGCTCATGGCCCGCGTCGGAAAGTTCCTGCACCACAGCGAAGTGGTTGGCACCCAGGCAGTCGCCACTGGGTTCAGCACGTCAGTGAAGCACGACCACACCCTGATCAGCCCCAACCGTGGGGCGAACGGGCACTACTTCGGCATCGTGAACGGCATCGAGATCCTGCTCACGTCGGCGACGAGCGCGACGACAGTGACGGTGCGGCTCTGCAAGGACCCTCTCGGAGACATCGTCATCGTGCCTGACGTGACTGCCACCCTGGTTGGTGGTGTGTCCACACCTGCGACGAAGAGCGCGGTCTTCCGGGTGGACATGCCCATCCGTCAGGATCTGGCACCCACGCCGAACAACACCCTGTACCTGTTCGTCAAGGTGGATGACGCCACCAGCAACCCGATCTTCACAGGGTCGCAGATCGTCTGGCAGGAGTAGTCATGCCCATCACTCCGTGCTTCGACCCGGCCACGGGTGCCAGCGGTGGCGCTTCTGGTGGTGGTGGTGGGTCCGCCTACGATGTGACGCCCCCCGCAGCCACGACCCAGGCCAAGGCCTCCGGGGCCAGCCTCACGGCTCACACGTTCGCCTCCTTCACAGGCCCAGACGCTGGGTCCATCGACGGCTACACCGCCCGCACGGTCAACGCTGTTGGCAGTACGAGCTGGGCCGGTAGCGGCCTGGGTGCCTACACTCCAAGCAGCGACGCAGACGGGGACGCTGGCGTACTGGCGCTGGATGCCACCATTGGTGGGACCGTCGTGGCCACTGCACTCCACGACTACAGCAGGGCAGCCGCCGGAGCTGGTGGTGGGCTCGAGACGCTGGTGGATATCAGCGGCATCAGTTCGTATGATTTCCTGACGACCGGCGCTGGTACGCACGTCCTTCCGACCGGACCAGGCGGAAGTAACCAGAATTGGGTGTTGGACTACGTGGGCACGTCCGGCCCTACGGTCATGCGAATCACCAGCGGCGTGCTGGAGTTTGAGGGGTCGCTTTCCGCGCGTGGGCTTGTCATCGTCAACATGGGCGCGGGCGGGTTCCAGTCGGGCCGATATCCGCTGATGACCTACGTCTCCCTTGAGAACGTGGCCGACCTTCAGCCTATGACTTGGTATATCGGGCAGAATGCCACAGGCGTCAACGCAGGGAATGAGGTTCAGTTCCTTCCAGGGATGAGGGGCAACGGCGTGGTGAATGGCGTGTCCATGTTCACCCGCGAGAACACCACCAGCAGCCCTGCATTCACCACGGTGAAGGCCTGGAACGACACGCTGACTGACCTGCGAACCACGCCCACGCGGATGGCCTGCCGTCTCATGGGTGGGAGCTGGCAGCCGTCATTCGACCAGGGCGCTGCGGCGCTCCCCACTGATGGGGACCACCTCGCCAGCTACAGCAACAAACAGTACAACGACTTCAACAACGCCAGCGTGCCGCAGAACCGCAACTACCTGAAGCTGAACCTGTTTGGTGATGTGGACGTTAGGACGGTCGTTTACAAGGGGACGGTCTGATGATTCTGGTAACAGGCCCAACCCAGACCATCACCCAGGGTGATGTGCTCTCCGGCGATACGGTCACCACTGACCAGTACGAGCAAGCTGACGCCGACATCCCACACGGTGACGGTGATTACACCTGCCAGGGTATCGAGCTTCCTGATGGTCGCGTGGCTGTGGTGATGGTGCTCGACAATCGTGGTGACGGCGTGCCTGCTGACACCTCCAACGTGAGCGGCACAGCGGTAGCCGGTCGAGTGAGAGACGCCTACAACGCTGCGATGGGTGTGTGATGACAGAGTCAGAAATCATCCCCTTGGTCACTGGCCCAGTCTCAGCTCTGGGTATCTGCCTGCTCATCGGGCTGGGTGCCTACCGCATCCTGTCTCAGAGCATCGTCCCGCTGATCAAGGCCGCCATCGACAGGCATCTTGAGTCCGTTGACAGCATGGCCAAGACCCACCAGGCTGAGCATGAGCGCATCATCGCAGCCGTGGACAAGGTGGACCGGAAGGTTGGCGGCATCTACGCCAGGCTCGGTGACCTCAAGGAGAGCGCGTGAAGCCGTCGAAGGGCAAGGCCCGCGTCAAGCGCACGGGCTCTGGCCGCAAGGTCAGCTACGGACAGAAGGGCGCGTCGGTCAAGCCGGGCACCAGCAAGGGTGACAGCTACTGCGCTCGGTCACAGGGCCAGATGCGTGACCACCCTGGCGCAGCCAAAGATCCCAACTCCCCGCTCCGACTCAGCCGAAAGCGGTGGAAGTGTAGTGGTAGCAAGTCGAGGAAGTAGCCATGCCCAAGGGTCTGTACGCCAACATCAACAAGCGCAAGAAGGCCGGCACCAGCCGGTCGCAGAAGAAGAGCACTGTCTCTTCCAAGACCTACGCCAAGATGAAGGCGAAGAAGGGTGGCTTCAAGCCCAAGAAGAAGAAGTGAGCTACGCCTTCTCGAGCCGCTCGCTGTCCAAGCTCAACTCGTGCCACTCAGACCTCATCCTGCTGATGACCGAGGCGCTGGCTGACCCTGAGTGCCCGTCCGACATGAGTGTACTGGAGGGGTTCCGCGATGAAGAGCGCCAGAACCAGATGGTGGAGGACGGGAAGAGCCAGCTGCCCTGGCCTCGCAGTCGTCACAACTCGTTCCCCTCGATGGCGGTTGATGTCGCACCCTACGTCGGCGGCATCTCGTGGGACTGGCAGTACTACTACCCACTGGCAGCCCACATCAAGACCGTCTGGCAGCGACTGCAGATGGACGGCAAGACTACAGGCCAGTACGAACTGGAGTGGGGTGGGGACTGGACCTCATTCAAAGACGGGCCACACTGGCAACTGAATGGGAAGTAGCATGAACACGGTACTCCTCGTCGCCCTGCTGTCGTTCATTGGCGGCGGTGCTGCCGGCTTCGCAGTCCGAGGTGACGGCAGCCGCAAGGCCCTGCAGGCCCAGGCCCAGAGCCTCGATGCTGTGCTCGATGGGCAGACGGAGATCCTGACCGCAGCACAGCAGCCTGTGGTCCTCGACGCTGAGCTGAAGGCCACCCTGGCAGAGACCCCACCCACCTGCATTCGCGAGATGGGCGGGGACCCGATGTCTCCACAGTGCCTGCTCACCCTGTGCTGGGCGCACGGGACCAGCAGCGCACAGCGCCCCGACTGCGATGCAGCCGAGGCACTGACAACACAGGCTCTGTCTCAGCCCTGAGCTGCTCGGAGCAGCCCCTGCCCAGCCTCAGTCAGGCTCCAGAAGGCTCCGCGCCGAGCATCGACATGGACACGCTGGACCAGATCGAACCCAGCCAGCGACTGCATGTACCTGCGGGTCGTCCTGGGGTGAGCACGACAGCCCTCAGCGATGGCTTCGATGGATGCCCCAGACCCAGTGTCCATCTCCGCGAGGGACTCGACGACGAAGAAGGCGGACTCCAGGGTCACGAGCTCCACGCTCGCGCAGCCAGCGCCATGCCAGCCGCGTCCGTCACGCCGTCGTGGTAGGTGCGGAGCTTCCCACCGAACCGAGCGTCGAGGTTGGGGAGCATGCGCTCGACCACCTCAGCCGTCCAGCCCTTCACGTCCTCACCCCGCTTGAAGTTGGCTCGACCCAAAGGCTTGCGCCAGCCGTTCGCCCCCCGTGGCAGGACCAGCCGGTAGGGCAGCTCGTGTGCCATGAGCCACCCCTCCCACATTCCCTGCTCGCGGTTGATTCTCGCCTGCCCCTGCTGCCGAGCCCTCGCCTGCTGCTGCTCCAGAGCCACCAGCGCGATGCGGTCGTCGCAGCCCCCAGCCTGCATGGCAGAGAGCAGCGCCGCGTACCTGTCAGGCATGGACCGCCAGCCCATCCCAGCCGGCCGCTCACCAGGGCGGACGATGAGCTGGTCATCAGGACCGAGGGCGACGAGCGCCCCCTTGTTGCCGGGGTCGATACCCACGTACCAGTCACCCATTGGCCACCTCGCTCTTCGCCTGCTCCAGCTCAGCCTGCATCTTCACCCAGGCCTGCACGTTGAGGGCGTGACCACTGTCACCCAGGTACTCGACGAGCTTGCCCCGGCGGTGGCTGTCCCACGTCGAGGGCCGACCACGCTGGTGAGCCTCGCACCACGCAGCCACATCCTCGTACACGAACCCCATCGAGGACAGGTCCGCGCAGAACCGCGCACGGTTGCCAGCCCATGAGTCATGGTGCCCCGTAGTCGGGCCTGGGCGGGGCGTGGCTGGAGCCTTCGCCTTCGCCTGCGGCTTCGCCCGCGCCGGAGCCTTACGCGCAGCCTGAGACGGTCCACGGCTCGACACAGCGTTGCCGTCATCGTCCTCACCAGTCACGGCAGACGCGATGGCTGCCATGCTGAACCGACGCAGGTAGGTGCAGGCGCTGCCGTAGGCGTGCGAGTCGCGCTTCTTGCCCATCGGCACAGCCGACGTGGACATCATGTACTGCCCGGAGCTGTGACCCACGACCGTGGTCATGGTCACGTTCTCGCCGTCGAGGCCAGGGTGCTGCGTGATGGACAGGCCGTGGCGGGTGAACGCCGGCATCACGACATCCCGCACGCTCTCCAGCGTGGCGTATCGGCTGCGGAAGTGTGGGTTCTTCCCGTCCTCCTTGGCCTTGCCCAGGTCTGCCTGTGCCTTCGCCAGTGCGGCGAACAACTCGTTGGTTTCATTGGAGAAGTTCATGTCAGTCGTCCTTCTTGGTGATGATGAGCTTGGGGTAGAACCGTCCGGTCGGTGTGACCTTCACGCGGTAGACCTTGTCGAGCACCTCGACCTCCAGGGCCTCAGTGCCGTACTGCGTGCAGCTATCGAGAATGCCCACACGCAGAGCCTTCTTGGTCTTCTGCCACGCGCTGTCCTGGGCGTGCCCCTGGACGTAGTCCACCACGTCCTGAGCGAGGTTCGTGTGGAGGACGGGGTCGAGGCGGACTGGGCCCTTCTTGCGAGGCCGGGTCAGCAGGTAGTCCCAGGCCTGCCGTGTCTCGTCGGGGGTGGGCTCGTTGCCCTCGACCACGATGTCCTGCCATGCCTCCGACAGCAGGCGCAGCAGCTCCTGGGCCACAGCCTCGTCGTACTGGAACCGGATGACCCGGGTGTCGTGCGGGCCGAAACAGACCACGAGGTCGTACCACTGCACGTCGTGTCCAGCGCGGCGCAGCGCAATCATCGTGGTGTACACCTGCACGACGTAGTGCAGGGGGGCGGGGTACTCCTCGCGCCGCCGACCCAGCCAGCCCTTGGCCATCGGGGTGCCGGGCTCGAGGGTCGTGGCCCACGTCTCGATGACCGTGCCGTCCTTGGCGTAGTCATCCCAGCCGTAGCGGGGGCACTTGACCTCGACGCCACCGGCCAGCATGTCGTCGTCCCACACCAGGGCATCCGGGCTGGGGCGCAGGGGCAGGGCGAAGTCGCCCGCCTCGATGCGGCAGGTTTGCACGTCGAGGTGCAGGTTGTCGCTGCCCTCGATGTGGTGGTGGTCGTCGTACCAGCTCAGGACGTACTGCTCCCAGGTGAGGCCGGCCCCCATGGCTGTGGTCTGGTGGGGGTTCTCCCAGCCGGGGTAGTGGCGCTGGGCCCAGACCGTCCACGGTCCACCCCACGAGGAGGGGCAGGCGGCCAGCAGCTTGTAGGCGGTGGTCGCACCGCAGCCGTGCTTGTCGTCGAGCCAGTCTGCCTGGCTCTCGTAGTAGGTGATGTTCTTGGGGGTCATGTCATTCTCCTTAGAATGGGGTGGGCTTGGAGGCGGCGGCCTTCTCAGCCAGGGCGTGCCGGCGTGCGCGCCGGTACTCCTCAGGCCAGTACCGTTCGGCCTGGTTGTTGACGGGCCCATCGAGCTTGATGCTCCGTCGGTTGTCGAGGTAGAGCACGGCGCGGGCGGTGCCCGTGACGAGGTCCAGCTCGAACAGGTGCGGGTCGCACTCCATCTGCTCGCACACCTTGATCATGTGAGCCATCGAGGAGTGGGTCCGCTGATGAAAGCGGAGGCTGACCAGATCATCGTCCGCGTAGACAGAGAGGATGGCGCCATCGGGGACGCCAGCCTCCGTCAAGATGCGGTGAGCCTGGGCGAGGCGGGTGAGGATGGACATGCTGCTCTCCTTTCTGTGTGGCCGGGGTTGCAATCCCTCCCGGCCCCCACTATGTATGGGTGGAACCCAACAACGTCAAGGAACTTTCTTTCCATGTCTTCCACACCATTCTCTATCGCATTCACCCAGAGGGTAGACCAGCTCGGTCTTTCCAGCCTGCGTGAGATTGCAAATTACATCAACAGTCATGCTCACGCTGCTGCTGGAGAGCCTGCTACCATCACCCGATACACGGTCCACGACTGGCGCAGCGGGCGTCACACTCCTGCTGCTGCGTACCGTCCGATGGTGAGCCGTGCGCTGTGCATCCCGCGCCGGGCCATGGTGCTGCTGTGCGCTGGCATGCAGTGCGAGCTGCCGGCCATGCCTGGTGAGGACGACATGCTGGGGGGCGACCATGCCGAGTGATCTCAAGCACTTGATGCGTCGCCTGTCCCTGATGCCTGGGTCTGGTACTCCAGGCCAGTGGCTCGAGAGCGCAGGCCCTGTCATCGAGGGCATCCTGCGTCAGGCCGGAGACATCAGCGGTGCGATGGTGGACCGGGCCATGGTCGAGATGCAGTACCGGCCCACCCCGTTCGCGCTCACGTCCCTGCTCCGCACGATGGAGGCAGAGGAGGGGGACCGGGTGGCTGAGCGTCGGCTGGCCCGGAGCCGGTCGTGTGCGTGCGAGGGTCGAGGGACTCGGACCATCCACGTCGAGCGGTGGATTGGGCAGCGCGAGCTGCGTCGTGTGCCGTCCACCATCATGGCTGCCTGCGTGTGCCCGCAGGGCATCCGTCTGTCGGAGGCAGAGATCACCCGTGGTCGGTGGCTGACCGTGCCCCAGTGGGAGGAGCGCATCCGTCGCAGGATGGTGCCGCCCGATGGCAGCAGGACTGGCTGCTCCCGGTACTGGGTGGACGATGGGTACAGCGCGCCACCCCAGTGGACCCGCACCGACTGGATGCAGCGGCGCACCAGGGAGGCAGGATGACCCGGCGCTACGCACACATCACGGCTGCCGAGCTGACCCGATGGGCAGACATGCGGGCTGGAGGCTGGTCGTACAACGCCATCAGCAGGGAGGTGGGCCGGCACCACGAGACAGTGCGCCGTGCTCTGCGCATGTACGACAGGGACAGCCACGTCGATGAGCGACACGAGGAGGCAGAGTACCTGCGCCTGATGAGGCAGGCCCTCACGCTGCGCAACCAGCAGTGGACGTACCGTGACATCGCTGCCCGCATCGGCTGGCACGCCAGCCTCAACAGCCTGCGGAACGGGCTCAAGAGGTACGCCCAGCGCAACGGGTTCACCCTCTTCAAGCGTGCCTCGTGAGGGCGGTCGAGCTCTTCGCCGGAGCCGGCGGCGCTGCCCTCGGCCTGGAGGCTGCAGGCATTGAGCATCTGGCGCTGGTCGAGTACGACGCGGATGCATGCAGGACACTGCGTGCTGCTGGCCTGGGGCCTGTCATCGAGGGAGACGTGCGTGACCTCGATACCATCGAGGCAGCCATCACGATGACGGAGGAGCAGGCGTGGACCAGGGCAGGAGACATGCTGCTCGATGACCCACGGGAGGGCGACGACTGGGGGCTGGCCCGTGAGGCGCTGGCGACCCAGCTACTGCAGCCACAGGTGGACCTGCTCTGGTCCTCGTTCCC
>Ga0070746_10000460_pt1 | contig 24077 bp, 20 predicted proteins | sample VirMetDEL_Mar_21_FD_77016 | JGI IMG/M metagenome (GOLD analysis project Ga0070746, IMG submission 77016) | Aqueous microbial communities from the Delaware River and Bay under freshwater to marine salinity gradient to study organic matter... | ecosystem: Environmental > Aquatic > Marine >...
ATGGGACGCTACAAATGATGAATTTTGTTCTTCTAATGGATCTTATGGTATGAAAGAAACAAAAAAGATCAAAACGCTTACCGAACAAGCTAAAGAACAGTCCATCTTTGAAAATATTATAGATCAAATAGACGCTATTGGAAAATATGAATTTAATTCTTAAAGTGTAAAGTTTGCTGAAATAACACTTTAATAGAAAGAGATAGATATGATAATGAAGATTGAATATACCAAAAAGGAGCGTGCTAACCTGAACGCTAAACATCAATGGGGTCAACGTATGAGCTTTTTGAAAGCCATACATCGTGAACTTCAACCTAAGAAAGATCTGATGGAAGAAGCCAGAAAATTTATTGGCATAGCGAATTGATATCCGATATACTATTAACAATAAGATTAACCTTAACTAGAAAGAATATATAGAAATGAAAGCACCTAAATTAACTTGTGTCATTAGTGGTCAGTCACGTGTAACTAGCGAGAACTATTTGCGATCAAAAGCTGATCGATTGGGTAAGAGTGTAGAGTGGTTGTTGAACAATTACGTTAGTAAGAACGTTTGTAGTAAGTTGCGTAAGGGAGTAGCTGTTAGCACTATTACTGATGCTACCTTTAGTGATGCTCAATTAGCTGATCTGGTTCGTAATAACAGTAAGTGTCGTGAAGAGTTCTCTTTTGTTGATGGTGTGTATACTCCTGCAAAAGGTAAAGTAGTGAAAGCTGTTAAAGCACCTAAAGTAGTTGCTGTTAAGAAGGAGACCACTCTTGAAGAGGCTGTTACTAAAGCTGTAAAGAATGTATCTAACGAGTATGATGCTGAAGTAGCTGCTAATGTTCCTACTGTTAAGTACGAGTGGGATAGTGAGAAAGAAACTACTGTACTTAAAACTAGTAATGAAGTACTGGAGGAGATGGTTAATAATAAGAACCCATTCTAATATGTAGAGAGTACGAGAGCGCTACACTAGAGAGATCTAGATAGTAGCGCTCTCTAGATCTAGAAGACTTAAGTACGAGAATCTGCTATATATAGAAAAGGGGAAAACCGGGTTATAGATCCCATGGCAAAAATTTTTTTTGCAAATTTTCGTAGATTTTCCATATAAGGAATTTATAATAAATAATGTTATGAGCAAACGACAAACAGTAAGAGAAACAACTAAGAACGGAATTAAGACCCGCAAGACAGTCACCATTACCAGGAAGCGCGTAGGAAAGAGGAAGAAGTGATATGGAGAGTATATCAGAAATCATAAAGCAGACTTCTGGTATCCTGTTATCTGTATGTTTCGCAATAGCGTATTTCCCACAGATTATCAGGATGGTCAGGAATAAGAGCTCAAAAGATGTATCATTAGGTATGCTGATCCTCAACCTCGTAGGTTATTCATCAGGATTACTATATGTTACAAGTAATGACATTGCAAGATTCTGGGTTGTAGTTAACTATACATCTGGTATTTGTATGACGATCCTGACTGTATTTTTCTGGAAGTACTATATTCGGAAAGAGATTGAGCGGTAAATATGGTAAAGATGGTGATTAGAGTTAGGGACCGCCGGGTGAAAATCAGCTGCGGGCCGGAGAAGAAGGCTAGATATGAAAGAGAAAGTGAAGAAGATACGGTGTTTGATACCGTGGAATACAGGCACGAGGCTACATAAGCCTAAGAAGGGTAAAGGTTCCTATAATAGAAATAACTTCAAGTCGGGTAAACAGCCCGACTTTTTTTGTGGAGTTTTTCGGTTTATATGTTATAAATATTAGGGTATGAAGAAAACATTATTAACTATCTGTGCATTGTTTGTTAGTATTAGCATTCAGGCGCAGACTAATGAAGTAAAGAAAACTATTATTAAACCTAGTTTCTCTGTTGAGGCAGGATACACTGATACTATTATTAGTAAAGGTGTAAACTACACAGGAGAGGCTGCTAGATATATTGGACTATCATTGCATTCTCCAGCAGAGAATAACTTCATTCCAGTGGATTTATATGGTAATGGAATGGTTATCGCTGAAAACACTGATTCTTTCTGGAGCGTAGGTGCAGGTAAGACTCTATCTCTTGGTGGGTCTGATAAGTTTGCTCTACGTTTAGATGGTGTGTATACCACTCGTAGGACAGATCTTAACGTTCCTAGGAACAATGAGATTGCTGGTACTGTTGGATTAGTCACACCATGGGTGACTCCATTTGTTGGTTATACTCATGATTGGAGACTAGAGCAGAACGGTTTAACGTTCGGTCTAACTAAGTCGTATTCCATTGAGCTTAAGGGAGACGAGTGGTTTACGTTTGCTCCTAAGGTAGCCTATCATGTCTTTGAAGACTATGAGGCTGCAGAGGTTGGAGCTAAGCTCGCATTGACTAAATGGCAGTTATCTCCATTTGTTAGTGTGAACTATGTTGATAACGACTTCGATACTCAGAACTTCAATTTTGCTACTGCAGAAGTTGATGGTGATGTTATCTGGTCAGGTGGTTTATCTATCAACTTCTAAGTCTAAATAAACACGAATAAAAGCACAAGAGCGGTGAAAGCCGCTCTTTTTTTATTGCATCTATCTGCTATCGTTCTATAATATATGTTATATGAAATGCTCATGTGGAAACGATATTGAAACTGCTCGTATTGAATTTGGTCTCAAGTCCTGTAAAGCTTGTGCTTTTCGGCGACCTGATGTATCTAGATACAAAGGAACTATGAACTGGGCTCATAAGACTGCGCCTACTATTCAGATTATGTCATCTGAGTGTTGGTCTGAGCAGAAGAAGTATTATCAGCCTAATGGTGCTCGAAGTGCAGTTAAGAACTTCAGTAAACACGTTTGCGCTTAAACAACCAATATATAAATATGAATATGAACGTAAGTGAATTTGAACGTACTAAACCTACAATGACCTATCAAGCCATCAATAGCGCTATTAATAAGTATCAAACCCTATTAGAGAAATATCAGTTTAACGGTCAGCAATTAATTATGGAGAGTACTGACGCGCAAACTGTAGCATGCTACAGAGAGTTTTTAAACGATCTTAATAATATTAAATCTCTCTTTATTGCAGGTCGTTAGCGTATAATTGGATTGCTAGCCATTATATTAATATTTATTACATCAGACGCCCAAGTTCCGCAATATTTATCACCGTAACACGGCTGGGTTCCGCACAAACCAGGCCAGCCATTTGGTGCTGATTGATATGTCGGACCAAACCATGCATTTAACGCTTGAGCTCCTGTTCCGCCGAGTTCTGAATATGGCGCTTGGGTAGCGAGTTGTTCATCAACTTGCACGGCTCTTCTAATTCCTCCAAAAACTTGAAACCAGTATACGTTGTAAAAAGTCGTGTACCCTAACATAGGAGCATCGTCAACGTCTTCGAAGAACCATTTTTTTGTCTCAGTACCGTCTTCAATAACGGTTTTTTGTACGAACGTCTTAATTCTCTTAAAATATTCTTTTATCTCTACCTGACCTAAAATATCACCTGAGTGATATCTTTTAAAATGTTCATCATCTAAATTAAATATTTGGCTGAAATGGCTCGCAGAGTACCAATTTTGCAAACCTGTTCCAGGCTTATAAAAAGCTTTTCCGTTTTTGGCGATTATTTGATGCTGATAACCAGTACCTGTATCAAAACTATCTGGTATCTTTGGTTCGAATTCAACTTCACCTTGTGAACTAGGTAATTCAAACTTTATATATGCTGCACGATTGTCTCCTCCTAATGTAGGTGATCCTGTAATAAATTTGATTGTTAGTTTATCTTTTAAATATACTCCTTCTGGCCAGCTGGCACCCTCGACAGAAGTGCCTGCGGCGTCTGTAATGGTAATGTATCTTGTTAGGTCATCACCTACCGGCTCGAATGCTACATCCTTGTTTTCATTAATTTTACTAGTACCTATACCTACATCCGGGCGACCCCATGATTGTATTCCTCCCACATCATTTGGAGAAGAACCTTCGGGATTTATTTGAACTTGATCCCATGACTGCTGGGCCCAAAAAGTTAACTGTATTCTACCTGGTTTACAATCTGGTAATTTGTCTGGTTGTTCTTCACAAAGATCGCTCGTATGGCACCAAGACCCTTCTTCTAAGCGGGAGAAATTTCGAGGATCATCACCCGGCATACAACATGGCTTTCCAACCCAACTACGTTCTGCATCGGTAACATCTCCGTAAGCTTGTATTCTACCATCTGCGGTTTCGCAAGCAATCTCTCCGTTGACAGTCTGATAAGTCCTACCACTATTAAATGCTTTACCATCACAGTATAGATATCCAGGCTCTTTATCATCACATAAACCATCTTCATGCGGACCTACATGGGTCACACCGTCTTTGATACAGCAAGGCTGATTTGATATTGACATTCTACCATAGCCATCTGTACCTGGCACACAAACATCATTATCATCTGTTATAGTAGTGCTTGTACATTCACCACCTGGGAACTCTATTACATAATCAGCTGTTCCTTCTAATTGTCTAGAAGTAGCTTTAATAAAATTATATGGGTTATTTATATCAGGTAAACAACAACGACCATAAGCTTCTAGATCACCCGCTGTAAAGTTTGGATGCTCTAGTTTGAATTTATCAAGATCACCCAGCATCATTGTTCTTATGGATATAGAGCTTTTTATGATAGTATCATTAAAAATTGCTTCATTATATATCTCACCATTGAGACAAAACGGTTGTGGATCAAGCTCTACTTCTATTTGTGGATCTGGTACTGGTTCTGGACATACTCCAGGGTCGTAACTAAACACATTCTCTCCAGGGCTTTTTAAGCAACACTCTTGATTGGTATTTGTACCATTATCATTATTCGTACCAATCCATATAGTACCGTTAAGCGAATCCGGGCCAAGCTGTAAACATCTCAACACAGGTGGTTCATTATTAATTGAATTACCAGGAAATACATTACTAATAACTTTTAATCTATCTTCTACTATAATGTTACAATCCTCAGGGGTTGTGCCAGCAGGATCAGCTTTTATACCAACTATTTCATCATAATAAGGTATTATGTTTTTGAGCTCTTTATATATTTCTTCTTGAAGTTTATTGTTAAAAAACTTATTAGCAATATTTAAATTATGTATTTCAATATCATAATAGCTTGTATTTTTTTCTGGTACGTTAAACTTAAATACCTGATCAATAGTATCTACATATGTGCGTTGACCAACAGGGATAGACCATACAGCATCTCTATTTAAGTTATGATAATTATACAGTACACTTATATCTTTATATTCAAGAGCTTTTTTGTATAATCTAAAACCTCTGAAGTTAATATTTTTAAGAAAATACTTTCTTTGTTGTTGTAATCTACCTGCAAATGTTAGGTAGTAAGGTGTACTCAGCGCACCAAGAAATATACCTGAACCTAAAGGATTATCTAACAAGAAAGAGCCACCCTGGAACGCAGCTCGTTCAACTTTACGACCATTAATATATAGATCCATCCAACCTTGAGTAAGATTTATATTAACAGCGAAATGATTATACCCTGAGCTTAATTTAGTGATATCATATGTAATAACTGATTTTGACTTCTTGAATGTACCTGTTTTAGAAAATTTAGGCTTAGTTTTAAGTATAACCTTAAACTTACTTTTAGATGCTTTATATTTTTTGAGATAATAAAAACTTGTAATAGATTTAGTTAAAGCTAAACTATTGACCGCACGCTGGCCAATATTTTTAGATAAAACTAAATTGAAATCTTTATCAATTTTATGTAAGTATGTGTATCCCTCAGATGCACCAGAGTTTCTTTTCTCTACAATCAAATAATACTTCTTGTATACATCTTCTTCAAAATCTAAGATTACATCAAGATATAAAGTTGAATCTGGTTGTATGAAAGTAAGATCTTTAAAGCTTATTAATTCTCTATTAGTTTTGAGTCTTGCTATTCTATTATTATCATAAATTGTTATAAGATTATCTTCATCATCTACAATAATATTAGTAACTACAGATTCAAAGTTACCACCTGAAACTTCTATAGAGTTAGTATTATTACTAACAAACTGACCTTTATATATAAAATTATAAGGAGTATTTTCTACATCTGGTAATTTTTGTCTAATAGTATATGTGACATCATTATTGTCTACAGCAGTTTCATTACCTGTAGCGATATTTGCATCTGCAGTTGTAAATATAATACTATTTGCTCTATTAGGTTTGATATATAATTTTTGTTTATCGTCTTTAAATTCTACACCCTGATCTATTTCAGCATCATATGAAGTATTGTTATCAAAATTAAAAAAGTATAATTTATTATTACCTAAAGCTACATAAATTTTATTTTCTGTAACATCCATATCATGGACAGTTACATTTTTATTTGCTAATACATTTAATTTAGTTATAAGATTAGGGCTAGAATTATAAACGTAAATTATATTATTTTTTCCTAATACATAAAATTGATCGAAATTGTCTTTACGAGCTATACCTTTTATTTCTACAGGTTTATCTTCTTCAAATATTTCTAGTTCATCATAAATTTCTAAATCGTTATTAAGAAATAAAACTTTGTTTTCGAACGGCAATAATATATTAGGGGTAACATAATCTGTATTAAATATACCAAATCCTTCTTCAAAGTAATTACCTAGTAAAGAATAACCTAATGGTTTAGTATAATCATCAGCACTAAGCCAAAAACTGAAACACATATCTCCAGTATGATCAGTAGTAAACTTACCGAACCTATCTCCATTGCAATTTAGAACTAAGTCGTTTTTGTCATAAGTGTAAGGGGCTGATGCGCCCTTGAATGTTAATACTCTTAAATTATCTGTAAGATTATAATCCTTTAAAGTATTAATATAACTTTCGTAATCTTGCTCGCCAATATGGTAATAAGCATAATCATTATTACCTTCAAAAGTAAGCCTTGAGCTAATATCAAATACATATGTAGTATTCATATTAGCGTTCGTCACTGTTGTATAAAAGCTAGAACCAGAAAACGCAGATGAAAAGTCAGTTGCTTCTGGATTATAATATCTATCTACCCACAATTGCTCTCCGGCTTCATTACCTGATAGCCAGCTACATAAGTATGTTGCATTAACGTCGTCAGTAAAATTATTGTTCTTAACATCTAATCTGCGCTTGAATACTTTATCAGCTATCAAAGGATTATCTCCCGCAACACCACCAATTTTACCTATCTTAGAATCATTTATATTAAGTCTATCATAAGGAGCAATAGTTGATGGGGTGGTAAAATACGTGAGCCTTGAAGGTGGAAAATGTACATCCTTTGTTCCAGTATTGTAAGTTAAATATATTTTATCGTAACCGTAATTTTCATTTAACCCTGAAAATATTTTATCATATGATCTATTAAGGTAATCTGGTTCAGAATTATAATGATTAGAAGGTACGTTTATTTCTTCAATAGTAGATTGGTTCTTTAAAGGTATGATATCAAAACCTACTGTTGTATCATTAGGATACATCATATCACAATAGTCCATTGTGTATAAGCTAGTGAATCCTAGGTAATTGTTACTTACATAGTTTGTTGATGTATCAAGATTTAAAGCAACATCGCTACTATTAAAACTACCTAAATAAAAGCTAAAAACGTTGTTTAAGTTTTTTCTATTTTTGGTTAATACATTTCTTGATACTTCAAATACAGAACTAACAGAATTACCTGCATCTGTACTTGTGAGCTGTAAAGTATTGGTTAGGATAACTTGATATTTGTTATTAGGATATTGTAAGTCTCTATAAGGAAATAATTTAAGCTTATTGTCTTCAAGAACATATTCAAATAAGTGAGCACTCAAACTTGGTTGTCCTGAAGATAGATAAATAGATTCACTAGAGCAATACGCATAATATGTGCTATTGTCTATTTCTTTTGTAAGATATAAAAATCTATTTGTACTTAAATTAATAGTAAAAAAGTAATTACTATCTAATTTATTAAAATTTGTACTATACGTTAAAGCAGTATTTACTGTATCAACTTTAATATAATTATGATTATACTTTAAATATGTAGTAAACTGATTGTCACTATAAAAAGTGTATGGTGAACGGAGCTCTACGATAGAGCTCAGACTTTGTAGATCAGATAAAAAATAAGCTGTTTGAAAGTTTGTTTTTCTATCTCTTAAACGATCAAAAATTCTATATGATTTTAATTGTAAACCAAAATCAAAGCTTTCAGTATTATTTTTAAACAAAAGAGTATCATCAGGAACATGTCTTAATGTTACTGGTTTACTTACAATTGTATCAAAATCTACTATTTTCATTAACCAGTTAGCTTATCGTAAAAAGTTACGTTTTCAGTACCGATAATAAAATCTTTAAAGTCTATAAGCTTGGTGCCATTAGTAGTTTCGATAAGAATATAATCACCAGCTTTTATTTCGGTAACTTTTTCTAAATTTTCTATGTTTACAATTTCATCTTCTAATGCCATAATAATATTTAATCTCCTATTAATAAGTTATATAGGCTGTTAAAGTGCTTGTAGCTAAGTTAACATTTTCAGAACAAGACTCTACATCAAATAAATCAACAAAGAAATAACCCCCAGATACTGGGGCCATTGATGTACCTATACCTGTTCCCGCGAGCTTGAATACAGGAACATATCCATCCCGAATATCTACCCCTACTACGTCAACTATTGGAACGTTAATAGTTTTGATACTATCTAATTCGTTACAATTCCAATTCAAGTAGCCTGATGTATGTAAAAATTGAGTACCAGGAATAGCTGGGATAAATGGTTGGGTCCCTAACCCTATATTTAAACTTGCATTTGCCAAAGGCTGTCTAGTTCTAAATTTTACGGAGAAAGGATTACTAGTAGAACCAGATCTTAAGACATTGAATATTCCAGGAATATTAACTCCACCGCCTGCGTTTGCGTATGAATTTACAATAGCATATTCATCTGGATAGCCTGTAAATCCTACCTCTGTACTCTCTCCTGTTAATGCTATAAAGTCACTATAACCATTAAAGAAGTCATACTCGTCAGAATCAAGTGTGAGTATATTCATACCTGCCATTTTTGGCTCACTTGTTTCAAATGTATGTATTAATGTATCCCCATATTTGTCATTAGTACCTGCTTTAATGAAATCACTTTTAATTAAATTAATATCTTCATAATCAGATACTCTACCACTGTATACATAAAATACCAAATTGAAAAAATCTGTAATGCCATCGTCTCTATGCAGAGCAAATAATACTGGTTTACTACATTGATCTATTACCTCACTTTCAATTGCTTGAGTAAATGTTACCGCACTTAATGAAGACACAGAATCTGTAAAAGATCTATTAAATACCAACTCTCTATCATCATAAAAAGTTACTATAACTTTATCTACAGGAGATTCCGATTGATCAATACCAGAAAGAGAAAAAGTGATATTATTGGTACCGGTAACGCTCTGATAAATAGTACTTGCTGTTTGGGTTAAAGTATTTTGCTCTGTGACAAGAGTATAATCAAAAGTATTCATTATGTAGCTTTCACTCCCTTCACTTTAAAACTTTTGAGCTCAAAATTAAATACAGAAGGAGCTAAATTAGTTCCACCTCCAGTAGTACTACTCAAACCTACTTTCAATTTAGGCGGGACTGTAAAATTATAACCTGGTAACCTTGACATGTCTAATCTATGTAGCTCAATATAATCGCTTGAAATATTTAATTTACCGAATATAATAATCTCTTTCCCTTGCTTAGTAAGTTCAACTCTAAAGTCTTTGTATGTAGCATCACCAGCAGCTTCTACGTACTCATGTAGAGGTACTGCTGTTATAGCAGTTGATTGGGATAAAGCTTTATAATCGTTAACCTTATTACCTCTAATACCTATTGTACATAATGTCTGACTTATTGTTAATCCATCTGTATAATATCCGGATTTACCTTCTGCGGTGGTTGCAAAATTACCGTTGAGATCAAACGCTATGGCTACATACCCCGGTAATGTTATACCAGTATATGCAGCAGGTAATCTATCCTGACCGATTTGAATAGCACTAGCAGGACAGTAACCTAATGAACTATTTACCCCGTTCAAATCTACATCTTCAAAAACAGTAGAATCTTCTTGTGTAGGTTCATAAAAGAATACACAAAAACCTTCTGCAGGACCAGCAGATAAAGTTACCGCTTCAACCCAGCGGGCAGCTGATACTCCATCTAGTTCTGTCATCTGTACCATTCCTAATTGAGACTCCCCGCTTAAAGAGTATGATTTACAAGTGAAGTCAACTCTTATGCAATTATCAGTTCTATAGGCTAGATCGTTCCCACGCTGTGCTATATATCCTCCACTACTACATAAAGGTAAAGCAGAGTTAGCTACAGTCCCGGTATGACCATAATCTAAATTGACAAAATTAAATCTTAAGTCATTATTGTGATGTACTGGTTTAACTTTATATGATACAGGTCTGGTAATGCTAGTAAATAATTCTGAAGTAACACCGAGAAAAGATGCATGAGAAGAATTACCCTCAATAAAAAATTCTGTATTTATATGACCGTTTTCAAATGTATATTTTTTAGATAGCTTTTTAGCTTCAGGTACAATAGCTATACTTCTTACTATTTTTACCTGTTCATTTACATATTGGAATATATAATTAAATAAAGTAACCCCGTCATTTTTGTCTGTATATTTACCAAGAAAACTTATGTTGTATAATTCATCCTTTTCGTTATATGATATAAGCGGTTTTGTAATCTCAGAAAAATTAAAATCTGAATTACAATCTGGTACCAATACAAATGCATCAAACCCTGAAGCGCTTTCATCAGTTATTTGAGGATCATTAATAGGGTATAATTTAGTTTTAACATTAGTTGCTCTATCAATAGAATATATATAAGGAACAAAAGCACGAGTTTGACCTAAGCAAGGATTGCTCGGTCCTGTGATTTCATTAACCTCACAAACGAGAAACTCATTTGTTTCATCAATATACCAATAATCTGATTGTATACTATTAGGCATTTAAAATATTTACTACTAAATTATAGAATTTGAAGCGACAGATAGTATAAAATTCTCCCCATCGTATTCATAACTCTCTGTAAAAGTGTTAGCTGATGTCTGTATATAAAAAGTATTACCTACTACATCAAAATTTATTACCTCATTCGCAGAAATCGCTGATTGGGCAGCAGTAGGTAGTTTTGTAAATACACTACTTAGTTTTTCATAAAAACTATAAACTTTTTGAGTACCTATATCTCTTACGTATAGCTCTCCAGGTACTGTATACTTTTGATTATATAACGGTAAAGAGCTCACAAAAGGGGTTACACTTGTATATGATGTTTGATAATTTGAGGGTACACTAGTGTTGCTAAATGTAATACTACCTTTGTTGAAATAATTAAGAGCTATATTTAATCCATGTAACGGACCTGCTGATAAATAGCCGTTATCAACTACATCTTCTCCAGTTACGTGAGCACATTCAGTTGTTGATAAAGGCGCAAACCACCCATCTAACCCATTACAACCTGATACATCATTAAATAAAACTACATCAAATATTGAATCTATATCTGGGTATAATGTTGGGTCAGCATTAGATATTGCTGTTAGGGTATCTTCAAAGTATTGACCATCATAAATTATACAGTCTCCATCTTCTACTACTTCTGGAGGTAAATTATCATATATGCTGTTATAAGTAGTATAACTAGAACTACCTAATCTATCAGGTTGTACAGATTTGTATAAAGCAAACTCGTTGCCATATAAATCTGTTTTTATAGTTACTGCGGTTTTATTTGTTATTAATAAATCTGAAAATCTTTCGGCCTCTGGATATGTTGTAAGATTTATTTTTTTGTAGGTATCATTATTTTTCCATATATCATGCCTTTCCCCACTCCAGAAACTTATTTCATCTGATTGTCGATTTATACCTGTATGACTATAATTAAGAGATTGTTCTTTTGATTGGTAACCAAAACCTTTGAGAGATGTATTATCTACTACACTTATACTGTTACCTGTTTCATTATTTTTTATCCAAGAATTATTAGCAGAAAATATTACAGGACCTTGTGATTTTCTTTTACTTTTACCGAATCCAGGTTGAACTTTAGTCGGATCGGGTATCAAGTAAGTACCTTTTACTGCAGGTACATCTATTTTATATGTAAGATTTTTTGATAAACTTGTTGCTAAACCAGCATTAGTAAAACATAATTGTTGAGGTAGTTTTGTTTTATCAATTAAAGTACCATAATCACTATTAACAGTTGGGTTGTATTTATTGTAATAAGAATTATTATTTACTGCGGAGAGTACTTTAGTAAAATTATATGAATTACCGTCACCAGAAAGCTGATAGACATCAGTTTCTAAATATTTTTCATATAGTTTTGTTATTAAAGATGGAACTAAATTTTCTAATTTCTTTTCTTCATTCGCGAAAAATCGATCAGGTAGACTATTATAATCAGTATACAATACATTAGCTGATATTTTGCGATTAAAGTTAGCTTTTAAATATACTGTTTTACCTTTATGCTTAACCTTTATAGGTTGTACAATATCTTTCGATAATTGTTTTATTTTGTTTTGAAAATTAGTTCTTTCAAGGACATCTGGATCAGAATAATTTTCAGTAGATCTTACAAGATTACACGCATAGTTATAAAATTTTATACTTAGCTTATTACTTATTTCTTTTAAATTTATAGGTACTCCTGACTTAGCAAGATATCCACTATATCTTACTAATGTTCTAAGTATTAAGTTTTTTAATCGTAGAGTTATACCTGCTCGAGATGTTATAAGGTTATTTTTAATTTTTGCATACTTTAATTCTTCACGCGCAGCTTTATAGATTTCAAGCTCAGATAAAATATAATTAGTTACATAACTAACTACAATATCTAAGTCGTATATATCATTATAGTTCAATCTACTTAAAAATATGGTAGTTTCGGTTTTGAGAGAATTAAAATCTATATTTTTAACAAACTCTTTATAATTTTCAGCAATATAATTATTATTTGTATTATTAACTAAAATTTTATTTTTAGAAAAATTAACTAAGTACTCGTTATAAAGATTATTAAGTTCATTTAAATTGTTAAGATTTAAATAATATTTTTTAAACTCTTTAAATGTTACAGGTTTTTTTGTATTTAAATCTATCATATATCTAATCCTTTTCTTACTTGATAATCAATATTGTTTCTTATTGTACCATTGTTTACACTTCTATTATCAATAATATTATTTTGTATAGTGTTACTATATAGAGTATCTCTATAATAATGGAAGTCATACAGCAATTCTAAGTCTACTCCTGTTATACTAGTATCCAATGGCCATCCCCAGTTAGAATAAACGTTGAAATCGCTCAATGGGTATGAACTAGTTGAGCCAGTAGAAATAGTACTAGTTGGTACATTCATAGGTGTTATAACTATTGGCTCACTATTAAACTTCTGAACTGCTACAAATTTACGGCCTGCTGAAACCATATAGGTTGAAGTGTCTATTTTAGTATTATAAGCAATATTAATACCGTAAGCTGAGCCACTATTATAAAACGTATTGAAGTTTTTATTATCTTTTTCTCGTTGACCGAAAAGTAAACTAGATTTTATAGAGAAAAGATCGTACATTCTTTTCAAATCCGGGGGTATTATAGTTGATGAAAATAATGATTGCTCATTTAAGAAAGTATATAACTTTTTGAGTACATCAATATTACATGTATCTACATCTACGTTATTAATTACAAAGTTACCTATTTTTTCTATAAATCGTTTACCTAATGTTCCTGGTTCACTTAGATTTGTGCCTACAATTGGCTCAAGAACATCATTGAATAGATTTTCATATTCGTACAAAAATTCTTGAAATCTATAATCTTTTAAGGTTTCACTATAATTAAACTCATATTCTTTTATTTTATAAAAGATATTTTCTGCAGATGGTATAACTGTAAATGTATATTCCCCGGTTAGTACTGGCATATATGAAGCAGGTTGTCCAGATATAGTTATTACTTGAGTCTGTTCTACATTACTTGATAAAGTTGGTGTATAATTTATATACAGAAAAGAACTTAACTCGCTACTACTCAAAGTAGTGTTGTATGGAAGATCATCTGTTTTTATACAAGAAATTAAATTTGTTAAGGTCTGATCTGGTTCAGCAGTAATACTACCGACTCTAACCTCTGCTTTAAACTTACCAACTTCATTATTATCATAACCAGTAGGGTCATAAAAAAACGTATTATAATATTTTGTTGGTGATATAACTCTCGATCCATCTATTCCTGATGTATTTTGTGCGGCTATGAATACTCTGAACTTACTATTTTCCCTTCTTGTTGAAGGTGCTTTCATATCAGACATACCTGTAGTAGTAAAAACTAGTCTATTAGGTATACTTCTAATCATGTTCACAGTTACTAAATCTATATTACTCTCCATATAATTCATATCAGATAAATTAATACTGACATCAGTTTGAGAGTTTACAAATAAGTCTTTTAAAGTATGCTTAGAATTATCTATGCTAAAAATTATTTTAGGGTTTGCATCTTCTTCGTAATCTGATTCGTCGTAATAAAAAATTCTTGTTTTTTTATCATCTGCTGGAGTTTCTGCTCCTAAGATTACTGCTCCGCTTGTACCTGCAGGAACTTTATACGGATTATTATTAGAATCTAATTTGCAATATATCGGTGTGAGTTGTATAGTATGTTTATTATATACTCTATTATACCCGTTGTTTGTTTTTACATAAAAACCTCTATAGGGAACAAGATGCGCATATTTATTACTTTCATCAAAAATATTAGAACGGGCACCACTCGCTGCAAAATATATTGTATTACCACTTGGATTATAGTCCTGCCATGTAACTTGGGCTTTGAAATTAAGAAAAGCTTTTGATGAATCTGAATTCCGTACTAGATCTTCCAAAGCACCAGTACGAATAGAAATATTATTTTTATTAAGGACTTCTATTTTAGTAGATATAAAATTTTTAATAGTTATAGTTTCACTAGCTATATTAAGAAGAGCATTACCTTCATTATCATAGAAATAACAAGTCACTGTATATTGACCAGGATATTGATATATATGAGAGGATGTGTATGTATTAGCTGCACTTAGAGTATAACCGTCTCCGAAGTCCCAAAAAGTTTTAATGGTACTAACTTCTTTGTGATATGACTCAAGAAAATCTCCTGTAAGATTAGGTGTGAAAGTAAAACTGGTTATTCTTGTATAACCTGAAAGAGTTGCAGGCGCAACAGTAATCGGTGTTGTAACCGATAGAGTGCAATCTGAAATACCGTTGATTACGTCACAATCTGCCATTATTAGTATTCAATGTTAGTTGTTCTAGTTACTGTTTCCACAGTAATTTTATTTTTCATAGCTACAGAATTTTCTATAAATGGAATTTGAAAAGTAAGTAAGTTAGTATTTGTGTTAATTATTTTTAAATCTCTACCATTATAAACAGGATTATATAAACCGAAATTTATACCGTCTGCTTTAATACCTAAATCTGATCTATATGTATACAAACCTACAACACCATCAATACCTAAAATATCTGCATTAAGTTGTGTAATATTAATAAACTGACCAAGCTTAGCATTATTAAAATAACTTTGTAAAATATTGAAAGCTTTATCGATTATTGTATTATCATTTACAATAGTTGCAGAACTTCTTTCAATAACTAAAGATGTATAGTCTTTTATTTGTAACGCTCTACTTTCTGAAGAGCTTTTAAGGTAAAAATCAATCCCTAAGTATATAGGATCGAGAAAGGTTATTTCAGCATTCAAAAGCTTATAATCTCTTATGTTCCTAATAATTTCTGTTTTTAGAGAAGGTGATATATAATTAGATCTAGTTACAACAGATTTACCTTTTTTAAACTTAGGTACTATTGTTACAAACAAATTATTGAAATCAAAACTATCACTATAAGTAACTTGATTGAAGAGAGCATTGTTATGGCCCTTATATGAATTTAAACCTAAATTATTTGTTAGATAAGATCTATAAGAATTTAAATAATCAGAATTATTATGTACCTTTACATCGTAAACAAAATTTTTGTAATTGCGAGTTATAAATGCTTCATAATCTTTCTTAGTTATTAATTTATACTCTGATGTAAAAAACTTTGGTGCATTAGTTCTAATCTCTTCTACACTTTCTTCTTCTCCAAAGTCTGTACTATCTTCAGTGTTAGTAGCTGTTATATTAACACTCTCATCGACAGATACGTAATCTAATGTAGTGTCTTTAATATCATTAAAAATTTGATCAAAGCGAGTAGTATTAAAGATATTAAGAGTAGTCGCATTAAAATTGTTTTTGGTTATTTTACCTGTATCTCCAGAAGAAGGTAAATAGTATATTGCAACTTGATCTCCGTTTGTCAGGCTCGCACCGTTTATATTATTACCAAATCTGATTTCGTAGTTTTTATTTTGGTTATATCTACATTCAAATACCCTATCATTTGCATCAGCTAAAAACAATGAAGGGGATCTTTTATATTCATACCATTTGTTATTATTAATCTCTTTTACGAATACATAAATGTTGAAGTGATCAACTATTGTATCTGCGCCTGGTAAAAGATTTATCATTTCATATTCTTCCCCTGTCGCATTAACTAAAGGATATTCCTGAAACTTACCTTCATAAAAAAGATTATTTTCTATAGGAGTTAATTTTTCTGAAGCTGCGGTAATTTTTCTATAAGTTGTATCTCTAACAACTGAGTAAGTCTTACCATTAGATGTAATAAAAGCGAATCTGGGTACTGTATGATAACCGATTGACAAATTAGCTAGTCCGGTTAATTCTATAGGTACAACTGACGATTGTTTACCTACAGGTTTATAGTCAATCAATTTGACTATACGGTTCATATTTTCATACAGCTGCGCATCCGTGAAAACTGCTTCAGAACTAGTTTGGTTCAAGTAGAACAATAAAGTATGATATGAATATGCGATTATATCTATAATTGCGTTAAGGTTACTACCTTCGTAATTCTGATCTGTAAAAGAGATATCGCTATTATTATTGAGTCGATCTACAATAAGATCTCTCAAACTACGAGCATCAAACGATGCATATGCATCTATAGGTAAATTATATTCTGTAATATTTGCCATAATTAGTACGTAAATCCTGTTTCATTTAGTGTTCCGCTAATATTCGCATTTAAATTATTTAATTCCGGAACAGCGATAACCAATGTTATGAAGTATTCGTTTTGTTGTTCTCTACCTACAATATCTACTTTTCGTACTGTAACACGAGGCTCGTAAAAAGAGAGCTGATCCATAATCTCACTACCAATCTGTCTTGCAGTTTCTTTAGATATAGGTTGAAATAAAAATCTACTTAAATCTAAACCAAATGCAGGGTTTAATATTTTCTGACCAGGCTTGGTATTGAATATGTTTCTTATAGAGTTTTTAACTGCTTCGAGATCATAATCTACTTGTACCTCTTCTTTTGTACCAGTATCTGAAACATAAGCATTATTTAGTTTAGATCTTAATCTAAAGTCTAAGTGCAGATCACTATATGTAAAAGTATCTGTTTTATACTTTTTGCTTTCATCAGATAAAAAATCTAAATTTATAGGCATATTAATTATTTAATAAATAAACAAAAAGCATAAATAATTAAAATGGGAAAATTCAATAAAATATACGAACAGGTATACCAGCGCTATAGTAAAGCGAGTGCTATCCCAGGAGACTATGTAAAGATTCGATCGAATGTCAAGAGCTCTGACTGGTATAAAAACTTAGATGAAGCCCGCAAAGGCTACGTAGATAGTATTATTCAGTTACAAGAAGCTGGAAGATTTATTCTCTTTAGTGCTTTAAAATCTGCTCAATACGAGACTAACGTATTAAACTCTGGTGAGCACTTTGCTGATATTGCAGTAGAAGAGGCACCAGGATTTTATAGTAATCCATTAACTATTCCTGTTGAGCTAGTAGAGTTTGATGAAACTTACGAAAATCACAGAGGTACTAGAACAGATAAAAATAACGAGCAACAGGTTGAAACAAATGAAAAACCTGAGCCCGTTAAAGATAAAGAGATAGAAATTGGTAGTAAAACTAAGATTGAAGGTGGGGACTATAAATTAGCAGGTGAGAGCTACACCTCAAAATATATGCCTTGATATTTCAATTAAGCATGTAAAGAAGTTAATTTCTTTATCAATTACAATATTATTTCTATAAAAGTATTCAGAGACTGTTATCATACAGTCTCTGTTTTTGTCTGCAGATAAAGAAAGTTTATTATTATAAAGCTGCTCAAATAAAGTTTTGAATAACATATCATAATCATTGCTGAACAAGGTTTCATTTTCAATGATATGTTTACGGGCTTTATACATATCTTTCTTCTGCAATAGAGCTAAACATTCTACTACAATGCTCTCCGCATTGCTAAGTACACTACCTTTCTTACCTGTAATATTATACTTTTGTATATTATTAATACATTTACGTAGATCGGGATAAGACTTATTGATCAACTCTGATAAATGATTATGCTCGATATCAACTTTCTCTTCGTTAATAATATGTAACACACGCTTAATGTATTCTTCTTTAGGTGGTGTGAATACAAACGTATGACATCTTGATTGAAGAGCGGGAATAATCTTATGTTGATAGTTTGCAGTTAGAACAAACCGAGCAATATCATGATACTCTTCCATACTATTACGAAGAGCTTTTTGTGCGTCTAGACTTAAACCATCACATTCATCGAGCACAATCACTTTGATTGTACCAAAGATACTTTGCGTCTGAGCAAAGTTAATTACTTTAGTACGGATAGTATCAATACCATTCTCATCAGACGCATTTATATAAAGATATTGCGACTGGAGAATATCATTGATAATAATTTTCGCGAGAGTAGTTTTACCGACACCTGGGCTACCTACTAGTAATAGATTAGGCAGATTACCACTTTGCTTGACATTATTAAAATAATCTCGAGCGTCTTTAGAAAGTACAATATCGTCTAGAGTACTCGGTCTATACTTTTCAACCCAGATGTCAGTAAAATTCATATTATGCCTTATCAGATGAACCAAAGCCTTTTGCTCCACGATTAGTCTCAGTTACTTCTTCAGACCAATCCACATCAACTTGCAAAAGAGGATAAACTACAAATTGCGCTACAGCTTTACCTTTTTCAATCGTAACATCTGTATCACTAAAGTTATAAAGCTTTACTCCAAGATCTCCACGATATTGGTTATCAATAACTCCTAGATGAGGTTGGATGTTATGTTTAAAGCCAAGACCAGATCGAGGCTCGATACGAAACCAGTAACCAGGAGAGATATCAGCTACGGTAATGCCTACCGGTGCTACAGTAGTGCCGCGAGCAGGAATAACAACATCTTCTACACTAAAAATATCGTAGCCAGAATCTCCTGTAGCCCATGCGTTATTGTTAACTTTAGGGAGAATAGCATCATCATGAGTCTTCAAAAACTTAACTTTAATAGCAGGCTTATCTACAATATTCCAATTCACATTTTCTGTCATACAGGTATGATATATATTATTATTTTTTAATCAAGGTTTAATTATTAGAAACGGCTTATAAATACTCCTATGGAAGAAGCTAATGATATTATAGCACAGCTTAAAGAAATTCCAAAAGAAACTAAACAGCTTTCTAAAAAGAAAGATATTGAGCCTCTTGAAAAAGAAAAGGTAGAGCAATTCATTATAGATAACTCTTCCAAACTTATCCAAGATAGTATGGAAATGATTGACAATATGAAAGAAGTTGTCTTTCATGTTCCAGATGCGGATAATATATCTTCTTTAGCTGAGCTTATAAAAGCATCAACAGGTGCCATAGAAGCACTTAATAAACTTGTAACACAGGATAAGAAAGCCCAAGTTCAATTGCAAGTGAAAAAGATGGATGTAGAATCTAAACAAATGCTACAATATACAGAACAAGAACATAAGCTCAAAATAAGCAGAGAGGAAATTCTTAAAAAATTAATTGATGGTAAGGATGTTATAGAAGCTGAAGAATCAGCTGAGTAAGTTAGTAGTTTTTATATTATCGTTTAACTTATTAGCTTTGTTACCTAGTAAGTCTATTTGTACAGAAGTACCTTCTACATCAAAATCAAATACAAACGATTCTATTTTTTGTATGTTATTAAGTTTGAAATTTGTAAAATAAGCAACTGTCTCATATACACTACCTAAAAAGTCTGCTGCAATTTCTAATAGTTCTTGTTTATTTTGAGATAGTCTATTGTTGTGATTTAAGTCAGTTGCTAAGTTAGTACCGTGAGATGTAGTTTGTAAAGAACCGTCATATATTTTATTAATATTTTGATTGAAAAAACTACTAGTCTTTACTGTAGCATTAAGAACATTAGATAAAACATTTACATGAAGTTTATCCTGTAATATAGAAGTTAAAGGACTAGGGGTCATAGAATCGAACTCTACATCATCAGCAATAGAATACCTAGGGCTAACATTTTCATCTTGACGAGCTGTATTACTGATACTATCGCTTATTTTTTGTAACACACTATCTTCAAGATTAGTTAAAGCTTCAACTTCTGATTTAACTTTAGGATGTACACTCGCAAATTTGTCATGCCAATACATAATAAACTCAGGAGGGAGACCTTCAATTTTAGTTAAAGCGTCTTTCCAGAACTTTGCTTCTTCAGTAATTGGATCGGTTTTTTGCTTTGTATTATAAAGATCGTTATATAAGTTATACTGTACTTGATATGTAGAAAAGGGCTTAGATTGCTTTATTGCATTTATCTGAGTAGTATAAGAACTAGTAAATCTGTTGTTAACTAGTTCGTGTACTGCAGTTCTTAATGGTACTTGACAGCTCATATATCTTCTATTAGTTCATGAAATTTAGTACAAGCAATTTCAGAATAAAAAGTATTTATAGTGAATGTATGCTTATATCCTACTACCATCCAACTACCGTTTAGCTTCTTACTATGCTTATTAGGTATAGCTGTATTATAAAAAGTATTAATAAATTGACCTGGTGCTATATTATATATTCCTTTGCATTTATATGAAAGCATAGTTGACAAACTTATTAAATTTTTAAGTATAGTGTTACGACCCTCATAACGAGAAGAATTAACATCAGAATTTGTAGTATATATTATTTTATATAAAATATTTTTAGATACTCTGTCATTACTTTCTCTATTGACAGTAGTTCTTTTATTAAGAAATTTATCTTTGATGTGGTTTAAAGTGTTATCAATAGTATTATCACTATTAAAGAAATCAAACTTCTTAGAATTGAAGTCATACCGTATAACTTTATGATTTAATAATTGTTCTAAAGTATGTAAACTATTTTCATTATAAACAGTAAAGTCTGTAACTTTTGTAGATAGTACTTGAGGCATTTGCTCAGATTGCATTTGCTCATTAACAAGAGTAAAATTACCTCCAAAATTGTTTTTTATTTTAGCTGCTAAATTATCTACAAAAAGATCGTTTATACTTCGTAGTTCAAAAGAATTATTGCGTTTGAATAGAAACAGACTATTACTATTAGTATCAATAGCTTTATCTAATAAAAAATCTAGAGCTTCTAACCTACTTTGTTTTAAGTTAGAAGTAAAGTTAGTTTTGTTAGATGATTTAGCCCATAAATCTTCTGTAATATTATTACCATCGAAACTAGTCTGTAATAAGTTTTGTATTGCATCACTTACATTAACTTGACGATCATTATCGGATAGCTGAGTTACATCTCCCTGTAATAAGTTAGTAGTAGAAAATAATGATCGATCATTTCTTAATCTATATAAATAGGCATCTTCTATGTATATGTTTTTTACCTTTTCACCATTTTCAACAGATGTAGTTTCTTCAACTATAAAAAATACATAAAGCTTGGAGATATTATTTTTGTTTATTTCAATAGTGATAAAATTTTCTCCAGTTTCTATGAAGTTAAAATTTTTCTGCGTTGTAGGTACTGCTTGTAAATCAAATCTATTTTTATCATTTTTAACTCTTAATACACCTTTATAAAAAGGAGAGTTTAAATCTTCTTCAATAATTAGTTCAATAAAATTATCTATAGGTAGAGGGATATTTTCTTTTTTGTTGATAAGAGTTATATTAAAAAATATTTTCTCACCATCAATAGTTAAATATGTACCTACTGGATTATTAATTTCTGGTGCCTTAGACATTATTCTTTCTACGTATTGACGTTATAATCTTATCTACAAACTCTGGTTTTATTATCTTTAATGCAGTTCCTGGCGCTATAGTTTCAATAGGATTAGTTATTTTATTAGTTAATACAATTAACCACCATAAATCTTGATTACCGTATATATTATAACTAATAGTTGTTAAAGGTCTCCTAGATGTAATAGTTTCATAATAAAAAATATCTTTGTTTAGATTTTCAGGAAATGTAATAGTTTTTAATATATTATAAAAATAATAATTATTATTTCTCCCTACTTTAAAAATATTTTCATATCTATATTTTTCAAGTTTATCTAGCTCTGGAATATTATTTTGAGTTTTGTCTAAATCTGTAATCATAATTTTATCTAGGTGTATTGCGTTCAAAACGTTGTCTGTTAGCTTGAGCATTGGTGCTTGAAATACCTAAATCATTACGAGGATCAACTCCATCACCTGGTCTTCTTGGTTCTACTTTTACTGTTATATTATCCCCCTGTAACCCATACAACATTAAATTTTTAGTCTCAGGTAACAAACTAGTTAAAGTAATCTGTATTTTATAAGCTTCGGGTATTAAGGTAGTATAGTAATCAGGCGAATATTGATTGGCGGCAACAAAAGTATTTTGACTACCGAGAGTAACAACCCCTACGCTCTGTCTTTGTCTATTACCAACACATTCGACTTGCAAGCTACTCATATAGCTATATAAGTAAGAAAATACTCCAGGTACTGTTGCTTTGTAAATAACCGGTGGGTCGAAAAATATTCTATTACGTTTGTGAGGTAAATTTTGATATAATAATAAGAATATTAAATCCCAATTTCTTTGCCAAGGAGGTGTATTATTAGTATTACTATCAAACGCACTATCGTAAGTATTATCTAGATACAGATTAAAAGTTACTGACGGTCCTTTATCAGGGTAGTTATATGTTTTTGCAAAATCAAAACCAAAACCTGTAGTGATCATTTCCGCGACTGACCCTAAATTCAAATTTTTGCCACCAATACTACTTATCTCTTTGGTTAGACCTTTGGTTTGTTTATCGAGAGACCAAGAAGTTTCAATATTTTTAAAACTATTATTAAAATATGGTATTATGTATTCGAAATCTGAAAACAATACTCCATAAAGATCTTCATATGCTCGCATGTATCTTTGATCACCTGTAGGTATACCTGTAGAGCCTAAATTAGCCCAATTGACAATAGCATTCAATTTGTTTCTTGTTGCCTGTATAGTCCCTATAGGCTCTTCTCCCTCTCCTTCAGCTTCTTGCTCTTCGTTTTTCAATGAAGGTAAAAAGTTAGTAACTACTTCACTATTTCTTATAGTATCTAGAGTATCAATAATACTGTTAGTTATATTTTGTACATTTGAAGCAAACCCTGGTTGAGTTACGTAATATTCTTTCAAATATAAAGCAGGTACATTATCTATATTAAAGTCTTCGCTACGTATGGTTTTAGTCCATTTAAACTCTTTTATTACATCAATCGCTCTATATTCTATAGGTCTAGGTAACGGTGGCATATTATCCCCAGCAAGATTTATTATATTACTTACTGCAGTTTTATTTTTTAAAGGGTGATTAGGATTTAAATAAAAGAGTGTACTCATAATTAGAATTCTGTTCCTGTATTAACTGCAGCTGTTGAAGATCTATATCTCTCACCATAACTAGGGGTAGGAGCAGTTATTGATTGATTATTCACAC
>Ga0070746_10000463_pt1 | contig 24034 bp, 13 predicted proteins | sample VirMetDEL_Mar_21_FD_77016 | JGI IMG/M metagenome (GOLD analysis project Ga0070746, IMG submission 77016) | Aqueous microbial communities from the Delaware River and Bay under freshwater to marine salinity gradient to study organic matter... | ecosystem: Environmental > Aquatic > Marine >...
ACTCTTACGATAGTTGCAGCACCAGCTTCTTCTAAATACGATTGAGCGGTATACGGAAGGTATGAATCTTCGGTAAGACCACCAAATTTTTGTTGATACTCGTTAAAAGACTCAACTCTCGTTGGTACGAAAGCAGGCCCCTTTACGGTTTGTCCGATAAGAGCAGCTCCAATCTCACCAATACCAACAGGTAAGAATGAGAGGTCTTTTTCTCTTGTAAATACGCCAGGACTTACAATTCTTTCAGCCATTATTTTCTCCTAAAATATAATTTTCGGTTTTCCTTATTATAAATACACCAAAAAATGGGGAAACGACTACTTATTTGTTAGGAGTAAAGGTATTTGTTCTAATATCGTAAGTTCCCTCACCATATTTGTCTCTTAAACTCTTACCCAACTCCACCTCCTCTGCTTTTACTTCTGAAAACGAATTAATGAGTGTTTGTTTTTCAGATTTTAAACTTTGGAATCTCGTTTCTAACTCGTGAATCTCTAATTCAATTTCCCCAAGTCGTGTATTGATAGTCAATACCTTTTGTTGTAACCCTGTAACCTTACCAACTTCTTCTTCGGTAAAATTTACTATTGTTTTTTCTTCCATAACATTATTTTATTTGTTTCACTATATAAATATGTAAATATTATTCATTACCACTATTAATTGGTAAGTCATTTCCACCCAATTTAGGACTCTCTCCCCAAGATACCTTACCAACCGAAATTTTACGTTTAGTATTGTTGGTCATTGCCGCATATTCTGGAACAATGTATGCTTTAGCAGTCAAATTGATGTTTGCTTTAGTAATTCTATCTTGTCCCATCTCTGAAATGGTTTCGAATGAGTAAGAATCACCTTTGATTACGAATTTGTATCTATCGCCAAAAGAACGACCTTGGAAAAACACGATTTGTTCGACAATCTTGTTTACTTGCTCCATATAATCACACCAAACGACTACCTCATACTCCAAATTTACATAATCGGGTCTTTCAACCGACATATACTCTTTTTTTGGTTGTTGATTGGTTAAAATGGAAAATTGGTCGTATCTATTAGTTCTTGTATACTTTCTTTCAAACATTTGGTGAGCATCTTCGTTTTGTGCTACCTTTAACTTGGACAATTCCGTGTTAATTGAAAGATTGTTTCGTTTGAATGAGATAACCGGTGTTAAAATCATACCATTGTCATCTCTCATGAACCCATCACGTTGTGCACTTGCCCATTTCTCTGGAGAAGCATACATTACTGGAACTGGATAGAATCTACCATCATCTTCAATGGTAGGTTTTACATCCTTCTCCAAAAATGTCTTAAATGCAGAATCAACATCGTAAATACCAACTGAAATGTTCTTTACATTGTCTTGGTCTCTACGAATCTGCCTTGCCTTATTCAATTTCACATCTTCACTTGTAGAAGATTGAGTTTGAGTAAGGTTTGGTTTCGATTTGTCTTCGTTTCTATACTTTTGAGCCATCTTACAATCCTAATGGTACTTCGTTATCATTTTGTCGTGAGTTACCTCTATATGTATCTACCAATTTGATAGATGTTTGTCTTGTAACATGAGTATCACATATAATAGATACGTTAAGACCTTGTGTTTCACCACCATCCCAAGTTTGTGGATTCTTACCAGCAAAATATTGGTATGAGTATTGTGCATCAATCAAATGATACTCACCATTCCATTGAATAATATCACCAACTTCAGGTTTTACATTTACATCTACCAATGTATCTCGTAAAAATCTAAACTGAACTTCACGAGAGTACGATTGACCAAAATCATCGGAGATTTGACTTGACTGATTTCTTTCAATAAGAGCTGGAATCTTAACCGGTTGATTGAATACCTTATCCTTACCTTCACCATATAGATTTGCTTTAGTTTCAGTCAAAGCAACTTGGTAGTAGTAGATTTCAGTATCAATAATGTCGTTGATAAGTTCTTTATTCACTTTATTGAATAGAGCCATATCTCTTTGTCCACCGAATAAAGCCATTTGGTTATCCTATATAAATTGGTCTTGGAACTCTATTAAGTGTTTCTTCCAAATACTCACTCTCTTCTTTTCTTGCTTCCATCAATGCTCTACGAGATGTTGATTCCAACATTTCGGTCAATTGAGTTAACAATGATTCTTTTTCAGCAGATGCTTCGTTACGAAGGTCTGACCCATCAAGAGTTACATCAGCACCAGGAATTGGAATTGAAGAAAATTTAGCTCTAACTGCGCCCAACATTTCTTTAGCAAGAGCCAAAGCGTATCTTGCAATCCATTGCTTTCCAGCTGAATTGATTTTTGTATATTCCAATCTATTAAATGGTGCATTTGACAAATCACTAACCACATTTGAATTTGCGATTGGTGAATTAGTTTCACTATCTAACGTGTAATCAAAATATACTTTAGCACCAGTATCACCATTTGCTGGGACTGGGAATAATCTGATACGTTGACCATCAACGTGGAAACCATATGATGATTTACGGATGTGGTCATTAAATTCGATTGCTTGTAATCTTAAAAGGTCATCAAACATTGGTTGCATCATAAATGATACTCCAGGTGAATATGCACCCCATCCAAATGTATTCATCATTTGTTGAGAACCCATACCAGTACCCACAAATGGGTCAAAATATCTAATGATTGCTGGTGGTTGGGTATGATACACTCTACGAAGGGTTACACCATTAGATACCGAACCACTCTCCAAGTTTACAACATTACCATCACCAAGGTCATAAATTTGTTGACCGGCTATCATTTCAAAAGAGCCGGTGTAAACAGTAACTTTACCACCACTCAACGCTTCAGTACCATAATCTTTGGCAATGTTTACCAAGTTTTGCATATTAGCATTCATATTGGTATTTGATAAATCCAAATCCAACGATGAACCTTGTAATGATAACAAGTTTTCTTTAGCTCGGTACTGATTTACTTGAGATGAGTATTCATTTACGGCTTCCTCAAAACAAGTAAAGAAATTGATGTCCTGTAATTCAACATCAACAATCGGATACCCCAATCTCTTAGCACACCACTCTGCAACTTTTGGAGCATCTGACCTGAATTGTGAATCAGAGTCAAAAAATCCAAAAGGAGTTGATGAACCACTTGTAAATGAACCTGAACCTGGCCAAATTGGAATGTTTACTGACATTTAAACTCCTAAATACTATTTCTCACTATATAAATAGTATTATGTTAAGGGTTTCACTTAACTATATAATTTAATACTTCCTCATTATCGTAATAACGAGTTCTATCCATCCAATTTTGCAATTTATGTGAATGTCCTTCGTTTAAATCCCAATTCCAGTCAAATCCACCAAGTTGTTTGATACGTTCGTGAATTTGTACATCATAATAGTCACGAATCAACCTTGCTTTACGATTAATATCAGTTGAGTTGTTGTCTACGGTAGAATTTCTATTATTATATTGTAAATACAACATTTTTTTGATGTGGGTAAACTTGGTTTCTAAAAATGTCTTTACAATTAGTTCAAAATCATCAGCAACTGAAATGTTTCTATTATGCCCTCTGATTTTAAAGTATACATCCCTACGCCATGCCCTTAAATGATTAGGCATTCCAATGTTGAACCTAATAGTTTTTGGATTTATCTCTTGATAGTGGTGTACGAGATATTGTTTATCATAATGAGTTTCCCAAGTGTGACCGGCGTATCCCCAATTAAATCTATTTTCAGGATTTGCATACCAATCATCACCAATATGTCCGTATGGTCTCATTTCACCATCATCATACAACTCACAACAATCCGAATATATAAATCCAGAGTCCGGATGTTTTTTAGAAGCACTTAAAATGTCCTCAAGAGCGGTTGGCATCAAATAATCATCATGGTCTAACTCAACCAACCACTCACCATTACACAACATAGCAGCTCTATGTTTAACCTCACCAACATTACCACCTGAATTTGGAGCTATTCTGTAAAGTTTTAACCTATAATCCGAATCTGCAATACTTTTTAGATACTCGTATGTTCTATAATCACCTTCAGGTGAATCATCAACAATAACCCACTCCCAATGTTGGTATGTTTGGTTCTTTAACGATTCATAAGTTCTAAAAATTCGTTCGTTTGTCTTATATGTTGGTGTAAATACTGAAATAATTGGAGTATTCTTGTTTGCATATACTTCCGTTTGTGATTTACATGCCCAAAATGTAGACTGACATAATATATCATTAGCAAAAATGTTGTTAGGTGGGATTTGATTATAGTGTCGGTGTTTAGATTCCAACATAAGGTGTTTTCCCAAATCAATATTTTTGAATTCATCACCAATTGTTACAATTATTCCAGGATTATGCTTGGAAATTAAATGATTTAGATTTTTGGTTGAGTCATAACAATGTAAAACTACATCTTCAAACAAACCTTCTTCAAAATATACATCCGATTCTAACGTGTGAGTGCCAGTTTCATGCCACCCAAATACCAAAGCGGTAGGTAAACTTACTTTTATCATAAATTATTATCTATATGGTTCTCCACCAACCCAAAGAACAAATGATTTTCGTGTTCCTTTGACTACTGGTGTTACTCTGTGTAAATAAAACGATGGAAATATTACTGCAGCACCTTGAACTCGTGGTGCTGTAAGTTGTTGTCCTAAATTAAATTGTAAATCACCACCCACATAATCATCAGGATGTGATAATTGTACAGTAACGGATATTTTTCTTTGATTTTGGACACCTGAACCACAATCCATGTGCCATTCATACCCACCTTCGTTGTTACCATAATATTCGGTGTATTGGATTTGCTCTCTCATGTGAGTTAAGTCAAATTTCCACATAACATTATTAGCACCAACAATCATATCACGGAGTTTAGTGTAAACCCAGTCCCATTCAGAATTTTGCGGACACCATTTAATTCGTGATTTACGATAATTTGATACTTTAGCACCTTCTTGACCAGTTGCAGCGTCTTCAAACTCTAAATTAGAAGTCATTTCTTCAATTCGTTCTAATTCTTCAACTGAAAATCCGTTATCAAACCAATAATAGTTTGTGTAATTAACATCCAATCGTGATGCATCTCTATCAAAAGAAAAATCTACATTCATAACTTAATTTTTGTGATAATAAATATGTAAATGAACTTTAATAAATTAGTACATAGACCCACTTGGGAATATTTCTAAAATATAAACAATGCCGGTATCGGTATCGGTATATGTAATATTTTTTATTGTTGTGGTAGCAGGTTTATAGTTAACTTGTAAGTATCCTGCTTCACCACTCCATTCATTTAAGATTTTAGCGCCAGGAGCACCTGCGGTTCCGGGAGAACCAGTATCACCGGCATTACCTTGAGCTCCTTGGAAACCTTGTAAACCATCGGCACCAAATGCACCTTGGTCACCAAGTGCACCTTCTTGACCACCCAACCCTTGAGCTCCATTATCTATGGTGTTTGCACCAAGTGCACCTTGAGCACCCTGAGCTCCCGTATCACCAGACGCGCCTAATGCAGAACTACTACCTTGTGCACCTTGTGCACCAATATCACCTTGAGCGCCTTGTGCACCTTGGGCACCAATATGGCCTGTATTATCATTTCCTTCAGTTTCAGGGTCTAAACCTTGTGCACCTTGAGCACCAATAAGACCTTGAGCTCCTTGTGCGCCCGTATCACCAAATCCACCATCTAAACCTTGAGCGCCAACATCACCATCGTGACCAACATGGCCTTGAGCGCCTTGTGCTCCATCAGAACCTTGAGCGCCTTGAGCTCCTTGGGCCAACGATTTTGCACCTTGAGCTCCTTGTGCTCCGATGGCACCAACTTGACCTTGAGCCCCAGCTCCTTCAGAGGCAGCACCTTGTGCACCTTGAGCTCCAACATCACCAGGAGTATAAACACCACCATCTGCGCCTTTAATTAATTGTCCTGCAGGTGGGCCATCAGCACCTTGGGCACCTTGTGCTCCTTGGTCTCCTTGTGCTCCCTGCGCACCAATATGACCAGTATCACCTTGAGCGCCAGTATCACCCGTATGGCCACCATCCCCCTGGTCACCTTGAGCGCCTTGTGCACCTGCATCTCCTTGTGCACCTTGAGCACCATCAGAACCTTGTGAACCTTGAGCTCCATTATCTATGGTGTTTGCACCAAGTGCACCTTGAGCTCCTTGAGCGCCAACATCACCTTGAGCACCTTGAGCGCCAATATGACCTTCATCACCCTGAGCACCAGTATCACCCGTATGGCCATCACCACCTTCTCTACCATCAGCACCTTGAGCACCTTGAGCACCAATATGACCTGTATTTTCATTACCCTCTACCGTTGGGTCTAAACCTTGTGCACCTTGAGCACCAACCGAACCTTGAGCACCTTGAGCTCCAATATGTCCCTCATCACCTTGAGCACCTTGTGCTCCTTGGGCGCCATCAGAACCTTGTGCTCCTTGAGCGCCGATATGTCCTTCACCACCTTGAGCGCCTTGTGCTCCTTCGTTACCTACATCACCTTGAGCGCCTTGTGCTCCAATGTGACCGATGTGGCCTGTATTTTCATTACCCTCTACCGTTGGGTCTAAACCTTGCGCACCTTGTGCGCCAGCTGAACCTTGTGCGCCTTGAGCACCAGTGTGCCCTTCATCACCTTGAGCACCTTGAGCACCTTGAGCACCTACATCACCTTGAGCACCTTGTGCTCCAATGTGACCACCATCACCCTGAGCTCCTTGTGCTCCTTGTGCTCCTTCATCACCATAAGCTCCAACATCACCAATATGACCCTGAGCACCAATATCACCTTGAGCGCCGAGGTTACCAACAGCGCCTGATTCTAAACTTTTAGCACCAGCTGCACCTTGTGCGCCTTGAGCACCAGTATCACCTTGGGCACCTTGAGAGCCAGTATGTCCTTCACTACCTTGAGCACCTTGAGCGCCATCATGACCACGGTCACCTTGAGCACCTTGAGCACCAATATGACCAACATCACCTTGAGCACCTTGTGCTCCTTGTGCACCTGACAATCCATTTTGACCTTGGGCGCCTTGTGCTCCAGCATTACCTACATCACCTTGAGCACCTTGAGCGCCTTGAGCGCCTTGAGCACCCACATCACCAGGATTACCATCATCACCTTGAGCGCCTGTATCTCCAGTATGTCCTGTGATACCATCCGCGCCTTGAGCACCTTGTGCACCAACATCGCCTTGAGCTCCTTGTGCTCCGGTTGACCCTTGGTCACCAAGTGCACCTTCGTTTCCAAGCTCACCGAGCAACAAACCTTTAGCACCTTGAGCACCTTGAGCACCTACTGAACCTTGGGCACCTACATCACCGGCAGCACCATCAAGACCTTGAGCACCTTGAGCACCATCATTACCTTGTGCACCTTGAGCTCCACGTTCACCTTGAGCTCCTTGAGCACCAATATGACCTGTATTATCATTTCCTTCAGTTTCAGGGTCTAAACCTTGTGCACCTTGTGCACCAACATCGCCTTGAGCACCTACATCACCAGCATGGCCTTCAAGACCTTGAGCTCCTTGTGCTCCTTGAGCACCAATATCGCCTTGAGCACCTTGAGCGCCAATATGACCTTCACCACCTTGAGCACCTTGTGCACCTGTACCACCTTGAGCACCTTGAGGGCCTACATCACCAGCATGGCCTGTATTATCATTTCCTTCAGTTTCAGGGTCTAAACCTTGTGCACCTTGAGCACCTACTGAACCTTGAGCACCTTGTGCTCCAATGTGACCACCAAGACCCTGAGCTCCTTGTGCTCCTTGAGCACCAATATCACCTTGAGCACCTACATCACCAGCATGGCCTTCAAGACCTTGAGCACCTTGTGCACCTGTACCACCTTGAGCACCTTGAGGGCCTACATCACCAATGTGGCCTGTATTATCATTTCCTTCAGTTTCAGGGTCTAAACCTTGTGCACCTTGAGCACCTTGGTCACCTTGGCCACCCGTATCACCAGCCGCACCATCACTACCCTGTGCACCTTGAGCTCCTTGATTACCTTGAGAGCCTTGTGCTCCAATGTGACCACCATCCCCTTGTGCTCCAGTATCACCAGCAGCACCACCAATACCATTAGCACCTTGGGCACCTTGAGCACCAATATCACCTTGGGCGCCTTGAGCACCAGCAGAACCTTGGTCACCAAGTGCGCCTTCGTTTCCAAGTGCACCTACTCCACCTTGGGCACCTTGTGCTCCTTGAGCACCAATCGCACCTTGAGCACCTTGAGGGCCTACATCACCAGCAGCACCACCACCACCTTGTGCTCCTTGAGCACCAATATGACCAGTAATACCTTCTCTACCATTAGCACCTTGAGCACCTTGAGCACCAGAAGCAGCACCTTGAGCTCCTTGAGCTCCAGTATCACCAGCAGCACCACCAATACCATTAGCACCTTGAGCCCCTTGCGCACCGGTGTCTCCTGTGTGACCAGTAGCTCCGGTTGGATTTGTTCCTTGAGCACCTTGTGCACCAGTATCACCAGAATGCCCTTTAGTACCAGCCGCACCTTGAGCACCTTGTGCTCCAGCATTACCCGTAGCTCCTTGAGAACCTTGAGCTCCAATATCACCAGTATGACCGGTTAAACTACTACCTAAATGACCCTCTCTACCATCAGCACCTTGTAAACCAGTATCACCGGCAGCACCACCAATACCATTAGCACCTTGAGCCCCTTGCGCACCGGTGTGACCAGTAAGGCCTTGAGCACCTTGTGCGCCAGTATCACCAGCAGCACCACCGCCACCTTGTGCTCCTTGAGCTCCTTGAGGATTCGCACCTTGGGCACCTTGAGCACCTTGGTCACCGGAATGCCCTTTAACACCCTGAGCACCCTGTAAACCAGTATTACCGGCATGACCACCAGCACCTGTTAAACCAGTATCACCAGCAGCACCACCACCACCTTGTGCTCCTTGAGCTCCTTGGGGATTCAATCCTTGGGCACCTTGTGCGCCAGTATCACCAGCATGACCAGCACCACCTTGAGCACCTTGTGCGCCAGTAGCACCTTGAGCACCTTGTGCGCCAGTATCACCAGCATTACCGGTTAGGCCTTGAGCACCTTGAGCTCCTTGAGGATTCGCACCTTGAGCACCTTGTGCACCAGTATCACCGGAATGCCCTTTAGTACCTGCTGCTCCAATGGCTCCACCAATACCATTAGCACCTTGAGCACCTTGAGCACCAGAAGCAGCACCTTGAGAACCTTGAGGGCCAGTATCGCCGGCATGACCTTGAAGACCTTGAGAACCTTGCGGGCCAGTATCACCAGCATGACCACCAGCACCGGCATTAGTTCCACCTTGTGCTCCTTGAGCACCAATATGACCACCAGCACCTTCTCTACCATTAGCACCTTGTGCTCCTTGTGCGCCAATATGACCACCAGCTCCTCCGGCTCCAATCTCTACTGCAGCTTTTGCACCCCCAGCACCATATTCACCATACTCCCCAAGTTCACCTTGAGCACCTTGAGCACCAGTTAATGATACAGCAGTTGCACCTTGAGAACCCTGCGGACCTGATGGGCCAGGTGATGTATCTGCGTCTCCAGCACAAGCAGCACAATCCGCAAATTCTTCATTTACATCAGCGTAACAATTCTCTGCATCCTCTCGGAATGGCCCACCTTCTATATACCAACAATCTCCGTCAGTCGAGACCTCATCACATGGCCCACCAGCATTACAATCAAAGTTGGTTAACGTAATAACATTACCTGTACCAGATGGGTCTTCATTACATATGTTTACATATGCGGGAGCATTATCACTACATCTTAATAAATACCAACTATTACCAGCGTTGTGTACAATATAAGAATTTACAAGATAAACATCAAGGTCTTCAATATTGAGGGCTACATCGTTTTGATTTATAAGAGTGTATGCTGAAGTGATTAATTCTTCAACAATACCATCGTCTGTATATTTTACTAATGAGTCCGAATTTATTTCAACTTGATTAGCTTGAACAAATTCGTAAGTACCACTTGAATCTTTTACTAATATTTTTGCGTTGGTAGATACTGTAAGATTACCACCATTAAATTCAATAGAATCAGCACTTCCTGGCCAAGCATATTTTACTTGAGCAGGTTGTAATGTAGCCGATGAAATGTCAGTAGAAGACCAGCTTTTCCAATCTTGTTCACCTAATCCTAATCCAGGAAGAGATACACCGGCTACTACTGACCCTGTTATTAAGGTTTCAATCGCAACTGAAGAACTATCAGGTAACCTTACAAGTTGTCCGTTTAATACGCTCATATTCTATTCTCTTCTATTAGTAAGAACCACTTACATACATATGTAATACGAATTCATTTCCAAATCCATCAACGAAGGTCAATGCACCAAGGTTTGTATTGTATACCAATGGATTGTATCCACCACCAATTAGTGTTCCCAATGCGTCAGCTCCTTGTGCTCCTTGAGCACCTGTTGGTGAAGCGCCTTGAGCACCTTGAGCACCAGTAGGTGAAGCACCTTGAGCACCTTGTGCACCAATATCACCTTGAGCACCTTGTGCTCCCACATCACCTTGTGCACCTTGGGCACCTTGGGCGCCTTGTGCACCTTCTAAACCTTGAGCTCCCTGAGCTCCTTGAGGTGATGTACCTGGAGCACCCTCTGAACCTTGTGCACCTTGCGCTCCAATGGCACCATCAGCGCCTTGTGCACCTTGTGAACCTTGTGCACCTTGAGCTCCCACATCACCTTGAGCACCTTGAGCACCTTGAGCACCTTGAGGTGAAGCACCTTGTGCACCTTGAGCACCTGTTGGAGAAGCACCTTGAGCACCTTGAGCGCCGGTATCACCTTGAGCACCTTGAGCGCCGGTATCACCTTGAGCACCTTGAGCACCTTGTGCGCCATCAGTTCCTTGAGCACCTTGAGCGCCTTGTGCACCTTCAGGAGATGTACCAGCTGCACCAGGGTCACCTTGTGCACCTTGAGGGCCGATTGAGGTAGCACCTTGTGCACCCTGCGCACCTTGTGCACCTTGTGCACCAATATCACCAGCATCACCTTGAGCACCAGTTGGTGAGTCACCTTGTGCACCTTGTGCACCCGTTGGAGATGCACCTTGTGCACCTTGAGCACCTTGAGCGCCTTCAGGTGAAGCACCTTGAGCACCTTCTAAACCTTGAGCACCTTGAGCACCATCAGAACCTTGTGCACCCTGCGCACCTTGAGCTCCTTGTGCACCTGCTTCACCAGCATCACCTTGAGCGCCGGTTGGAGAAGCACCTTGAGCACCTTGAGCGCCCGTTGGTGAAGAACCTTGAGCACCTTGTGCACCTTGTGCACCTTGTGCACCGACCGGTGAAGCACCTTGAGCGCCTTGAGCACCTTGTGCACCCGTATCACCTTGTGCACCTTGTGCACCCGTTGGTGAGTCACCTTGTGCACCTTGAGCGCCAATAGCACCATCAGAACCTTGAGCACCTTGTGCACCGACCGGTGAAGAACCTTGGGCACCTTGAGCGCCATCATTACCTTGAGCACCTTGTGCTCCTTGAGCACCTGTTGGTGAAGCACCTTGAGCACCTTGAGCACCCTGCGCACCTTGTGCGCCCGTGTCACCTTGTGCGCCTTGTGCACCGACCGGTGAAGAACCTTGAGCACCTTGAGCGCCAGTAGCACCATCAGAACCTTGAGCACCTTGAGCGCCTATTGGAGAAGCACCTTGAGCACCTTGAGCGCCAGTAGCACCATCAGAACCTTGAGCACCTTGTGAACCTTGAGGTGAAGAACCTTGGGCACCTTGAGCGCCTGTATCGCCTTGAGCACCTTGAGCACCTTGTGCTCCTTGAGCACCCTGTGCTCCTTGTGCACCTGCTTCACCCGCGTCACCTTGTGCGCCAGTTGGAGAAGCACCTTGAGCACCTTGAGCACCCGTTGGTGAAGAACCTTGAGAACCCTGTGCACCGGTTGGTGAATCACCTTGAGCACCTTGTGCACCAATTGCACCAGTATCACCTTGAGCACCTTGAGCGCCTTGAGCACCCGTATCACCTTGTGCACCTTGAGCACCTTGAGCGCCTGTACTACCTTGAGCACCTTGAGCGCCTGTTGGGGAAGCACCTTGTGCACCTTGTGCGCCTGTTGGAGAAGAACCTTGAGCACCTTGAGCACCTTGTGCGCCTGTCGGTGAAGCGCCTTGTGCACCTGTATCACCTTGTGCTCCTTGAGGGCCTACATCTCCTTGAGCACCCTGCGCTCCTTGTGCTCCTTGTGCACCTTGTGCACCAGTATCACCTTGAGCACCTTGAGCGCCTATTGGAGAAGCACCTTGAGCACCTTGAGCGCCTGTTGGAGAAGCACCCTGTGCTCCCGTTTCACCTTGTGCACCTTGAGCGCCTGTTGGTGAAGCACCTTGAGCACCTTGAGCACCTTGTGCTCCCACATCACCCTGTGCACCTTGAGCACCTTGAGGTGAAGCGCCTTGAGCACCTTGAGCGCCAGTAGCACCATCAGAACCTTGAGCACCTTGAGCACCTTGAGGTGAAGAACCTTGGGCACCTTGAGCGCCTATACTACCTTGTGCACCTTGTGAACCTTGTGAACCTTGAGGTGAAGCACCTTGAGCACCTTGAGCACCTTGAGCACCTTGTAAACCTTGAGCACCTTGTGCACCTGTTGGTGAAGCACCTTGAGCACCTTGAGCGCCAGTAGCACCATCAGAACCTTGAGCACCTTGAGCGCCTGTTGGTGAAGCGCCTTGAGCACCTTGTGCGCCTGTACTACCTTGTGCACCTTGTGCACCTTGAGCACCTTGAGGTGAAGCACCTTGAGCACCTTGAGCACCCTGTGCTCCCACATCACCCTGTGCACCTTGAGCACCTTGAGGTGAAGCACCTTGAGCACCTTGTGCACCTGTATCTCCTTGTGCGCCTTGAGCACCTTGAGGTGAAGCGCCTTGAGCGCCTTGAGCACCTGTTGGTGAAGCACCTTGTGCACCTTGAGCACCTTGTGCGCCTGTCGGTGAAGCACCTTGAGCGCCTACATCTCCTTGTGCACCTTGAGGGCCTACATCTCCTTGAGCACCTTGAGCACCTTGAGCACCTTGCGCACCTTGAGCACCAGTATCACCTTGTGCACCTTGAGCGCCTTGAGCACCTGTTGGTGAAGCACCTTGAGCACCTTGTGCGCCTGTTGGTGAAGAACCTTGAGCACCTTGAGCACCTTGAGCACCTTGGGCACCCGTTGGTGAGTCACCTTGTGCACCTTGAGGGCCGGTTGGAGATGCACCCTGTGCACCTTGAGCACCTTGCGCTCCTTGTGAACCTTGAGGTGAAGCCCCTTGAGCACCTTGTGCACCTTGAGGGCCTATTGCACCTTGAGCACCAGTAGGTGAAGTACCTTGTGCACCTTGAGCACCTTGAGCACCCGTATCACCTTGAGCGCCTTGTGCACCTTGAGCACCTTGAGCACCTTGAGGTGAAGCACCTTGAGCACCTTGAGCGCCATCATTACCCTGAGCACCTTGAGCACCTTGAGCACCCGTTGGTGAAGCACCTTGAGCACCTTGTGCACCTTGAGCGCCTGTTGGGGAAGCACCTTGAGCACCTTGTGCACCTGTACTACCCGTTGGTGAGGCACCTTGTGCACCTTGAGCGCCTGTATCTCCTTGAGCACCTTGAGGGCCTACTGCACCTTGAGCACCTTGAGGTGAAGTACCTTGTGCACCTTGTGCACCTTGTGAACCTTGAGGTGAAGCACCTTGAGCACCTTGAGCACCAGTAGGTGAAGCACCTTGTGCACCTTGAGCACCAGTATCACCTTGAGCACCTTGAGGGCCTTGGGCACCTTGAGCACCTTGAGGTGAAGCACCTTGAGCACCTTGTGCACCTGTATTACCTTGTGCACCTTGTGCACCTTGTGAACCTTGAGGTGAAGCACCTTGAGCACCTTGAGCACCTGCACTACCTTGAGCACCTTGAGGGCCTATTGCACCTTGAGCACCAGTAGGTGAAGTACCTTGTGCGCCTTGTGCACCTTGTGCACCTTGTGCACCTTGAGCACCTTGAGCACCCGTTGGTGAGTCACCTTGTGCACCTTGAGGGCCGGTTGGAGATGCACCTTGTGCACCTTGAGCACCAGTAGAGCCTTGGGGTGAAGCACCCTGTGCGCCTTGTGCACCTTGAGGACCCTGTGCACCTGTTGGTGAAGAACCTTGAGCACCTTGAGCACCTTGTGCACCTTGTGCGCCCGTTGGCGAAGCACCTTGAGCACCTTGAGCACCCTGTGAGCCATTCGTTCCTTGTGCACCTTGTGCACCTTGAGGCCCCGTATTACCTGCTCCTTGAGCACCTTGAGGGCCGGTTGTTGCAGCACCTTGAGCACCTTGAGGGCCGGTAGGGCCGGTAGGGCCGGTGTTGTGTAGTAATACGTTTCCTACATAAAAATTATGGTCTGGCTCAACCTCTATACTAATATATTCAAATGACTCTTCTACATAGTTAATTGAAAGAATATGTAGGTCATTATGTAATTCGGTTTTATTGTTGTATGCGTTAATAGGATTAACCCAAGCGCCCATTAAGGTAAGAATGTTAGCATCATGGGTTGTTTTTAGTGTTGAGCCATCTGATAATTTGATTAACAAATAACCATCAGCAAAACCATTAGCTACATTAACAACTTGGTTATTCCTAATTGAGTTGGAACTTAAATCATAACCTTTTACTACATCACCAACTTTAATATCACTAATTTTAGTGAGAACTCCGTTGATTTCAAGTAAGGTATCTTTATGTAAACCGTGTATCATTTCCATATCCTACCTTATGTTAAAGTGAAAAACACATTTATTGTATACAATGCTGATGTGTTGCTTGACCTATCAACATATAGTTGTATTTTATCTTCTGCTACAAAATTATAACTACTTCCGAATGTAAAGGTATCTACATTACCTTTAGCACCTATGTTATTGGCTACCGAAGAACCCATTGTAGAAGCATTTTTATATGGTTGAATTGTAAAGTTATCAGTAGTACCATTAGCCCCACCAACAATTACAACAACTTTTTCAATATATCCAGCGTTTGGTGCCATCCAAAATGTATATGGTGAGTCATCATTAACTTGGACATCGGTGACTGCTGTTAAAGATGCATAACCTGCGGTTAGTGCTTTAAAATCAGCAACATTATTAACTCCAAGTTTTGGTTTGATACTACCCGTAGCAACATAATCAGTTCCAGCAACAGCAGGAACTACAAATCCACTTCCATTTGTCTTTAAAATGGTATTTGCAGCCAATCCAACATTTGAATTGGTTAAAATAAGGTCTCCACTTAATGTATGGTTTGGACTACCACCATTATAGTTGTATTTGTAGATATCATTTGTTCCTAATGTAGAGGAACGTGAAATTTTAAACTTATCGGAATCAGAATCATCAATACCAACCGAATACTGGTTTGCGCTACCTAGAGAAGTGAATGTTAATTTAGGGTCGGCTGTATTCAAAATGGATATTCCACCATCTACGTTAATAGACCCTGTAAAATCATGTGTATCATCCGAAGAATCACCAAATTTTGTAGAACCTGATGAAAATATGATGGATGAAGACACGAATTCCGTATTGAACTCTTGTGCCGTGATTGTACCTTGAACTACAATGTTCTCGGATACGTTTAATGAACCCGTAATAGCTAAATCTCCAGTAGTAGAAATACCACCGGAGTTTACTATGAGTCCATTTTTAACTACAAATTCGTTTGCCATTCTAATTCCTCTTGTTTTTCACTTTCCAAACTTCGGATTTTTATATTATTATATTGAAACCATTCTTCTTACTTCCATTGTACCCTCAACTCCGCCGGTTGTAGTCATAGATAATGTCATTGTTCCCGAACTATACCCAACGGAGAATGTATGTGCACTTGTGTCGCCAATGTCTGCTGTTGATGTTTCAGAGAATACTACTGAACTACCATAATTTGTATTAATAGTAATTGTACCAGCACGATAGTTTATACCATCACCAAGGTGGTAATTTATGAAAAATGCATAACCCGTATCGACATGGATTGCATGTGTTCCGGAAGTAAGGCCATTAAAACCAACAGCTTTTGTTTCGGTATACCAACTGACAGGGCCCACATTTGATTCCAATGCAATGGACGCTGTAAAGTTTGTGCCAACCGTTGGTGCACCAACATATATAGCTTGTGTAGTTAAGGTTTTTGACTTTATACCTTCCGAATTTACATCATCCCAGGCACCATACACTTGTCCGTGTGGATTGTAACCTGAATAGTAAGTTACATCCGCATCACCTTTTAAGCTATCTGCATCTGAAAATATTGCAATTCTATTACTAGCACCACCCGAAGATACATCTACATATCCAGACCCTTGAATAGAAGCAATGTCGGATGCAATAGATGCCGAAATAGGATTCACATAGTCATAAACCCCATCACCACTTACAAGTGTAGTATTACCATTACCAACCGAACCGGTTTTTGCTGAAATGGTTAATTCACTTGAACCATTATAAGTTGTACCACTATTTAATTGTAAACTTACATTATCAACTACTAAATTTTCTAAATTAGAACCAAGAGGTATACCACTAATTGTACCACCACTTAAAGTTCCTGACAAGGTTGACAATGACGCTGATACCGAACCCCAATCATCAATTGTAACATCTGAACCTGAAATATCACCTGAAAAGTAGTTGTTTGTAATTGATGAATTACCAATTGTTACTGTATTAGTACCACTACCAGTAGCGTAGTGTCCTATTACTATTTCATTTTCAGTTCGTGACCCTAAACTAGCAGCAAATGTAGATTTAGTATAGTTACCAAAATATATACTATCTTCAGGTACTAAATTATAAGTATTATATTTATTACCGGAGTTTCTACCTATATAAAAATTTCCCGAACCTGTATAGGATACAGCTTGCGGGCCCGCTTGGTATCCGATTGCTATAAGCTCGCTACCACCGTGGTAGTTGTAGAGAGCGTTTGAACCAATGATAGTATTAGAGTTGCCTCCTCCTGGAAATCCAATCATGGCTTGAAAACCGATTGCGGTAGTATCTCGGCCAATTATAGTGTTGCTTGCTGCAACATTATGACCTATAAGTGTAACGTGGTCACCCATTGAAGTGGCAGTCGCTGCCGCATAGTCACCTACAATTGTTATTGAATCAAGATTTCCACTATAATGTTTTAAAGCTTGAGTTCCTATAATAACACCACCGTTTCCGGGCCAAGTGTTGTTAGGGTTTGAGTAACCTGCTTCGAATCCAAGTCTTAAAAAGTCAGAACCTGTTGAATTAATAGTAACAGCTGGAACAGATATTGTATTTGTAGTAGTTGCGCCATTATCAGTTACTTCTTGTAAGGTTGTTGATGTAGCACCTGCTTCAATAGAAGCAAGGGATGCCGATACACTACCCCAATCATCGATTGTAATGTCTGAACCTGTTATATCACCTGTAACTGTTAAGTTTTCTGCTATATTTACATCACCGACAGCATTAATTGCTATTCTATCTGCAAGTGTTCCATCTACACGAGTTCTTAATCCAAATGTAGTATCACCATCAATACCATCTGCTTGGAATCCAAAGAATCCTGATTGGAGATAACTACTACCATCATAAACAAAAGCATTTACTGCTCCAATATAATCACCATTAGCAATCGCGGTTGGAGATGCTGCCGTACCATGTGATTTGAAGAATCTTATGTCAGGGCCATCGGAAGTATTATCGTGTTGAGCTACTCTAACTTGTGCTTCTCCACTTGATTCACCAACTATGTCTAATTTTACTTCAGGAGTTGATGTTCCAATACCTAATCTTTGATTAGCAGTATCAATGGATAATAAGTCAGATGAGGTGACTTGTGTGTTAGTCCCAACAATAAGAATTTCATTTGCAGCTCCTACATTTCCAAGCTGCAAGGTATTGGCTTCTATTCTACCGAAAGAGCCCGTAGATGTTACATCTAAACTATTAAGTGATGCGTCACTACCGGAGGTAATGACTTTTTTCCAATTCGGCATATGTCCTATCCTATCTTGCGGTTGGTAACATTTTCATGCCCACTTCCCTTTCGGGCCTACAACCAAGGTTTATGTGATTAATCTTCTATAAATAGTATGATAGAAAATAAAAAACCCCACCATCTCTGGCGGGGTTTCTTATAACATTGAAAAACTTATTTTATTTTTTTCAATTCTTCTTGTAGCTTCACTGCGAGTTTAAAAACTGACTCAACTTGTTTTCCTTTAAAACTTGCTTCACCAAGTCCAATAATGAGAGCTTCAAGTTCACCTTTTGTTAACTTTAATGTTGCCTCATTAGGATTTTTAGTTTGTTCTTTTTTTAAACCTAATTTATCTGCTAAACCCATAACTTATCCGTTTTTAATGGTTATTATACATAAATGTAAATTTCACCACCATCAACACGAAGGTTACCAGCTTTTTCGTAATTAGCATCAGTAGCCCCAATTTTAACAGCAGCAATGTATGCATCAGATGCGATTGTTGTCTGATTCCAAGTTGAACCAGTAGCGTCTAACGCCCAACGGCCTTCCGATTCATCCCAACCAAGTGAAGGGCCATCATCGTATGCAACAATACCAGCATCTGCAGCACCAGCCGAACCAGAGTTCAACAAGATGAATTGGTCATCTACGTTCAAATTGGTTGTTTCAATTGAAGTAACCGAACCTTGAACTGTTAAATTACCTGTTGCAGTAATGTTAGTTCCAGTAATGTTTGCAAAAGTTACATTATTGGTTGTACCAACGCCTTGAATTGTACCAGTACCTTCAATAGTTGTAATTCTACTTGCGGCTGAAGATGAGAATGCTGTTGCAGTCTGACCATTACCACTTGTTAAAAATTCAACATCATCACCATCTACAAAAGATGCGGTTGATGCGTTTTCAGGACCATCTTGTTCAAGAACTGTAATTCTACTTGCGATTGATGATGACTCAGCGCCAAATCCATCTACTCCAGCGAGTAAAACATAAGATGCCGTATTAGCAGTTACAACTGCTCCATCTACACCTGAACCCAACACATAAGATGCTGTAGTTGCAGTAGCAGCATTACCTGCGATATCACCAACTACACTAGCACCAGCAACCCAAGATGCGGTGTCGGCGGTACCTGTTAAATCACCAACAAATCCATTACTTGCAGATACGATAGATGCAGTTACTTCTAATAAATCAATCTTGGTGTCAAGATTGACTGTTACTTTATTCGCACCACCGACTGATGATGTTACTAAAGTATTAATATTTGTTCCACCTGCAATTGTAATAGTATCACCATCACCAATTACATCAGGACCATCACCAGCATCACCATTGATGCTTAACTGAAATTCCGCACTCTCAATATTAGCAGCTACAGATGCAGAAAAGGCCGTTAAGCCATCTACTCCTGCGAACTCAACATAAGATGCGGTTTGTACTGTACCTACAATCGTGTTGTCTACCGTTAATCCCGATAGCTCAGCAGCCGATCCCGATACTACGACCTTTTTCCATGCCATTTTTTTTCTCCGTTTTTTGTGTTAACACATTTTTATTGATATATCAAATATAACTTCTTTAATACTAATAAGTATGTATCTTTATACATTAAAGTAAAAATCATTACCATCATACCAAATTGACCCACCACCAAGACTTCCAGTTTCCGTGGTAGCCGATAATGTGAGAATGCCATCTTGGTTAATACTAAATCCTGGTCCTGATATTTCAGAACCAATTTCTAAAACTGCAGCATATGATGCAGTTACTGCATACGATGCTGAAAGGACAGACATCGAACTTGTTTGTGTTTGGTTTATGTAACCCAAATCTGCAATTTGTTGTGACCCACTCACAGTACCCGCAGGAGTAGAACCACCGCCCCCACTTCCAAATCCAGCAGCAGCGGCTGAGGATGAGATGAATGTTGGGTCAATATACGAAGCAGTTGCAACTGACATTGAAGAGGTTTGAGATACAAAGACAAACGATGAAGTTTGTGAGCTTTGAATAAATCCAAAGTCAATAATTTGTTGTGAACCACTAATAGTCCCATCAGGCGTGCTTCCACCGGCTCCAAACCCAGCAGCTGCAGCGGATGCTGAAATGAATGTAGGACTTACATATGATGCCGTAGCAACTGACATTGAGCTTGTTTGAGATACAAGTATAAATGATGCAGTATCTGCCGCAATTAAGAATGACCCAGTTTGAGATGATAAAACAAATGATGATGTTTGTGAACTTTGAATAAATCCTAAATCAGATATTTGCTGAGAACCACTAATGGTTCCGGCAGGGGTAGACCCACCACCAGCAAAGCTAAACTCACTAAACGACATACTATCTTCAAATACAAAGACATTATCGGCAGTTTCGTAATTACATTTATATAATTTATTAGAAGAATTTACATATACAATTTGCGCGTTGGTAAAAAATGCAGTGGGTTCATTACGAAGTACAGTGAGACTTTCATATACCTTAAAGGCACCACGAATCAAGTCAACATCTGCGAATGGAACTAATCCACTCGAAGAAACTGCGGGTGTTAACTGGGATTTGGATGAAAAACTTGGCATATCTAAAGTCTCCTATTATGTTTGAGCAGAACCACTTGATGGTCTCAATCTTAATTCAAAGTTATTACTAAATCCATTGTAACCAGTTCTACCAATAAAGAACCAATCAGTAACACCATCACGAGCGGAATCTAATACTACTTCGTGGATATCAGTTGATTCAATTGTATTTGACCAACCGCCGCCATCTGCTTGTACTTGTAATACATACTCACCAGAAGTTGAACCACCAAAGGCAGAAGCAACCGAGGTTGGGATGTTTGTTAAATTAGCAGCAGTGCTTGGTATTGCAATTATAATCTGTCCAGTTGTACTTGATGCTAAAGTTCCAAAGTTCTCTATAATATCTTCAACCGAACCATCAGCACTTGCACTATCAATCAAAGTAGCAGTTTTACTTGCAGCAAGTGTAATACTACTATCACCCAAAGCACCTGTCTTAACTTTATTAAAGAATGACAATGTGTTTGCATTTAATGCAGTAACTTGTGGTGGTGTTGATGAGTCTACCGTACTACCACCCATTACGGATAAGTAAGCACTACCAAGTGCTGAATCCGAGCCGTGATTTGCTTGGTATATGTAAATAAGTGGGTCGGCCGCAGGAGCAGCACCTACTACAAACTGCCTTCTATACTCAACCGAACCACTGCCATAAGCATCTTGTACACTTGCAGTATAGTATAGAGTCATACCACTTGTCATTGAAGAATCACTTGCGTTGATAAACCAAGATGATGAATCTGCAGCTTGTGGGTCTAATGACATTGAAGCAGCACCATCACCACTTAAAGTTAATGAGTATGGTGAATCGAGTTCGGTGTCATTTATTGTGACTGTTAATAGTTTAGTTCCTGCTGATACCGGTGCACTTACACTTTCGTGTGCAAATGAAGCACTTGGTAATTGGTTATTTGCTATGTCAATGGTAATACTACCCGTACCTTCATTGCCATATTGGTCTAACCAATATATTGTTGGTGAGATAGAATCACCAGTATGATATGACCCACTAATATCAGACTTAATACTCAAGTTACCATTTGAATCAATTGCTATAACGGAATCATTTGAATTAAATTGTTCAGCAACCTGAGACCCATAATTAGTTGAGTAAGTAACATTAACACTTGCTTGAGAACCAATACCGTCGCTTTCATTTGTAATTACAGCACCACTTAATGCAGACTCTATAATAGCAAATTGTTCGGAATCGATTGAACCACCACCTGCTTGAGAAATGATTATCGTATCTGAATATGTTCCAGTACTAAACCCGTGTTCATCATCAATATTTGCAGAGTAATTGTAAGTACCGGCATTTAAATCACCATTTGCGTAAATTCCGAATGTATTAGAACCATTATAAGATGAAGATAAACTTGCAGCACCAGCGCCTGTTAAATTAAATGTATCAACCTCAAGTGCATCACCTTCAGTATCACTCCAAACCAATGTTGCTAATAAAGCACCATTAACTGCCAAGTTTGTATTCTGATTGTTTGTGTTTGGAGTATCGGTTGTTACACTCGGTGCGGTGTTTGGAGTAACACTCACGGTAATTGGCGTTGAATCCGAATTACCATATTGGTCTTCCCAACCAATGTTTGCAGTAAGAGTTGCACCATCGATATTACCACTACGACTAATATCAGTTCCAACAGTTAATACACCCGTTGATGAGTTAACTGCAACAAATGGGTTATCGGATGTGAAGTTTTGTGCAATTGGTGACCCATAACTTGGTGAATACGTTACACTCAAAGTTTTAGCAGTACCGATACCAGTTGTAGTATTTGTAATACCATCACCACTTGTAGCAGATTCAATAATAAACAAGTTACCAGGCGCAGTCAAAGTACCATCATCGGCTTGTGCGATTGTGATATCATCTGTATACACACCAGTTCTAAATCCATGTACATCTTTAATACTTGCTGTGAACGAAATAGTTCCTGCCGATTGGTCACCATTTGCGTATAATCCAAAGTTGTTAGACCCATCGTATGAACTTGATAAGTTAGAAGCACTTACACCTGTTAATGCAAATGATGAAATATTCAAAGCATCACTTTCAGTATCAGTCCACTTTATAGTAGATAATAGATTACCATCGGTTGCTTGGTTAGTGTTTCTATTTGTAGAAGTAAGTTCGGCAGCAGAAGGTGCGTTATTAATTGCAAGATTTACAGTAATAGTTTGAGGCCCACCAACATTATCATATTGGTCTCTCCAAGTAATGTCTGAAGTAATTGTTCCTGGGTATATGTTTACACTACCACTAATCGAACTACTAACTGTGAGATTACCACTACTATTTACCCCAATATATTCGTTTGATGAAGTAAATGATGCAACTGCGGCTGAATTGTATCCTGGTGAGTACGAAACTCCCAAGTCACCTTGAGTTCCAGTTCTACCATTTGTTCCCAATACAATATTATCACCAGTTGTTGCCGATTCGATTACATAGAATGTACCATTTTCGGACAAACTACCAGTTGGTGCTTGAGCAATTGTCATAGTTTGGTTTTTATAACCTGTACGGAACCCGTATTCATCTTCAATACTTGCGCTAATGTAGTAAATACCAGCCGTAAGACTATCAGTTGCTGTGATGGTGTATACATATCCACCATTCCAACTTGAAGTAATACTTGCATCAGATGTTAAAGTAAATGTTGAATGATTTAAAGAATCAGATTCAGTATCAGTCCAAGTTAATGTGTATAAAGTATTACCACTTCTAGCACCATTGGTATTTAAATTATTACCAGAATCATATTCGGAATATGTTCCTACTGGTGCAGAATTTTCTACAATATTTAAGGTGTAGTCTCTATATTGTTTAGTAGTATAAAATGGTTCTTCGGATGCTGTAATTTGAATTGCAATAGTATTACTACCAGAATATGGAGAACCACTAATATTAGTATCAATTTGTAATGTAGCACTTGAACCCGTATATGCTGTTGAATTATTATTTGCAAATCTAACATACCCACTTGGAATTGTATTTACTTCCCATCGTTGAGATACAGCAGAAGTAAGAGTTACGTTTGATATAGTATATCCATTAGGATTTGTTGTTAGATTATCACTTTGAACCGATGATTCTAATGTGTAGAATGTGGCCAGCGAAGCAGGTGATACTGCTGATATTGTATCATCTGCGATTGGGATTGTAATTAATGCACTTGCGGTATCAGCATTATATGCATCACTTACAATAGCTCTATAAACATATCGGTTTGCAATATCAGAATTTAAAAATACTGATGACCTACGAGTAACTGCACCTGCAACATTCATTTGGAATGCGTCTGCGGTAGGGTCGGTTAAAGATGTA
>Ga0070746_10000466_pt1 | contig 23946 bp, 16 predicted proteins | sample VirMetDEL_Mar_21_FD_77016 | JGI IMG/M metagenome (GOLD analysis project Ga0070746, IMG submission 77016) | Aqueous microbial communities from the Delaware River and Bay under freshwater to marine salinity gradient to study organic matter... | ecosystem: Environmental > Aquatic > Marine >...
CTATGTTTACAATATCGGCCTCAGCCAACGTGAATGTACTATAAACGTCAGGCCCTGTGTCCGTTTTTGATATTCTCCTGCTGATAGTATTTAATTCGGGAACGGAATAAGCTCCAGGAAGAGTTGTGGTGCCTGTTCTTGGATTACCTAAAATATCTTCCGAGGGAACTAGAACTCCCATGTATGTGCTAGAAGCAGGACCAACGCCTTTTGTTTCATTAATTAGATTGTTTTTATAATCTACAAAGTTTGATGTCCTCACTGAGTAGTAAGGATTATCTGTAGCACTTGGCTCTAGCGCAGAGAGGGACCATCTATCATTACTAGATTCTCCATAAACTGTGGTCCCAGCACCAAAAGTCCTATCAGGTAGATAGCCGTTAATCCAGTTTCCAGACGTTGTTGGATAGTAAACATTAGAGGTATTTGAGTTTGGAGAGGTACTGTTACCATGACCAAAACTATAATTATTTATTGTTCGTATTAAGGCTTTATCATAGTTTGTAAATGAAGTAGTTCCAACAGCATAAGTGTTAGATTTTATATCAAACGTGTTGTTAATAAGCTCTATATGAAAGAAGTGACCACTAGCCGCAGTGCTCCCATACAAAACACCCGCCTGAATATTTTGTGTGGGGTCAGCCCTTAGGACACAATTTTTAATGGTGAAAGGATATCTGTATGTTCCGCAGTCTTTTGTCCTGTACCCTTGAGATATAATTCTAGGGCTAGAAGTTCCAGAAAGAACAAACAAACAACCATCTAATGTTGTTCCTATCGTTCCCTCTTCTTCAAATTGATTGGAGGTGAAAATCTGATAGCCACCACCTGTGCCCCTTAAGTCTTTAAATTGGATATTTTTAAAGAGTGTATGTTCAATATTGTTGTTTACTATGAATCCGCTTCCAGCCAGGACAGACCCTTGATCTCGATAACCGTTATGATTATCAACTCCACTGAAAACTATATTTCTAGTTGGATCAGTGACTACTGTACCTTTATAGGTGTTGACTGCACTGTCAAGATGTCCAAGCTCTCCTGAAAGAGCAAAGACTAATCTTTTGTTTGTCATGAAAAGATTAGTTCCCAACCGTTCTGGTTGTGCGGATAGCTCAACGGCACTGGTACAGATGTTTACAATATCCCCTGTTGCTAGTGGCATCGTAGAGTATTGCTGTCCTGGGCCAACTGTGCGGACAATTTCTACCGTTTCTTCGCCTACGGAATAAGGCCCAACTAAAATACTAGACGCATCTCTTGGGTTGCCCAGCATATCTGTGGTGGGAACAATAGAGCAAACCTCATGAGATAGCCCTTTCCCTACAGCATTATTGTGTGGTGAGGCTAACGATCTGCCTGTCCCCGACAACAGTGTCATTGTATTGCTTATTAGCAATCCTCCCCCAGTATCGTATAATTCCTCAGCACGTTCCGCAGCGAGATACTGCCCTGCTGATGGCTCATATAAACTTGGAGAGTAACGAAGCCAGTTGTTTTCTTGAAGTTGTCTATATACCGCACTAGATCCATCGAATTCATTCGATGGCTGAATCGCTTCTCCAATACCGTAATCACCAAAACTTCTAAGTAAGGTAGAAGAGGGACTTAGGTATCGCCCCAAGTTTCCTCCACCAGTTATTTGAAGTTCTTCTTCGGTAGCAGAGTTCATGACGTAGTATATGTCCGCGCCCCCTCCACCCAGAACCTGTGTCGTGCCGTTCCCTTCATTATATCCGTCGGGCCTAGGAACGGAATTTGTTGTATTTGTTGTATGAGTGCAGTTTACTATATCAGCATAAGTAACACAAGGATAGATATTATTACGTCCAATGAATCTTAAAGTTTGTCCGTGTGGACCTCCTCTCCACTGAGAATTAAAATTACAATTAACAATCCTAACGTGAGTTTCTTTGCCTGATCCTGTGGGACTGTTAACAATATCAACAGCCTGAGAATTTCCTAAAAAATCACAATTTTCTACAACTATGGGATTGCTTCTTGAACCTAAATTATTTAAGTTAATAAAAGTTGCTCGTTTTGCCCCGGTCCTATTGTCAGTGTTAAAATAGACTTGATAAGGATTGCTAACAAATATATTTTTTAAATGTATCCCAAAAAGACCGCCAGAAGCAACGCTATCGTAAGGGTATGTTTCAAACCATTTATCTCCAGGAGCAAAAGCAGTAGGCTCTACAGAACCATCTCCAATAGGAGTGCCATTATTTATAAAAATACCATCAACAGTCCAGTTTGATCCTCGGCATCTAATGGCTGGACTACTTGTTACATAAAAACTCACTCCAGTATTAAACCTACCTCGATGCCTTTGCGAAGCTGTGGCACTTAGCTGAAGCCGACGTGTTTTATCTGTGTCGTAAAAAGGTAAATCTAATCTTGTGTATGCCCCGTATTGACTGGGCGTAGAACTAAAAGCCTCAAAAACTAACTCACAGTTAGCTTCTAGTAAGCTGTCCGTTCCATAAGCTGAAGTTTCTGTGTCAGATAATAAAATGTCACTAATATCAGCTATGCCCAGGTTCCATGTGCTGTAATTTTTTTCGTGCCCTAAACTTCTAACAACTCTAACAGTCTCACTAGTGTTCGCATACGCCCCTGGGTTCACGGAGGAGCCTGTTCTTGGGTTGCCTAGGATATCCGTCGTGGGAACTATAGAACTTACGTCAGGACCCACTCCACCGCTTACAAGGGAGTTCTGGGGGCTGTCTAATAGAATACCACGGCTCTTGACATAGATCCCGTAGTCACCCGCGCCAGAAACAGAGGAGGGATCGTAGAGAGTAGTTTTTTGTATTGGGTTTGGACTACCTTGAAGTGAAGTGGGCCATGTATAAGTGCCGTTGAAGGGGGGTAATGGAAGAGCAGGTCTATTGGTTGGATTAGAAGCGTAATTGTTTGAACCTACAAAAGTGCAAATAGCTGACGGACCATATCCACCTATGGGCCGCTCCGATTCTCCAACAAGAATAAAATTATTTACAGCAGTAAGAGCGTAAGTGTTGCCTAACGCTCCAGCACCGATTCTTAACGGAGATTGAGTCGAAATGTTTCCATCATTAATTAACGTATTATTAACTAAATGGTAGTGCGCCTGAACATCGGGTCCGGTGTCATAATTAGGTGAGTTTAATCCACAAGCACACCTATGAAATACATTATTTTTTATTATGATTGGGTACGTTTCAGTGCCTACCTTAGCATATTTACGGTACTCATCACTTAAGTTTCCTATAGACCCTAGTTGAAGTGCATTAAGATTAGATTGAGTTGATGCAATAGACTCAGGAAGATTAAAGAAACAGTTAACAAAAGTAACTCCTTGGGTGGCTATTGGTAAGTGAACATTATAGCGGAAATTATGAATCAGACTTAAATAAGAAGGAAGCGCATTAAAAGAGAAGCCGTTGTCATTAGAATCAAATGACAACCCAGAGAAAACCATAAAGTTTTCTCCCGCAGTTATGCCCGTCGAATTTTGCAAATTAGGATTAATTATCCGCACACCTGTACCACCAATACCTGTGTGCTGATCTCCTACGGCTGGCCTAAAAGTTATATTTCTTGTCTGATCACACTGAAAAGGTCTAGTGCTATTAAACACAGTAATATTCGAAGCTAACTGAAAAACAGAGTCATTGTATAGTTCAAAAATTAGTTTTCCGTTGTAACCAGCAAAACTATGCCCACCAAACTCTGCCACAGCGACGTTTGTTATGTCAGCAACAGCAAGTTCTATGGTAGCATAGTCTCTACTATTTGTTCCTATGGATTTTATTACCTCCGTAGGATTGTTGTACTCACCTAAAGAAGAAGTTAGCGTAGCCCAGGCTCCAGGAAGGGTGGTGGCACCAGATCTCGGATTGCCTACGAGGTCAGTGGTTGGAACAGAAAGAGAAGATACAGAGGGACCTGCGCCTGAAGTCTCAGTAATCTTTTGCCCACTAACATCTAGTAACTGCACAGAGCTAACATTGTGAATCATCGCGTTGAAATCTTCACAAGTTATCGCAGGAGTAGCAAAAATTCTACGCAGAGGACCTCGAATAGCCTCAGGAATTTCTTGACTATGACCGAAGTAATTAAATCCTCCAGTTAGTGAAAGCGTCCCGGTCCCGGTCTGATACCATGCGTGATCAATCGCACCTATACAGTTGGTGACCTCCAGCGTAAGGTCGCCAGCAAAGCCTACAGCAAAAGCCCTCTCTCCTATGTACTCTCCCAAGAAAGAACAGTTTATAACTTTAGCGTTTCCTTCGTAAGTTGCCCCTGCGGTAAAAGTTATAACATCTGAATTCTTTTCCAGCTTCTTGAATACACAGTTCCTAAAGGTTACTCCCCAATTCGCATTAGTAACTGTTTCTGAGCTTGTTCTATAATTTTTATTATCAAACAAACAAGAATCAATAAAGACACCCGAACCTTCACCTATCTGTAAACTTCGAAGATAGGTAGTATTGTCAGGCAGAGAGAAGGTTAAACCAGAAAATACTAGATCACTCATTTGAGTGACGAATGAGTAAGTGCCTCCACCAGTAAACTCTCTAATTACACCTGTGCCGAACTCACCATTATGCTCACTGCCTGGAGCGGGCTTGAAAGTTACTTGGTGATCAGCGTCTCCACTGACCGCAGCATCAAAAAATACTGTGGACTCACTGTAGGTTCCCGCGTCTACTTCAAAAACTATAGCCTCGTCTTCGGCAACTAAATCAGGAGATGTAGGAATATTTACTATATCTCCTTCAGCCAGGGTAAACGTAGTGTAGTCTTTACCTACACCTATAGTTTTTGTATAAACAAACGCCATACCTTATATACTACTCTGGCGCTTTGTCTATGATTTTTGGCTCAAACTCAGCCCAAGTAAATTTGATGTCTTCTGGTGCTGTAGCATAAGGTGCATAAGTTAGGAACGCTGGATCATACGACAGATCCACACCGTACCTACGCTTCTCAACCATGATAGGTAGCCCAGAAGGATCCAAAGGATCCTCCTCCTCAAGGGGAACCATCAAGTTCATGATCTCTGAGTCAATCACCTCTCTATCCGTGATGTAACAAAACTCGAACCTAGTGGGGGCGTTCTGCTCCACAACTGTTCCTGGGCTTTGCTCTGCATCAAGTGCCTGAATGATATCGTTGTCATCATAACTTACCAGAGTATCTGGTCTACAAACTACAAGTAAAACTGCCATAACTATCTCCTTATATTTCTACTATGTCGCCTCCGTAGCCGCCAAGGTCATCGCTGACCTTTGTAAGTGGGGTGTCTTGAACGTCATCGGAATCTCTGAGGAGCTTGGCAGAGCATACTAAGTGATAAACTCCATAAGATTCAAAGCTATCCTCTACCACCTCAAAGATCTCGTATTTTTGATTTTGGAAGACAGGCTTGATGACATCTCCAGGGATGACAGATCTACCTAGCTTCCTCTCTATATAGCTCTTATTAAAAGTAAAGAGTTGATCGTTGTTTAATTCAATACCAAACTGAGTAAGCTCCTCACTCATAGCCACAGGATCATAATGACCATGAACTACAATAGGAGTTTTTGAAACGGGCTTGTTTCTAGACTCCATGTAAACCTCATCGTACTCATCAGTTTGATAGTATTTATAAAAGTGAAACTTTGAGCCAGCAAGACGAATCATCTCATCATCTACAAGGTTGAACAGATTGATGTCGGGGTTATCCTGATCAAATAGGTTCAGAAGCCCCTCACCCTCATCCAGATCAGGGAGTTCGGGGAGCTTCGTTGTTACCTTGTAGTTCTTGTTGCTCACTTATCTTCCGTGGGCTTCCTGGCCTTCTCGCGGCGTTCTCTGCCTCCTCTAGCAATACTTGCTAAAGTTGAGGAGCCACCAGCGGCACGAAGGTCCGCTGGAGATTCCCCAGTCTTCTTGGCTTTGTTCTGAATAGTTGACGTATCTCTGGCAGCTATAAAATTATTTTTATGTCTTCCCCTCATCTCAGAGACAAGACCAAGAGCCTCGGCCATGAGCATACCCATTTGGTGATAGACGGTGTGAGAGTCCTCTCGCTCTGAATTTTCTGAATCAGGAAGTTGTCCTGGCTTGGGTCCAACTTTGCTGGCGGCGTCTACCTTGTCCTTGATGTCGGACTTGCTGCGCTTTGAGTTGGGCTGAATTTTGTGTTCGGTAGGTTTAGCTCCCCTCGTCTTTACGCCACGCTCCGTAGTGCGCGTCTGCTCAGATAATAGTTTTTTGATATATTTCATTAGAATAATGTGAACGTCGGTGGTTCTTCAATTTCAGATAGAAGCTCTTCTTTGAGCTTTTCTTTTTCCTGCTCGCTTTGCTGGCTCAGAGCAGCGCCATTTAAACTAGCTCCACCCCCTGGCGAAGGGAGAGAAGAATACTTACCTCTAACCTCACCAAGGATTCCCTTGGACACGGCAAGAGCGTATCGTTGTATCCAGTTCTTGTAGTATGGATGCATGGTAGCAGTATCCAAGCCCCTAAAGACCAGAATAACAGTTTCTCCTGTATAAGTAGGTGTTGGGTACAGTTGGAGGATATTGCCGTTGATAATATCCCAGGACCCTTCCTGACTCAGTATCTTTCTAACCATCTCCAGATGAGTCTGAAGAAGGTAGAAGTCTGATACAGAGAAGTTGCTGAATAAGAAGTTGTCTTGGAAGTATTTGATAAAGAAATCAAACTCCAAAGACCCTGCCATGTTTTGAATACTTAGCAGAGATTTTTTGTAGGCGCAGTAAGAGAGACCATGAGCAATATGCAGAGGTAGCATGTAGGCATTGACGCCAGCCGAGGTCTCAAACGCTGCCATTTGAGTACACCAGAAAGGTGCGTGGTAGTCTAAGTGTGTGATGGACTCATCAATAGCCGACTTGATTTGGAAGTCTGTAAGCTCTACGCGAACGACTGGGTAGCCCAGCCTAGCGAGGATGAAATCCTTGATTGTTTGCTCGAACTGGTTTAGTTCAACGCCCTCTGCCAGGACGCCTGTGTTCAACTTCGAGGTGTCTACAGCCGTTGAGTAGATATCAGTATCACCAAGGTTCCTACCTGCGTAAGTACCAAAGGTGTCTCCATAACCTAGTAACCTAGGATCAACTTTCGGGGCTGCTGCTGACATCTAATTTGAAGGTTTTCTTTCTTCTTGGCTTTTGCTCTTGTTTGATTGGTGCTTTGACCAACTCAAGGTATCTAGAACTTACTTCTGATCTAGACTCGAATAGTTCGGAGGGCCTGATCTCAACAACTTTACCGTCGATGTGAAGAAGCATATTCCACCTGCATTTACTTCTGTACTTGTACATAACTTCTAGAATATATAGGAAAGAAAGAGGGCCAGAGGCACAAAAAACCTCTGGCCCTCAATAGTTTGTCATCTATTCAGATCAGCTTACCGGAGTACCGTTAAGAGCGGTGTTTCTGGAGAATGGGCTGAAGAGATAGTTCTCAGTCGGGCCGATGATACGAATCACGCGGTAGAACCTGTTGTAAGGCTCAATGTGGACCTTACCGTAGCGGGTAAGGATGCCCTTCCTGGGCTGGAAGGACTCGGGATCCGTGATAGTCGGAAGCTGCTGGAGCGGAATGTACGGAGCGTAGATATAACCAGCGTCCATAGCGTTCGCGCCCTTGTAGCCAACAAGGATCTCATCGGTGGGGTACATGGGATCGACATAGAGGTCGTAGCGGCCCATGAACTTACCCTTGTACTCAATGCTGTTGGCACCAATGTTGGTCGGGCCATCAGCAGGTTGAACACCACCCTCAAGCTTGGCGGCACTCTCAAGAAGAGAGGCGACGAGCGGAGAGGTAAGAAGCCAGTTGCCAGGACCGCGCATCGTGGTGCGGTAGATGTCCTGAGAAGCGAGGTTGATTAGCGCGAGAAGGTTCGCGTAGACCTCGCCAACGTGGCGTGGGTAAAGGTTAAGACTCGACTGACTGAAATCAATCACGAAGATGTTAGAGAGAGGGTCTCTAGAGCCAAGCGCAGTACCCCCAGTACCCCCACTGAAGTCGTAGGTGAACTGAGCAGGAACAAAGTTCTCAACAGTGGCATCATCCTTAATGCCTGGGAACTTACCATTACCACCTAAGTTGATGTAGTTGGCGTCCATGAGGTTCTGGTTAACACCGCCCTTGCCAGCAAGGTCAGTGAAACCATAAGCGATCATGCGAAGATCCTCGACAAGCTCACGGTCGATCTCAAGCTGAAGCTCCTTCGAGAGAAGGTCAGTAAGCTCCCGCTCAAGGTCAAGGTTGTGGTAAGCCTTAAGGTCCTGAGAAGCCTCAAGAGTCCAAAGCGCACGCATCTTACGAGTGTTGGCGACGACCGCCTCCTGCTCGATGTGGAAGGTCATCTCAGGGATGCCCGTACCAGTTAGACGCTCACCAGCAGAAAGGGTGAAGCCCATGACGGCCTTTTCGTTCGGCCAAGCAGCGATCTGACCACCCATGGTGCCTGAGGCAGCACCAGCGCCGTCGATTTCAGTACCAGAGCCAGCAAGGACGTTAGAAGCGTCAAAGCCGCCCTGAGCATCATCACCATCAAGACCAATGCCAGCAGCGTTCTGTCTAGTGCCATCGGCGTTGAGGAACGTACCGCCACCAACGATTTCACCAGCAGCAGTAGAACCAATACGCTGTGGCGTAAGACCTCTGTAGGTCATGTTGAACTTGCTGTAGACCGTTTGAATGTCGGTAGCAGGGGTCTCACCACCTCTCTTAACGCGGTCGTTACCAAGGTAGAAGACCTGAGAGACGGGACCCTGCATGGGCTGAACACCAACAAGGCTGTTGGCAATTAGTTGGGGATAAACCCGACGAACGAGAGGGAAGGCGAACTTCTGGAAGGTGCCAAGCTGTCCCGTAGTGGTAGCGCCAGCGGTAATATCTTCCGAAAGGCGCTCCTCGACGATGGACTTAGCTTGGTTCTCAAGAAGTTGAGCGGTGACGCGACGAGTGTAGTCTGTGTCGATGCCCTCAAGGACAGGCTCCCACTTCTGGACCAGAGTATCATCAGTTTGATGCATCATTTCCATTTTAATAAATCCTATTAGTTTTGGGGAGAGAAGGGCATGAACTTCATGACCTCATCAGTTAAAAACTCATTACCAGTTTGAGTTTTCGATTCGTTGATCTCAATATCCGCTTGAGAAACAACAACTGCCTGTTCAGAGGATGCAAATGCCTCATCCCGCGCAGCGACCAGATTCTCGACCTCTTCGAGAAGCTGTGATTTGTGACCTTCAAGCTCTTCAACTTCGCTCTCCTGTAGAGAAACCTTGTCGTTAAGGACCTTGATGGTGCCCTGAAGCTTTTCATTCTCAATGGCAAGGCTATTAACCTGCTCACTTAGAACGTCGAACTCTTCCTGAAGCTCACCATGATGGGATGTCATTTCAGAAAGAGCGTTGTCTTCATCAGAGCCGTTTAGCTCTAGAGCCATTAGAGTTCTCACTGATTCAAAGAGGCGAGCGTTACGGAAAACCTCGTTCTCTTCGCTAAGTTCAGCGAGAGCTTGTTCTTTTAGCCGATCAACCTTTGTTCTGAGATAGGCGTTTACTTTGGCCTCAAGTAAACCAACCTTCTCAGCGACTTGCTCGTTGATAGTAGAATCCACCAGTTCAAAAACAGCATGAACGGTGGATTCGTCAAGTCCTTCGGGAAGAATATCGGCAATATTCTTTAAATTACTCATGAATAGATCTCCTGGATTCTATGTTATGTATTATCTCATTTTCTAAAATGTGATTTTTTTTAGAAAATGTATGCGATCACTTAGGCTGTCTGTGACTGTTAATCCCTGGAGGTGTTTTACCCTCCTTCTGTCTTGCGGTAACTTTATCGTGAACTCTACCAGCTTGTTTGGTAATCTGCATGGGAGTTTTTGCTGGCTTGCCCTCTTGTTTATTGTTATTGGCTGTCTTTCGGGCTTTTTTTTCAGCATTGGAGACATCAGTATGTCCGACCTGCATCTCAGTAAGACCCATAGCTTCAGCTAGATGGAAACCAATCTGACGATAAAGCTTTCTTTCTAATTGCGCTGCTTGTTGCGGAGTAAGCTTGACCTTTTTGCCAGTCTTGCGCTCTCGTCGCGCGATAGCCCTCCTAGTGGCTTCGCGAGAAGCTTCATCTTCCGAAGATTTAGCACCTACACCAGCACCGAAAGAACCTTCTCTACCCATGCTTGCTGAGGTTGCAGATTTGTTACCCGCTCTACGCTTAACATCGGCAGTGTCAGCAGCCATTTTCGCCCTACCTGCTTTTTCTTTAGCAGCTTTCTCCTCAGGAGAAATTGATTTTTTCTTTGGGGTTTCGCCTTTGCCCTGCTCAGGGGTTGGCTTGGTTGAAGAAGCACCTGATAGGCGATCCGAAATCCTCTTTTTCCTTCTATCGGCTAGTCTACTTTTTGCGGCCTTTGCTGCTTCGCTCTCCTTATCTGTAACATAATCTTTAGCTGCTCCTCCGAGTTTCTTCGCCGTGCCCCACGCCTTCTTTGCTAGATCAGCAGCCCTTTCACCACCTGTTACTGGCTTACCAGCAGCGGCCCGCTCTTTAGCTTTTTCCATTCTACGAGCTAGACTAATTTCACCACTTTGTCTAATTTTAGCAGCCTTTACATCAGCCCGCGCAGCAGATTTTTTACCAGCAGCTACGCGCCGTCTGTCCATAAAGGATGGGCCTTTAGTATCTCCTTCTGCGTCAGCTTTAGAAACCCTAGTTCTCTCTAACTCATCAGCAAAAGCTTCAGCAATTAGGTTACCCAAGCGATAATAAGTACCCTCAGCTTTCATAGCCTTACCAATAGCTTTTCTACGCTTTGCAAGATAGGCATCGCTGGAATCTGTATCACCGTCGTTATCAACATCACCATCTTCCTGACCTACAGGATCCAAGGCACTCTTCTTCTTCTTCTTTGTCTTAGCCTCTTCAATCCAAGGATCGTAGGACTCTCTAAGCTTAGATTGAAGAAGTGTTACAAAGTTTTGCTCTTTCTCTAACTTTGTCTGGCTCTCACGAACAAACTGAGACTCTGTAGACTCTGAAAGTCCAGGGAAAGCTCCACGAGTAGAGGGGTCAGCTACAAGGTCGAAAGTTACTAGGCGGAAGTCCTCATTAACAATCTTGTCTCCTTTATCATCCTCCGATAGCGTACCCATACCTCTAGAAGAGATACCAATCTTTACTCCACCCTCAACCAATGCTTTAGCAGTTAGTCCAGCAGGAGTCTTAAGAATTTCGGCCTCACCAATAAGCTCGTTACCTTTCATTTCAAGTTTAGTGATTAGGTGTGAGGCGTTTGATAACTTAACAGTATCGTTCTGAGGGTGATCTAGCTCCCCACAAAGCCGACGCTCTAAGATAAGAGGCTGAACTTTATTCAACTGACCTTCTAGAACCGCTGTAGGATAGATGCGACCATTATTGTTCTTTTCATTGCAACGGCCAAAGACACCCTTAATTTTCATGGTGTCATTATTTTTTCCTTCAGTAAGAACTTGAAGGTTCTCTACAATAAATACGTCTTGGAGTAGTTGTGTCATTTGTACTTTAATCCTCTTTCTTTCTTGATAGATCGACTGCCATACTTTTGAGCCAGTTTATCAGAAGCCTTGCCATGCCGAAGCATGGTACGCGCAGCATGTTTTTTGACGCTACCCCACTCTGCGGATGGAGTTGCGCTACCCTTGGTGAAGCCTTTCGCGATCTTTCCTCGACCACTCTTGGCTCCCCACTTACCCTTAGAAACTACATACAATCTTCCGGCAGCTTTCGTGCTGAAGATTTGTCCATAGTTCGCGTTAGCAAGCGCAGCTTTGATGCTAGGGAAAACTCTAACTCGACTCTTGACAGATTTTTTGACATCGCGAGTGGTCCCTTTCTTGGAGGTATATGTCTTTCGACCCTCCTTAGAACCCTTCGCTTCTTCAATACCGTCAATAGCTTCAGTTAGTTTCATCTTCTCTTCAGTCGCCCTTGTATAGATTTTCTAAGAATATCTTTTTTTGATTTTACTGGTCTAGCAGAAATGTAGCCGTACTTCTTCTCAATAGCGTCTGTAGGCATATCCCTCTGAGGCCCAGCCAGATTTATACCAAGCTGGCCCGAAGAGGTTCCACAACACATCTCTTTAAGAAGATCTCGAACCTCCTCTAAAAGAGGGACAAGGTGCTGCGCGGTCTCTTCTGTGAGAGACTGTACAGACTGCTTTGGCTCCTCTTCATTCCAAACGATCTCAGGAATAGTTTCAGCAGCGGGAGTTTCTTGCGGGTGAAAACTTTCACCCAGAACCTGTTGCATGAAGGTGTCAGGGACTTCAACATTAGAAATATCTTTACCCGCAGGAGCTAAACCATTAGCCCTCATCTGAGGGGAACTCTCTTTCCCCTCTTTGATGTTTTGAGTTTGGTTTAGAATTAGGTTTTCTGCGAAGTCTCCGATGCTTTTCATCTGTGGTTCCCCTAGAGCCTCACTCTTCCTCTAAATCTTGCGTAGCTACGGCAGTGATGGTCTGGTCGATAATGTCCTCGATATCCTCATCACCCTCGTTAAGCTGGGAAAGGCGATCAATAAGAGCAGTTACCATGTCAAGGTGCTCAAGAAGAGACTCCTCGTCGATGGCCTCAGCAAGTTGTGAAGTGCAAAGTGGGCAAACGTGAACGTCTTCCGCAAGCTCTTCAGCCTCTTCGCCGTCCTCATACTCAGAGTGAGCGTAATCCATGTCCTTCTCAGGCTTCTCGGCCTTCTTCTTCTTCTTCTTCTTGTCTGCGCCCTTAGAATCGCAGGAAGACTCCTCATCAAGGCGAGGGGTGATGTCCGCCTTACCCCAGGCGGCGTTCTCTAGTAGTTGCTGACGAAGTTCGTCGCTTAGTCTGTAATGATCCATTTTTTATCTCATAAAACGAAAGGTTAAGATTTTCATCTCTAAACATATCTAGCGAAGATTCACTGGATTGTGCAATTTATTTTATTTTTTGTGAACTAGCCTCCCGCAGGAGCGAGACCACCTTTCCCCTCTTCATTGGGGCTAATGATGTTCTGACCATCGTTGGTGGCCTTTACTTGCTTAAAAGTATCCGCCCCAGCGGTGGTCTTTCTCTGCACTAATTGTGTTTTATTTATAACTAATCTATTGTCGGCTCTGCTGACTGGAGGTATTAGTTTTACATCGTTAATTAAACCGTTACGCACAGATTTACTAATTTCGTTAAAGTTTTCTAAGACAGAGAGGATGCTAAACTGCTTGAGGTTGAGACGACTAAACACATCAAACTCAGTCAAAGTTTTTCCCACACCGTTTATAGAAAGTTCATAGTTCGTATCTAACTCGCTGACAATTTCCTTTACTAGTCTGAATCCTGTCTTTTGTCTGTTGGTGGGGTACTGACTAGCTGAAACGTATTGGCCCTCCCTCCGATACGCTGTTCGGAAAACTTCATCATTAGGATCAATAATGCTTTGCCTAGCTTGTGTGTCTGGGTTACCCAGGATATCAGTCGCGCTTCTTCCCGCAGTAGTGTAGCGAATAAACTTATTAGTCTGAGGCTTGGTGAACTCAGGGTTTAGTACAGGAGCACATACCAGCCTTCTACTGACGCCGCCGTCTCTACTGATCTCTGTTATCTGAGATTTGTCATTAAATATGTTGTAGTCTGGTCTGTTAGTAGGATACAACATAATGTAGAACGGTAGCTGTCTGACCAGAAGGGGTAGTGTTTTATTGGTCTTTGGCGAATCAAAAAGAATATCTGTCTGAGTAAGATGTAAGTGTGAAGTTTGCTCAACGTAATCTAAAATTAGATCCTCATCATCCAGTATAAATATTCTTATGTTTGCTTTGTATTTTATAAACTCGTTAACCTCAGCCAGCCCTTCTGGTGTGGTTGTGTCCATAAGTTGATACTTTGCTGTGGTATCCTTTAGCAAAAAGGATTCAGCCTCCGATGGTCGAGTGTTCAAGGTGTCTAGCACACAACTCAGAACGTAGAAGGGTTGCCTGTCAGATGTTAGGGATGAATCAAACTCTATTGAAGCTGCTGTTGCCGCCTCAGCACTAACGTCAAGAGTTCTCCCAGGAGTTCCACCAAGGAGACTGACAGCCCTCTGTCTAATCTTTTCTGGTACAAGATACGCATGATCTTTTTCTGAATCAGCGAACAGCCTCTGAGTTCTTCCTCCTATGGTTACATCGAAGTAATCTCCGTCTTGTATGGATAAGGTGTTTCTATTTATGAAAGTGTCGTCATCATTAATGTAGTATCTTCTAGACTCTCCATTAATAGTTACGGGAAGGTATTTGTCGATGTCAGAGGATAGAACCTTCCAATTCTTGAAAAGATTCTTTTCTTTATCGTCTCTGCGAGCAGGATCTAAAGCAACTTTGTTTTGATCAATCAGAGCGAGAGCAGCAACTTCGTTTACCTTTGGATTGGTGCTTCGTACAATAGTAACAGGATCCCTCTTTGCGCTGTCCTCAGCCATGCTCTGTAAGAACCTGAGGGTTACTTTAGAAATCGTTCCATCAAGCACTCTGGATCCGATCAAATTAAAAATCTGTCCTAGAGATAATCTTGTTCCATCGTAATTTTTGATCCTACCAACAACCTTCTTAGTAAGGTCGTTAAGGCTATTGAAGATAACTTCATTAGTGACCCCTGCGGCTCGTCTACTGTCCCAGTTCCCTGAGTTTCTTTGATTTGACAGGACGTAATGAAGGTTACTGTCTATTGTTTCGGCAAATAACTCAAGGAATCCAGTATCGTTTTTGACCATCTCAGATGGTAGTGGAACAGTATCAAAAGATATTGAGCTATCTTGAATACCAAAGGGTTTCTTTCTAAGGATAGCATCCTTTATCGCTGGGTCATTGAGGTCAATTTCTCTAGACTGTATAGCTTGATTAAGTAAAGCACCTCTATCGAAAGAATAATTACTTACTATATTATTTCCTGCGGTTGGAGGATCTGAAAGAGCGACATCATTTATCCTAGTGACATTTGGCCTAGGATCTTCGCCTGGGTCTACTAACACGCCCCCTATAGGCTCCTGATTTCCAATAGGAGTCCAAGGAGGTTCTTCGTTTCCTACTGGATCAGGATCAACCGTGGGTGGTGGATCATCAGGATCTTCATTTCCTACTGGATCAGGATCAACCGTAGGCGGTGGAGGGTCGGGATCATCGTCGGGCAATACGAAGGGGCCATCAGGCTCTACTGGAGGTGGCGGTGGGGGTCCTTCAGGAACAAGATCAGGGTCAGCAGACGGTGGAGGAGGTCCTGGCCCCACGGGGACGACCACACTCTCCGTATCTGGGATAGTTATAGTAGCAGTAATTGTTGCTGTGCCACAGCCAGCGCCCGCAGCTAAGTCGCAAGGAAATGTAAACCCTCCAGTAGTAAAAGTAACAGTTGTTCCAGTTGGATAGGGAGGGCTTTTAAGGAGTGTTGTTAGCTGATTAATTCTAGTCGCAGCAGCCTCTTCATTGTGAGCATCAGTAACGCTAAAATCATCGGGACTGCATGTTTGTGGTGCAGTGTAAACCCTAGTATAGACTCCAGGAGGAGGAGGGGGACCACTTTGTGCAGCACCAGTGAATGGGCCACTAATCTTACAGAAAGAACGCCTAGGTGACACAGGCGGCTCAGGAGGAGGAGGCCCTGGAGAGGTTGGACCTGGAACGGGAGTTCCTATATCAGGAATTCCAGGACCAGTAGGCCCCGCTGAAACAGGGGGGCCAATGTCAGGCGGACCTGGAGCGGGAGGACCTCCTTCGTATGGATCGGGACCTATAGGAGGAACAGTGTCAATTCTTGTTCCACCACCATTATTATTATTACCACCATTTCCACCGCCCCCACCTTCGATAACACCACCGCCATCGAAGCCAGGAAGATTTCCAGGACCAACTCCAGGAAGAAGTGTCCCGCAACCAAATGTTGCGCCATTATCTGGCATTAGTTCTTAAGAGCTATTGTCGGGTTAGTTCCGTTCAAGTTCCCATACAAGAACCCTGCATCTCCGTTGGGAACTCCAGTGAATTTCCACATGACTGTGGGATAAGTACACTTACCTATACGAGGGTTACCTACATAACCAAACCCATTTGATGTGGACACGGGCTCTGTGTTAGAGTACAGAATATCACTTACAGGAACTACGAAGCCACTAAATCTGTCTCCATCTCTTTGAGATATGTTAAGCGTGCTGGTAGTCTTTTTCTTTTTTCCTCCCGAAGTGTATACTAACGAGTGAGGAGCGGGGAATCTAGGCGCTTCGCTGTTTCCATAGTTATTGTTAGTGTCTGCCGAGAAAGCAACATAGATAGTGAACTCGTCAAAACCTTTCTCCACCCAGCAACCAAAGTAAGATCCAGCAAAGTTGGAGTCAGGCCCAGTACCAGTATTATTCTGAGCTAAAGAATTAATAAGAGTAGTGTCTATGGAGTAGTCTGCAAGCCAAGCGGGTCTTTGAAACTTTATCTTTTTAGAAATGTAATGGAAGTTAATTAAAGACTCGCCATCCCCTGGTCTGGTTTGCGTGTTACTAAAGTTTTTAAGCCTTTCGGGAGGATCGTTACCCGCTATTGAGGTTCCGTCAGGTCTGATGCCGTCAGCGAAGCTGCCCGCATCAATAGTAGGATCAGACCCTTCTGCGGAGGTTAGCGAGAAGAATGTGTTAATGTAATCGTTAGGATACAGCCCCTTATCATCTATGGATTGCTCAACGCACCACTGAGCTAGGTCCCAATCAGGGTACGAAGGGACCTCTATAGCTGTGCCCGTGTCACCGATGCCATACTTTCCTCTGATATATTGTTTAATATATGCTTCGCTATCATCATTTGCATTTTGATTTTCAGCGAAAGTGCTTTTGTAGTAATCGTACAAAGCTCCCTCTGGCCCGAAGTTCCAGCCGCCAAAAACATAACCAACAGCCAGAACATTCATCTGACTCCCAGCGTCACTTTGCCCAGCGACTACGTTTATCCTGTTGTCTAAACTATCATAAAGACGCTTGATCTCAAAGTCTAGCTGGCCTTTTCCTACAGCGGGATTAGCTAGAGACAACTGTGGGAACGCTGCTCCGATTCCTGCCCGTTCGTTGTATGCAAGCTCTGCTGTTCTGAATAGCGGTCTGATGTCAATAACGTCAGTGCTCAGAACCACCTGAGATCCGCCTTGAACAAAAACATAGGCTACAGGAAGAATGGACTGACCTAAAAGCTCGTAGGCGTTATCCTCTAGCTTCTCAGAGATCAGAGGAGCTAGGTTCATTAGGTCGTCTGGGGCGGGGAAACTGCCCCTAACCGACGTAGCAATGTCGTTAGCCGAGGTGCTGGTGAAACCCATGCTATCGTTTAGCTGATCGCTAGGAGATGCAAGGATGGAGTCTCTACTGTCTACTTTATTACCCGCAGCCAACTCAGTGTTTTTCTCAAAGAAGGTTGCTCTAATACCTGCCCCCTTAACAATACCAAGAGCGGGCTTGGTGATGGTTTCTGTGGTCCCTCCTCTAATAATTGTAGTGGCGCTGGTGTCAATCGGCTTACTATAAATGAATACTAGATCCACTCTTTGTTGTACGTTATCAACCTCAGTGCGATCTCCTCGCTCATTTGTATAATAAAAATCCTCTGCGTCGAACTGAGGAACTTCTATGGTAAGCTCGTCATCAATATCCACCACGGCTAGACGGGATACCCCTCTCCAGGCTTTCACAAAGTAACTCTCTGTGAGTGGGAGCTTGGCAAAACCGTTGTTAGGGTTTGTTATTTCGTAAGTAGGAAGAGTAAAACTACCTAGCTCTGAGCCTTGAGACCTTGCCCAGACAATGGCTTCAGTAACAATGAAGGGAGAGAGTGCTGCTCCACCACCTGGGATGTTCTCATCATAGCCTCCGTAAGATAGCCACGAAGTGCCAGGAGCTAAATCCGCACCATCGACATCAATTACCCGATCAATGTCCACGATTGGTCTAGTGAAAGCTCTCTCTACCAAACCATTCATTCCCAAAGCAGTTTCGGAAACAGCTTCTTTAAAGGTGTTAAGAGCCGCCTCTAAGACAGCATTCTTTGGATCGCTGCCTTGGTTAGGTGCTAATGCTGACCAAGCATCAACATCACCTAGAGCCTCACCCATGACCTTTCTCAAGTAAGCCAAAGGTGTTCGATTAGAGGCGTCATTAATCCTGGCTGTATACCTTCCTGGCTTAACTCTAATCAGCCTGTCGGCTCCCGTTGCGTAAGGACGAAGCTCGTCAATATCAGACCGTTTTACACCTAGGAGTTTGTTTGCGTTCTTCCTAACTTGATCCTTTAGCCACAAGCAATTCTCCTGCAACTGCTTGAGAGGGATATTATCGACCTCATAGTAGTAAGGATCATTAGCCTTGAATAGACGAATAGGGTCAGAGAACCTGTAATTACTTTCTTGATATTGTTGTTCAGCCATCAGTTATCCCTCGAAAGATCGAAGATTGCAGCGGATTTAAATCCTAATGAGCCTGATGCATCTCCAACATAGGCTTCGGACCCTCGGTCATTTTCTCTAGCTCTTACGAGCGTTACTTTTATTGGAGTGCCTCCAATATTTACACTAGCATTCTGTGCATTGGCAAAAGTTCTAGCAGCCGATTCGTCTAGTATACATTGAGTTGGATTTTCCTCCAACATCTCGGAGCAGTAGTAAAATCCAGAAGTATATAATTGATCAGGGATACCATCGCCGTTGGTGTCTCTAGACATCCTAAGTAAGTCTGGGAATGTTCCACTTGTTATATTATTTCCCGCACCGTCATCAATAAATATCGCTGAGAGTGGTGCGGAGCAATTATACCCTTGAGCAAACAATTGATAAGCAGGGCCAACCGTTCCACTAAAGGCTCCAGCGTGAGGATATCCTCCCTTGTAATAACCACTAAGATCTGTTTGCAATACTCGCGCACTTGATTTGGGTGTCCAATAGATTCTAAATGGACCTTGGTTCTTACTAGCGTGTGGACCTGCGCCAATCATGTAGTTGTCTACAGAGCCACTAACAATTACTCCAGCGCCACCCAACTTCTCTCTTGCAGCGTGAGTGGTATTTGCCTCTATCGGGAAAAATCTATTAAATGTAGAGTTTAAATCAGTTCCAGGAGTCGGAACCCAGACAGAACTTCCCGCCCCAAACACATCAAAGATACTAAGTGATCCAGTCCCAGGAGTTCCTGAAGGCGCTCCGTAAGCAGGGATATTATAGCTATTCCCCGCATTAATTCCGTCTACAGAGGAGGCCCAAATAGCACTCGGCCCATGATACTGAGTGCTTGCAGGATGCATACCGCTTACAGATAGATAAGAAGCATTAAGTCTAGAAGTATCCGCAATATTCCAGATCATGAACTTATCACAATCTGTTCCACTTGTAATAAAATAAAATTCAACTAGAGGACTATCAATTGTGCCTAGCGGAAAATGAACATTTTTAACATTCACCACACTGTCCTCTGTGGCTCGCAACGCTACCCCACCCTGAGTTATTTGAGCGCGATCAGACCAGCTAGGTGAGCCTAGAACAGGAGAGTCCGTAACAAAGAAACCGTTTGTCGCTCCCGTATCAATAAACCTAGGGAAGGAAGGTATGACAAACCCAAGCCCCGCAGCCAAGTTATCTAAGTTGTAGAAGTTTATAGCCGAAGAGTCTTGAGGGTTGGCGTAAAATTGCAAGGAGCCTGAGGAAGTATATGCACTTGTCTCAAAATCACCTATCAGATAATCTGAACCAGCCTCTAGAAGACCTGCTCCCAAGGAGGTTCTTCCCCAATTCGCTGGGAAAGAGCCCATGTCTTTTAAGTTTATGGTGGAATTCCTGTTAGCAACCAAGCACGCCCTAGTAGCATGAAGCTCCACAGAGGTATGGTTTTCCTTAGAACTAAGATCAAAACCGATAACCTCAAGACCAAACTCGTCTCGCGCTCTGGCTGGTTCGATGTTCAAGACCGAATTATCCTCAACTAGAACATCTACACCAAATTGTCCCATGGCGGTGGGTCCATGAAGATTAATAGTAGAATTATTTCCCGCGTAAATTCCGGCCATACGCTGTTGATATGAAATTCCCGCTGGGCCATAAACGAAGTTGCATCCAGCCTTACTACCGAAGAGGGATACTTTTGAGGAGTTTACAGCTTTAATAGCACTTCCGTAATTTGGTCTAGAAGCAACACCACTAACTTGTATGTTGGGGTGAATTAGATCTAGCATAGAACCATCATTTACTGAGATGGCTGGTAGCGGGGCATTCACATTACCGTCCCAAAGAATAGCACCATGCTCTTCTAAGAACTTTGAGTTACCGTAGGTCGTAGGCATGTTGTTCTTTCTTCTGAAAGAAAATACACTATTGCCCCTAAGGTCAATATGCTGCCCATTTGCCGACATATCTAGCTGATGTCTATCCGCCTGTCCCGCATCTGTTGGAGTGGTCAGGGAATCAAAGATAAACTCCGAGTTTCTAGATCTAATAGCTTGGCTACTATGAGCGTCAAGGCAAAGGTTTTCGTAAACGAATTTAGAAGAATCCGCTTGCACTCCTTGATCATTCCCATAAAAATCAATTAGGCCCTTTACATTCACCTCAGAGTTATTGAGAATCATTCCATAACCCGTGTTGAGTTCGAATCCTAAAATACTCCCTCTTAAGGGGTCAGTCGCTATTGACCGTTGAACTCCTCCAAAAAGCTTAGAGTTATCTAATACAAACCCCGCATAATTTCTAGAGGAAATTACCTTGCAGTCAGAACCAGAGGCACCATTATCTCCAACGGAGTCGAAGTCCAAACCAAGAGGAAGTGAGCTTACAAGAACCTCACTATTAACCGCATGGAACCCGTAGCCTTTTTCAGCTACTCGGGTAGTAGTGCTGTCTAAGTGATAGTTTCTATACGCAAACGCTGACCTGGAGAGAGTGACACCTGAGTTAAGGAATTTCCAACCAGAGTTTTTAGCCCTCATACCCGCACAATTCTCTAGAACGACCTTGGAGTTTACGATCTCAATAGCATAATCATTAACGGCTGCTGTATTCTTGGCCGCATCTACAAAAAAGTTTCTAATGTAGATGGGTCCATCACAATTCTTAACGGTAATTTTTCCTAACTTATTAAGGTAAGTGTTGCCACCAACCCCAACATCACCATCAGCAATGGTGTCTCGGTATATGTTTGCGGAAGTTCTTTGATTTTGAGCACTAATATCTAGTGACTGTAAGGTATTGTCAAAGCTAGTGTTTACCGTGTTTTCGTAAGGACCCAAATCAAACAAATCAGCGTTGCCATTTTGAAATAAATTTCTATCTACAGCCACTGCAAGCGGTGCTTTCCTTAGGGTGTGTCTAGGATAAATTACTCTGTGAGTGTTATTATTAACATCAGTATTCGAAACACCATCCAAGACAGGCGTGCTAAGAGAAAGGCACGAAGCATCAGAAATTGCATTACTCAGATCTATAGAACTAAGTCGGAAGCACATTCTGTGAGATGAGTTTTGTGTTGGTAGATTTAGACCGTCGCACTCGGAAGAAGCATCATAAGCTCTACCAAAAGCTCGGTTGATGATCTCTATAGAACCCCCCTCCTCAATTCGAAAGTTATGTAGTTCTAAATCACCTAAGTCTCCAATTGTCCCAACCTCAACCAGAACAGGAAATCTAACTACTTTGGGAATAGCTGCGATACAGGAGCTAAGTTCAGTGAATACTGTTCTATCCGCTGCTAAGACTGCTGGGTCGGCGTTGGCGGAAACAGATAATGCGAACCCAGGAACTCCTGCGGAGGTTGCGAACCCTTGCTGTTCCCAAAGAGCGTATGTCCTCTCCTCTAGGTCGTAGAGAGGAAGGTTATCCTGCTCCCAGTTGTAGAAAGAGCTAGTGTCGAACTTCGACACATAAGGCGTCCACGCATTAAATAGCTGGACTGTGCCGCTACTGGTGTAGATGTCGTTTTGATTAAATGGCATTTTAGAAGTTCAAGGTCCATCTGAAGATGAGACTAAAATCGCTAGTCTTTCTTATATTACTAAAGGTTCTGTAGCAAACTAACAAGGATTTGTCGTCGGTAGCTCCCGTTGGGTTTTTCATGAACATACCCACCTCATTTATGTTAGCTGGTAAGCTATCTCGTTCAAGTCCGTTACACGCTTCCTCATCTAGAACCAAGGTATACCTCACGGAAGAATCGGATATCCTTGTAATTTTGTTTTTGGGAATCAAGGGGAAGGCTTGATTAAGGATGTCAGCACCGTTCTCTATTTGGGTTGCCTCTTTGATGAATAGGTTGCTTCCACCACCGTACTCGGCCTTAGTTAGGTCTCCTGACAGTGCAAAAATAGAGCTAGGAACAGTTGAATAGGCTTCATGAGGCCCAGACACCCCAACTTGGAATCTTTCAATCTGATAATCTAGGATCTCATTCGAGCCAGACCCAGTGAAAAGATAAGAAAGGCCCACGCCCATCCCCGATACGATGACGTTGCTGTCATCTAAAACCACTTCCTCCTGACCATCAGAGTATCTTTTGATGATGGTCAGGTGTCCGTTAATGCCTAATTCGTCAGTAAAGTTTTTCATAGGAAGTGGAGCCTCCACTTGATTGTTAAGTCGGCGTACTGATTATAATCAGTAATATATGTCAAGTCTTTTGACACAGTTTTTCTACAGAACAGTTTATACTTTCTAGGATTATCTAGTACCCTAAACTCAAAAGGTGGTGTATTTCCATTTAGAAGAGACTGTTTCATATCTATTGTCCACAAACCCATCTGGTAAATACCACCAAAGACATTCAGGGAGTGAACATCATCCTTAGATAATTTAGTAGAATACTCAACAGTTCCGTTAGTAGCAAATGCTGAGTTAGCTGATATGCAAAGCCCGTTTTGAGTGTTAGCAAAAGGATATCCAGGATTAGGGACGGAACTCATTATCATGGTTATAAATCCACTAATATCCATTGAGCTTGCGTCATTCGGATAGCTGCCTGTGGTCAGAGTTTTGACAACCTGGGGACCTCCAGACTCAAGGTAATATAGTGCTCCCCGCGCGATGGTTCCTGTCTCGCTGGCACCCGCTGGATAGCTACCCATTAAGTTTCCTACGAATTCGGCAGAAGTATCGAAGTCCGTTCCTTGCGTAATATGATTCCTAATAGCAGACGGCATAAAATTGACATGTTGTCCGTTGCCTGGGAAAAATCCACTTATATCCGTATCTCTACCATCAACTTCTAGAGCAGAGGATACATCAGAATTTTCAGACAACACCCCACCTGCGGGATTAGGCGCTTCGACAGAAAACCCCTGATTAGGTTGATAAGTATCATCTTTATCATCTACAGTTCTCCATCCAGCGGTGTTAATTGCCCCGCCCCTTTGACTCGCAATAACAGTCCTGATTTTGTTGAACTTCTGCTCATAAATATCTCTACCAACTTTTTGAAACGCCTCTGATCCTGTTCCAAAAGAAATAGCCTGAATCGTGTAGTTTGATGCATCAACAATTGAGGAAGTGGCAAAATCCCTCACACCCGATAGAGAGGGGGATACCGTCATAATATCAGCTAATAACTCTCCAGCCCCATCAACTAACATGTTGGGTTCTTGAAGAACTAACTTATCTCCACTCCAAACTTCTACTTCGCCTCTCATCAGTTGTCGAACTCCACTAGTGTATAATTTTGATAGGTTCCGTCTTTAGTGTGTTGCACCCAATCCGGTTGGACTTTATAGTTGAGTCTGCTGCCTCCACTAAGCTCTAGAGAATCCTCAGTAATAGCCGCATCTCTAGACGCTAGGTTGGTCGCATACTGTCCTATACCTTGTCCCATCAATCCATTATAGAACTTTAATACATCACGAAGCTGATCTTTTGATAGCTCCAAACGATCCTCTTTTAC
>Ga0070746_10000471_pt1 | contig 23869 bp, 35 predicted proteins | sample VirMetDEL_Mar_21_FD_77016 | JGI IMG/M metagenome (GOLD analysis project Ga0070746, IMG submission 77016) | Aqueous microbial communities from the Delaware River and Bay under freshwater to marine salinity gradient to study organic matter... | ecosystem: Environmental > Aquatic > Marine >...
CATGAGTTTGCCGGATGCGGCTTTATACGAAGGCATGTACTTGACTTTCAAAAAGGTTAACACGAACGCATTGTCTTTTGATATTGTACCGGATGCAAGTTTGGGCCAAACGATTGACGGTTATACATCATATAAAATAAGTAAACACAATTCAATGGTTTCTGTTTATTCAAACGGGACCGATTGGAAAATAGCACTATAAAAAAATAATTATGTCACACTTTGAAGATATTGACGCAACAATTACCGGGTTTGGCGACCTTTTACAATTCGACGCATTCGGGCGGTTTAGGGTTTCGCAAGTCACAACGTTATACGACCAAAAGCAACTACATGACAGTTTACCGCTTTTCGTTGATATTCAAACGAACGGCACGGGTTCGGATTCGCATAGTACAACAAACGCCGCAACAACGGTTACGACTTCGGCGTCGGGCGACTGGGTGAAAGCACAAACAAAACAAAGGTTTAATTATCAAAGTGGAAAAAGTCAACTTCTTTTTTGGACATTCAACGGGTTCGATAATGAAACCAATATTACAAAACGGGTTGGCTATTTTTCAAGTTCTTCCGTGTCACCTTACACCGCAAGTTTAGACGGTTTTTTCATTCAATCGGACGGCACAAATATTTCATTGAATGTTTATCGTTCCGGAACATTGGTTGCAAGTGCCAACCGTTCAGCATGGGACGACCCCGCGGATGGTTCGGGTACTTGTCCAACACATGATTTTGACAACAACACAATTTTGGGCGCTCAATTTCAATGGTTAGGCGTTGGAAGAATTTTATTTTTTATTGAAAAAGGCGGTTTGCCTTATAAAATACACGAATTTGATTTCACGGATTCGGTGGACGTTTACATGTCTTCGCCAAATCAACCTATGCGATGGGAAATAATACAAAGCGGCGCGGGGTCCGGGTCGTTTGACTACGTTTGTAGTTCAGCAAATTCGGAAGGGTCTTTAAATCAAATCGGAAAGGATGGCGGAATAGGTGACGACGGTACGCATTTAGATGCCAATTCAACTTCTTCGTGGTACGTTGCCATAGGTTTGCGCCTTAAATCAACACATTTGGATTCAATCGTTGACGTTTTAAACGCGGTTTTAAAATCCGATACCAATGACGGTTTCGCATACCGGGTTTGTATCAACCCAACTTATGCCGGGACGTTAACATGGACCAACGTTACAAATTACGGCGTACAATATGCACTTGGTGCAACGGCCAACACGGTTTCCGCTTTTGGTTCAACATTAAAAGCCGGTTTAGGTACGCAACAAAGTGTTACCGAATTAGATTTATCGAGTGCAATTCGTATCGGTTCGAACTTAGACGGAACGCCGGACGAAATTATTTTAATGGTGAAACCGCATTCCTCGAATTTAGACGTTCACCGGGTTATTAATTGGCGTGAATTAGCATAAAACAAAAAAGCAATGGCAGAAAATAAAGAAATAATATATGGAATAAAGATAAAAACGGGCGATTCCGAAAGCCAGATCCTAAGTGTAAAAGAAGCGTTGGAAGGGGTTGAAGATGCAATCCGGAACGTTTCGAAAGCGTCCGCAAGCGATGCGGCGGCGGAACAATTCGAAAAGCTAAATAAAATTGTTGACGAATCCGTGTTGTCCATTCAAGAATTGGGAACGGCGGCCGATAATTACAAAAATATTGCATTGGCGGCCGGGAAAGAATCGCCAATCGGTCAAGCGGCAATACAAAAAGCGGCGGAACTTGAAAAGCAAATGGACGAAACGCAACAAAGCGTCGCCAACCTTGCACAAAAGGGCCAATCATTAAACGCGGCTTTGCAATTATCTTCGTCCGTCATTGCCGGTTACACCGCTTTCCAATCCATCCAACAATTAATTGGTGACGAAAACGAAGACCTGTTGAAGGACATTGCCAAACTTCAGGCGGCCACATCATTGTTGGCGGCGGTTGAACAAATTCGATTGTCACTTCAAAAAGAAACGATATTAGCGCAAAAACTTAGTGCCGTTGGTACAAGGTTGCTTGCAATTCAACAAGCATTTTTGGCCAAAACTACTTTGGCGGCCGCTTCAGCAACAACCGCACTTCGGGCCGCAATAATAGCAACCGGAATCGGTGCCGTAATTGTTGCCGTTGCTTCGTTGGTTGCTTATTGGGACGAAATAACCGCGGCACTTGGTGGCGCAACAAAAGCCCAAAAATTATACAACGACGCCGTGGACGAATCGGCCGCAAGTATTGCCGAAGAAACGGTCAAATTAGACAGGTTATTGGATGTTGCAAAAGACGAATCAAAAAGCCGGGAAGAAAGGCAAAACGCTTTGAATGAAATACAAGACACTTACCCGGGTTATTTAGACAACATTGATTTGGAAACAATCAATTCCGAAAAAGCAACGAAAGCGGTTGAAAAGTTAACGGCCGCAATTGAAAGCAAAGCACGAATCCAAGCATTAAACAATGTTTTGACGGAAGAATTTGAAAAACAAATCAAATTGGAAACAAAAGGTTTGGAAGAAACAACGGAATGGTGGCACAAAGTAATTGGCGCCGGAACAAATGCGATTGTCCAAAAACAATTTTCCATTGAAATGTTTAAGCGTGAAAAAGGCGCAATCGAAGAAAACATCGAAACGATTAAAAATTTAATAAAAGCCGAAGAAGATTTGACCGACGCTTCGAAGGTGGAAAGCGCGGAAAGGATGTTGGCGCGAATAGTGGAAGCCGAAGAAGTTGCCGCAACCGGAAGGAAAGAAAGCGCGAAAAAAAGAGAGGAACGAAGAAAACAAGCCGAAGCGGACCGCAAAGCATTAGCGCAAGAATGGGCGTTGTATGAAAAATTTTTGGAAGACAATAAAAAGGCGGCTGAAAAAGCACGTTTGGACCGAATTAAAAAAGCCGTTGACGATGCAAATTTACTTGATGACTTTTTACGAATGAAAGAAGACGCAAAAATCGAATTGACGGCGGACCGTTTCGAACGTGAAAGAATGTTGGTTGAACAAGAATTTGAAGACAAGTTGGCGAAGTTGGAAGAAGAAGGATTGTTGACCACCGAAATGGAAATGGCAATTTTAGCGGACCGAAACGAAAAATTAAAAGCGATTGACCAAGATTATATTGATTGGCAAAAAGACCAAGACGAAAAAGAAACGGATGGGAAAATCGAAAATTGGGACCGCTTCGCAAAATTCGCCACGGCTTCTATTGATACCGTTAGTGGTTTAACGGCGGCGGCTTATAACATGGAAATAAAAGCGGCGGCCGGAAATGAAGTTTTATTGGAGCGAATAAGAAAAAAACAATTTCAAGCGGAAAAGGTGTTGAACATTGCGCAAGGTGTTGTAAACGGAATCGGTGCCGTAATTCGTGCATATCGTGAAGGCGGACCGATTGCGGCGATTGCAACCGGTCTTGCCGTTGCGGCCCAACTTGCGAAAATGGCTTCAACACAATATAAATCCGCCGGAACAAGTGGCGTTGCGGCCGTTGACACCAACACGCAAACATCAAGCGGGGTTCAACCAAATGCGTTTGCAGCTGGTGGAAGTTTCAATCAAGGTTCGACCCTAAACCCCAACAATGACGGCGGAAACAATTCGCCTTTCCAAAAAGTTATTGTCGTTGGTTCGGAAATCGAAGCACAATTGAACCAAGACAAAAAAGCGGAATTGGCCGCAACAATATAAATCAAAAAACATGGCTTTTAATAGTCACTAAAAAAAAGAACACATGGAAATACCTTTTTTTAAATTAAAACTGAACGACGACGAAGGCACGGGCGTTGACATGGTGGGCGTGGTACAACAACCCGCAAACCTAAAACCATTTTATACAATGGCTGAAGATGAAAAAACAATCGTTCGTCAAGTATTCAACGAAGAACAAATGATTGTTACCGGTGTAATGATTAGCGAAGGCACGCCAATTTATCGTTTTGACCGTGAAATCGGCGAACATTACGTTTTATTCGATGCGGAAACAATAAAAGAATGTGTGTTGAGGTTTCACAAAAACCAATTTTCGAAGAATGTAAATTTTGACCACGAAGAAGACAAGCAATTCGACGGCATGTTCATGTTTGAAAGTTACATTGTGGATCCGGAAAACGGCGTGAACGCCCCGGCATTTTTAAAACAAAATGTTCGGAAGGGTTCGTGGGTTGTATCTTATAAAGTAGAAGACCGCACAATTTGGGAAGAAGTGAAAAAACGCGGTGGCTTTTCAATTGAAGGTTTTTTCGACCGTGTCCCGGTCCGTGTGAATCATTCAAAATCAAAAAATAATACTTCCGGCCGTCTAATAAATAAAATTGACGAAATGAAAGACCAATTGTTAAAATTCGCGAAACTTATAAAAGACAGTTTCGAAGGTGAAGAACCGACAAACGAAGAAATGGCAACCGTTGCAACGGACGCCGGTTTAGAATTAAATTACGAAGGTGAATTGGCCGTGGGGACAACTTTGACGGTTGTTGTTGATGGTGAAAATGTACCGGCACCGGAAGGGGCGCACAGTTTAACGGGTGAACTTGAAGGCGTAAACGTTGTTGTTGATGCTGACGGTGTTGTTGTTGAAATTATCGACGAAAGGGAAGCGCCCGAAGAAAACAACGAAGAACCAAAGCCGGAAGAAGAAAACCACGAAGAAGTTGAAAGCGCATTGGCTGAAGTTGCTGAAGCAATGACGGCACAATTAAAAGCGGTAAAAGATGAAAACGAAACATTAAAAGTTGCGTTGCAATCCGCTGAAGATCTGGCACAAAGCCAAAAAGAAGAAATGGAAACCAAGTTGGCGGAAATGTTCGAAAGAATTGAAAAACTTGAAAAACAACCAACGGTTGAACCAACAAAGAAAAAATTTAAAATTACGGAGCCGAAAAGTTCAGTTCCACAAAATCCAATTGCAAGCAATTTATAATTGGAAATAATATAAACCCAAATTCAAAAAAAAAGAAAAAATGAATTTAGTTAAAAAAATCAAAATGGGTGTGGAACGTTTCAACATGGACTTCGACACATCCAATTTAACGGCTTATGCCGACGAAAACTCGAATAAATTATGGCATCGTGCCGTAACTACCGGGCGCACAGTTTCATTGGTAAACATCCAAGAGGATGTCAAAGGAACGGCAAAAATTAAATTGGTAAACGATTCAATTACATATCAAGCGGCGGACGATTGCTCGATGTCAAGCGATTCTAACAGTACAATTTTCACGGACAAAAATATCGTAACGGTAAAACAAGGTTTTTACAAAACGTTTTGTCAAGACGATTTAAGCGGATTTTGGACGCGTTTGGCGCTTAAAGGTGGAGCGGCTGAAGAAAACGAAACGTTAATTTTTGAAGAAGAATTGACAAACTACATTATGGAACTTCACATGTATAAATTCGAACAATTAATTTGGACGGGCGATTCAAGTGGTTCGGATTTGATTAGTGGATGGGCGACGCAAATGGACGCTGACGCGGCAATGAGTAACGCAAATTCAGCGGGTCTGACATCCATGACTTCTTCAAATTCTTATAGTGCATTTTTAGCACTAGCAAGGGCGATACCATCGACAATTTACGACAAAGACGACGTTGTTATCTTTTGCGGGCGTGAATACTTCAACTTTTTAAAAGACGATTTATTCAATCAAAACCTTTACCATGTGCCAGTTGCTAACCAAGAAGACAACGAAATGATTTTACCGGCAACGGGGATCAAAGTTGTGCAAGTTAGCGGATTGAACGGACACACGGGAATGTATGCCGGAAGAAGAAGCGATTTTATTTTAGGAACTTCACTTCAAAAAGACATTGACGGGTCTTTCGAAATGTGGTACGATGTCGATTCCGATTTAATTAAAATTAGATGTAAATTTTACGCGGGGGTTTCTTACCCATTTTCAAATCAAATTGTAAAATGGACGCCGGCGGCTTCGTAAGGTAGAAATTAAACACAACAACGGGGGTCATTGATTTGGCCCCCAATTTTAAAAACCTTTAAAAGCAAAAAAATGAAAAAGATATTATTTAACCCGGACGCATACATGCATTTCAAAAATGCGTGTGACATTTCCGGCGGATTTTCTAAGTCATGCGCTTCAGGAAAAGGGGGAATCATCGCAGTTACTTTTATACAAAAAGAACATTTGACGGCGTCTTCACCTTATACATTAGACGCTGACAATATTGTGACGGCAATAAACCTTGCGAGTGGTTACCGTGGTTATAAATACGCGTTAGAAATGAATATTTCAACGTTTACCGATACATTAACACGTTCGCGTGACAACGGAACATTGTTTGCACAACAAGCGTTGTCAATGATTTTAAATGACAATAGAGCGGCAACAAGAAACCAAGTTATGTTGTTAGCGCAAAACGATTTAATTTCAATTGTTCATTTAGCGGACGGGACTTTCGAAATGTTAGGAGCGGACAACGGTTTGACTTTAGACACGGACGAAAGAAATGCCGGTGTAACTAAGGCCGACCGAAATGGCCACACAATCAATTTAGTGGGACAAGAAAACGAATTGGCTTACACCGTTGATTCAACTATCATTGCGGGTCTATTGATTCCGGCTTCGTAAGAATAGAAATTTGTAAAATATAAAGGAAAGGGCGCGCGGTTATCGTTCGCCCTTTTTTTGTTAAAAATTAAAATTATGGCGTTAATAATTGACCCGGCCTTCATTGGCCACAAAGTGAAAACACAATACAATGGTTTGATTGAAGTTTGCGAAGAAAACAAAGAATTATTGTTAAATTTGGGCCACACGAATTTTTTTAAACAATCAAAAGCGAAAAAAAAGGATGCAAGTAATAACGAAGGGAATACAAAACCCGTTGTGCGTAAGCGCAAACGAAAAAGCAACGTTGGCCAATCCTAACTTTTTATTGGTTTTTCGTCATAAGGTCCAAAACGACAACGTGGGCGTGGTTTTAACTAATACCAGCTCATACAACCGTTACGACCTTTTTTCTTTTACTGAAGGCACGGACGCGGTATTGAAATACACCGGTGAATATGTGTTGACAATATACGAACAAGAAAGCGCGGTGAATACTGACCCGGACAATGCAACCGGGGTTGTTCACATCGAACAATGTATTGTTTTAAAAGAACCGTTTTTAACAAAATCAAACAATCCAACAATAACACGATACATTCATGAGTTCAGTTAATCAAAATCAAAATGGTGGCGTTTCTTTTACATTTTCTAAGGAAAAGAATTTGCCGCAACCAAGTGAAACGAAATACAAAAACAATGATTGGATTTCTTGGGGAAAAGACAATTTATTCGGGCAATATTTGAACACGATTTTTTACGAATCGCCTTACCAAAGTGGAATAATTCAGTCCAAAACTTTTTTTATTGCCGGCGGCGGTTATGAAATGACATTCAAGACACCGGAAGACGAAGCAAAATTCAATGAATTTTTGGCCGGAATGCCAAAGGACCACACATTGGAAGATTTAATCGACTTCAACACATTAGACGGTGAAATTTACAACGGGTTTGCAATTCGTGGCGTATGGAATAAAGGGGGCGATTTATCATTCTTGGAAGCAATCGACTTCGAAAAAATACGAACGAACGAAAAAGAAACGGAATATTACTATTCTGACGATTGGGGAACAAACAACCAAGACCCGGAAAAGACCGGTTTTAAAATTTACAAGCCATACAACCCGTTGAAGAAAGAAGGCGAGTTTTTAATTTGGTACAAATACCCGTCAAAGGAATATAGACCCGGAAAACAACGTCAAGACTTTGGATTGTACCCGAAACCAACTTATTCGGGAGGGCTTAAAGACATTGCAACGGATATTGAAATGAGTTCGTACCATTTCCATGAAATAAGCAATAATCTAAAGGCCGGGACAATTATTTATCTTGGAAGCGGAAAACCAAACCCCAAGGATCAACAAAGGTTAGAAGAACAGATAAAAAACGGTGCCACGGGTATGGAATCGGCCGGGGGTATTATAGTCATGTATGGAAAAGGCGACGACCAAAAACCGGAAATCGTAAACATGAACGGAAACGACCTTGACAAAAGGTATTTAATGACCGAAGTTGCGGTGCAGAAAAAAATAATGTTGGCCCATTCGGTTGTTTCGCCTTTAATTTTTGGCATTGCTTCCGGAACGGGTAGTCTTGGAAATACAACCGAACTTGAAAACGGTTATAATATTTTTGTAAAAACGTATGTTCGTTCGCGTCAAAAATCAATCGAAAAAATTTACAATTGGATATTTAAACATATTTTACATATTAATGCTGAAATCGAATTGATTGAAGGCGAATTGTTAGATCAAAAAGAAGAAGAAATCGAAGACGTTGTGGACAACACAATGGCGAAACATCAAAGCCATATCCGTGAAGAAGAAATAGCGGAAATCTTCATGAAATACGGGCAAAGTGCTGAAGGTTTCAAGGTAGTGACATCGAAAGAATTGACAATCGAAGACACCTTCGAAAGTGTAACTGGGACCGAAGCGCAAATGATGAAAGACGCAATGAAACAAACATTTTATTTTGCGGAATTGTTAACCGACGCACAAATCAATTTATTGAAGTTGATTAATGAAGGCCACGACCAAAAAAGTGCGGCCGATGCTTTGAGTTTACCAATTGAAAAAGTGGCGGAACAATACGAAATTTTGCAAGGTAAAGAGTTAATTAATAAAGACGGTTCATTATCAAACACCGGATTGCAAGCATTGAACGCACAACCGGCAAACATTGACAAGTTCGAAATCCGTTACAAATACGATTTGCGAAGCGATGCGCCACCGTTAAAAAGCAAAGCCAAAGGCGGTAAGGGTTCAAGACCATTTTGTAAAACCCTAGAGCAATCGAATAAACTTTACACGCGTGACGAAATTAACCAAATTACCGCGGAATTGTTAGCGTTCGGAATTGACCGCGACGTGTTCCGTTTGCGTGGTGGATGGCTACATGATAGCCGGGACGGTAGGAATTACCCATTTTGTCGTCATACGTGGCGCCAAATCGTGACATACAACCCGAATAAATAAACCCGGTTTTTGTCGTCAATTTAAAAAAGAACAAATGGCCATACAATATGAATTATTAATCGGTGTTGATGCTTTGAAGGAACTTTCATTCATTGACACGAACGTGGACGCGCATTTGGTAGCAATTGCAATACTTCGAACGCAAGACAATGAAATTGAACCGGTTTTAGGTACACCCCTTTTTAAAAAGTTATTGGCTGACGTGGCCGCGCAGAATGTTTCGGGCTATTATGAAACACTATTAAATGACTACGTTGTCAAATATTTGGTGCCATTGGTTGAAATTGCTTTGGCCCCACACTTAAATTGGGAAATTAGAAACAAAGCCGTTGGAACGTCAAGTGACGCAACAATAACGGCCGGGGACCAACGAAGTGTTTATGGTATTACGGAAACAATCAACAAAGAAGCGCAACCGTACAAAAGAAGGTTGGTTGGTTGGCTTTGCGATAATGCCGACAATTTACCGGAATACACGGAAGGAACAACGGACAAAGAAGAAATTGCACCGGACCACGACACGGGAAGTTCACTTGATTGGGGTTTTATTGGGTAAAATGAAAGAAGTAAGTAAAACCACATTGAAAAAGTGGAAAGAATTTAAAAACAAGGATGTTAAAAAGTCTAAATCAAATAAAAAGCGAGTTTCAAACGATCGCAAATGACCACCGCCAAATCAATAATTTTTGGTTCGGAAGTATTCTTGACGCGTTGAAGCGTAAGGATGCAGCTGGTAGAAGACTTTACAAATATTTAATTGTAACTCCAACAAATACAACACAAAGCCGAAATTATACCGGCACAACTTTTTTGATTACGGTTTGCGATAGGGTTTTAAAAGGCGCTGAAGACAAAGACGACATTTTAAGCGATTGTGTGCAAATTCTGAACGATATTTACGCAACGTTTTTTGCGGAAAGGTGGCAACAATTCGTTGATGTAGAAAGCGACGGAAATACAACGTTATTTGTTGACGATACCATGGACGGTTTAGCCGGGGCAACAATGCAAATTCAATTGAAAATATTTTCGGAAGACAACACATGCGCGATTCCTTATATTAACAATTCACCAATTAACCCGGACGCCCCAACAGTATGCGAAGTTGCAACAATTACGGATTCGGATGGTGTAACTACTTTTGAAGTTGCAAGCGGTGGAACGGGAGCTTGTACGGTTGCAGTTACTCAAAGCGGTATTGAATATTATAAACCAACACCTCCAAAAGGTGCTACGAGTTATGCGGTTGGCGATGGTGCTTGGAATGTTCAAAATGGAGTGTACGACTATACACCTCCAGCATATCCGCTATATCGTGCAAAACTAGATTATACACACGCGACACCCTTTCTTTGGTTAGAAAATAACAACGCTTTCGGTAATAAGGCACGTTATACTTTAAACGATGGAACTCCGTTAACAACCGTAGGCGATAACACCGTTAGACCTTATGTAATAGACCATTATACGGGTTATGGAATAACAAGTGTAATCGACGGAACGGTGGCAGATTGGGCAACACAATTAACCAACGCAACGGCTTTAAGTATTACGGTTGATTCTGATACTTATAACGATTTTTTTCTTGGCGGTATGGATGACCATTGGACGATACTATACAACTATGATAGAAGGCGAGTTTATCAAACGCTTCCATGGGAATTATTTACTACTTTGAATACTAATGTAAGTATTTTTTCAAGTGAAACTTCTTACTCATCGTCATCTGCTCAATACATTGCAGATGGAACACCAAGAAACGCAATAGTAGCGAAAACGGCTTCGGTAGTTCAAGTTTATTATAGACAACATTACACATAAAATTATGAAAGCAATCGGAACAATAACAATCGAAGAGGGGTTAACACTTTTAGACCCAACTATGGAAATAGTTCGCACGTCTTATGATTGGTTTACTGATACCGTAGAGGTTGAGTGTTATTTTTCAGAAGGAAATTATAAGCATTCGCGTACATTCGAGTTTGATAATTCAGCAAAAAAAGAGTTGACAAGCAACGACATAATTAAACTAATAACAGAACATCCAAAACTAAATAAATTCAAATAATATGACATACGGAAAAGAACAAAGCGCGGGAAAAGGAACGTTTACAATGAACACGACGGGAGTTAAAAACATTAATTTCACGGCGGTTGACGTACCCGCAGATGTAACAATAACGGCGTTAAAAGACAAAGACGGCAACGCCGTTTCGTTGTCCGATTATCTTTTAGCACCCGCAAGCGCTACGGGCGTAACTTACATTCGTGCAAATGATATTCACGAATATTTCACACATATTACAACAACCGCGGGGGCGTGTACTTTAGTGTTAAAATAAGACTATGAAAAAGGCTTTTAAATATGGTTTCCCGCGTGTTTTACGTGGTGGCGGCTTCAATCCTTTAAACATAGACGGTTTACAATTGTATTTGAATAAAAATACTAATGTGAATAGTAAACTTGCTTTAAGTCTTAATGGCTCAACGGATGCTGTCAACATTGATAGTGTTTTAACACCTTTAGCGAGTACAACAACGGGATTTTGGGAAGTTGTTTATACACCTACAAATCTTGCGGGTGTGGTTCAATACATACTAACTTTTAGTGACACTCTTGGAACGGACGTTTTGTTTATTTATCAAGAATCAACAGGTAGAATTAAAGTAAGAAGTTTAAAAGCAAATGTTCCGCAATGGCGATTAGAAACTGATAATTCAGTTTTAACGAATAATGTCCCCGTAAAAATTGGAGTAAAAAAGACTGCAACAAATGTAGTAGTTTATATTGATGATGTTGAAGTTCCCCAAAGTTATACAGATACAACCGATTTAACTTTTTGGTTTGATTCTTCAACTGTGGACAATGGGCGAATTTCCGCCCTTAATTATAATTCTTTAGGGGATGTTGGTTTCTTAGCTGGAACTATCCAAAACGTTAAAATTTGGAGCGATGACACACAAACCACTTTGGTAGCAAGTTATCTATTTAATGATGCGAATAGCCCTTACAAGGATTATGCGAATAGTTATGATGGTTCATCTATTGGAACGCCAACGAGTGTAATCGGAACACAAACAGAAACAACCGAACCACTTGACGAGGTTTTTTCATGGATAGACCAAAGTCCAAACTCTTTTGTATTTTCACAAAATACACTTACACGACAACCGCAACTTGCAAGCGATGGCAATAGCATTGATTTTGATGGAACAGACGATTCTTTAGAAAATGGAACGGCAAATGTATTTAGTGGGGACTCTAGCGGAATAGTGTTTTTTAGTGGGTATAATACAGGTAACACACAAAGAATACTAAGTTCTTCAGATAATGCTGGAGCGAATGATTGGATAGGTTTTTCAGTAGTGTCCAATAAAATAGGGGTGTCTAGTGTTATTGGTGGGGTTGCGAACTTTGTGCAAGCTGATACAATTTTAGGTGTAGGTTCTTTCTTTTATGCTTCAATACAATCTAATGGTAGCTCTTGGTCTTTTACCGTTAATGGTGTAGCAGATACTTTTACGGTTGGTGCTGGAAGTAATACAGGGGACTGGTTTGGGAGCGTTGCAAATAGGGATTCTTTAGAATTAGGCTTTGTAAAAAGAAGCACGCCTCTTTATGGTGATGCCGAAATTAACAAATTAATCTATTCCAACGACCATACAATTGATACATCTCCAATATTAACATTCTTATCTAATCCTGACAATTAATGGAAACAAAACAAATAATTCATAGCAGTTTAGGAAGTGCCGAAGCTGAGATAATAAGTTTAGAGGCTAAATGTAAACACTTGCACAAAGGAATTACAACGGTTTACACCTATGTGATTAAACATCCTACGCAAAATAAATGGGCAGTAAGATATAATACAGAGGGTAGATATTGGCAAATAATAGAAGAACATTTAAACCCTAACCAAATAGCGAATTTGGTAGATATTACGGAGGATTGGAAAAACGACGAAATATAAATGTTTACACTTTTACAGATACACGAACACACGGCGCAAGCAATGGACTTGAGTTTTAATACTAAAGACGTTGTTTACATTTTAACACTTGTCGGCGGCGGTTTGGGTGCATGGTTTAAATTAAAAATCGAACTTTCGAAAATGGCGGCGGGTTTTGAGGTTTTGAAAGAAAACCAACTAAACGCAAGCAACGGACGAAAGGGAATGAAAAAAGAGTTAATGCAAGAATTGAAAGACCGCGAACAAATTTTACACAATCGTGTTGACCGATTACGCGACGAAAACATAAAGTCTTACGAAAAACTCGAAAAACGTTTGGAGCAAATCGAAAACAAAAACGAACAAAGCACGCAAATGATTTTGCAAGCGATAAATAATACAAAGTAATTATGTACAAATTCGGAAATCGAAGCGAAGAAAAATTGAACACGGCACACCCGGATTTAATTAAAATTATGAATTTAGCAATTACGCGAAGTCGTGTTGACTTTGGAATTTCTGAAGGCCAAAGGCCAATCGAAAGGCAAAAAGAACTTTTCGACCAAGGCAAAAGCAAAATTGACGGAATCAATAAAAAAGGAAAACACAATTACAACCCGTCGTTGGCCGTTGATATTTACGCTTTTCATAAGGATCTAGCAACACGAAAGCGCATTGCATACGATCGCGAAACGCTTTGTTATATTGCCGGAATCATTGTTTCATGCTCTTATGAATTGTATTTCAAAGGCGAAACAAAAAATTTGGTTCGTTGGGGTGGAAATTGGGACAAAGACGGCGTTATTTTGAAGGATCAATCCTTCGACGATTTGCCACATTTTGAAATTTATAAACCATAAAAACAAAAATTATGTTTGATAGAATAATAAAAAACTACATTACAACAATCCTTGGATTGATTTTTCTTTGTGTTGCCGTTTGGTTGTACATAAGTAAGGACCACAACGAAATCGAAGCGGGCGCGGTTGCAACAATTGGCGCAATGTTACTTCGCACAAAAGATTCGTTAATAGGTTTACCACCGAAGGGCGGCGATGTTATCGAAAAATAACATAATTATTGTTTTACTTTCCGTCGTTGTTTTGTTTCAAATTATTGGAATGTACCGACAACCGGAAACGGGCGCAAGTGCTGAAGAAGTGCGCTATTTATTAGAAAAACAAACGTTGCAATTTCACCAGCTGACGGAAGAAATAAAACAAAATGAAGCAATTGAAACAATCCGGAAAAATGATTCTATTATGGGCGTCCATGCTTTGCGCGATTCCTTGCGTTTCGCAGTCTTTGGACACTTGTAAAGGCGTTTGTTATACCGTGAAAATGGATTCGGCCGCAATTCATTGTATGCTAAATCAAGCGGCAAAAGATACAATTATCAAAAGCCGGGGCCGCCAAATCGAAAGCATGAAAAAGGAAAGGGCTTTGGATTCTGCATTCTTAGCCATGCAAAAAATTGAATTGACACAATATAAAGGAAAGTTGATAAAATGCCGTAAATCGCACAAATTGACGTTTGCGGGCGGAATTGGTGTTGGTTCCGTTGTCATGTATTTCATTTCAAAACTACTTTAAACAATTAAATGTTGAAAAGTTCAAATGGCCTTCGGGCCTTTTTTTGTGCCTTTTATTTGTTGAAACGAAAATAAAAATTAACTTTGTGGAAACTTTAAAGAACAAAATTATGGAACGAAAAGAACTTGCGGCCCTTTTGTGGGCTTATCGAAAAGACGAAAATTTAAAAAAAATTGAAGTGCAAAAAGCCGGGCGACTGGCGCGAATGCTGACGGTTGAAGGTTTGGAAAATTTCATGTTGCCAAATGAAGCGCAACACGTCGGCGTCCACGGTGTCGGGGTTGGTTTTTGTATTACTTTCATTATTGAAATACCGGTGAAAAATGGACTTTAATAAAATAAGGGGCTTCGTTTTGAATGGTTTTTCTTTAGACTTTGTTGTAAGGAATGTAAACGGAAGCCCGGCCAAAATAAAACAAATTTATAACAGCATTAGAAAGGCAAATTACAACGACGGGCATAAGCGATTTAATGAACAGACAAAGCCGGATTTCGAAAACGAAATGGACTACGCCGAACCATTGAAGCAATGGCGCCCGGAAGACCTTGACGGCGAAGAAAGAATGATTTATTTAAAAATAGTTGACAATGAAAAAGACGAAAGCTACCAATTTAGACAAAGGGGCGTCGCGATTCGACACACGAAGCCGGGGCCAACAAACACGCGAACTTTTAGAAAAGAAAGGCATCGAAAGCCCGGACACATCAAACATGATTCAAATTTCACCCGGTTTTAAAATAGCCGGGCCAATCTTCGAAGATGAAGAACAAAAGCGAATTTGGATCGAAGAAAAAAGAAAAAAATTTAACCTTTAAAAATTAGAACAATGAATAATTTAAAACAAACAGTTAAAACGGTAACGGCGGCGGCGGGAAAATCAACAACGCAATTAGCTGAAGATTTAGGGAAAGACCCGGCCAACCTTCGCGCAATTTTAAGAAATGGAAATCCACGCATGGAATTTTTGAAACAAGTTGCCGAAGCGTGCGAATGTGAATTGCAGTTGGTCAACAAAATTACAAACAATAGCTACACACTTTAAAACTAAAAAATGGAACAATTAGCGAAATCAATTATTGCCGTAATGAAAGAAGTTGACGGCATCGACAAAAACACAACCGTTGGCACGGGCAAAAGTTCATACCAAGGATTGAAAGACGCGGACGTCAAAAAGGTGTTCAAAGAAGCAATGGCCAAACATGGTTTATGTATTTTACCGCTTGACATTGACGAAACCGTCCAAACGGAAACATGGAAAGAACAAACCCAATATGGTGAAAAGTTGAAAAGGTCCGTTTTCACAAAAGTAACATGCCGGTATTTGTTATTGCACGAAAGCGGTGAAAGTCAGGTGTTGACTGGTTACGGCCACGGAATTGACACGGCTGACAAAGGAGCGGGAAAGGCGACGACGTACGCATTAAAAAACCTTTTGATGTACACATTTTTGACACCATCCGGGAACATCGACGACACGGACACGGACCATTCAAACGACCATCAACCGCCGCCGGCAAATTCAACGAAGCAAACAACAACCGCAAACAAACCATGGTTGAATGAAACGAATGTGGAGCAATGGACCAATGCGTGTTCAATAATGCAACAAGGCGGAACAATCGCAGACGTGCGCAAAATATATTCAGTAAATAAGCGTGACGCGGAAAAATTAATAAATCAAAACAAATAAATAAAAATCAAAATTATGAACAAAGTTATTTTAATTGGAAACGTAGGAAAGGACCCGGAAAGAAAGGATTTTCAAAACGGAAGTATCGCCAACTTTACATTGGCAACAAATGAAGTTTGGAAGGACCAAAACGGTGAAAAGAAGACCGCCACGGAATGGCACAACATTGTTGTAAATGGAAAGACCGTTGACGTTGTAATGTCTTACGTAAAGAAGGGTGACAAACTCGCAATTGAAGGGAAAGTGAAGACAAGATCTTACGAAAACGAAAACGGTGAAACCCGTACTATTACTGAAATAAAGGCAACGCAAGTTGAAATGTTAACACCTAAACAAACGTAAAATGAAAAATTTAAAAGTAGAATACCAACCCGGATTTGAAACGATAACAAAATCAATAGGAATTAAAGACGAACGCTTCGAAGAATTAAGCGACATGGCCCAAAAAGAATTTGAAAGCGGGTTCATTGATAAAGAAGGTTCATTAAGTAAGGCAATGTGCCAATTATCGGAAAAAGCCGAAACACCGGCGGAATTAATGTTTTTAATTTATGCCATCGCAATGGCATTTCAACGCGCTGAAGATGACCCCATTTTCGCATTGGGGGCGATGTTGTCCGCTCAAAAATCAAAAGGAAAAGAAGACACCGCGGAAAGCCCGGAAGACGAAGCAAAATTCAATGAATTTTTGGCCGGAATGCCAAAGGACCACACATTGGAAGAAATATTAAAATATAAAAACTAAAATTATGAACTTAGAACAATTCACCCAATTAGTGCAAGACGTACACGACGGAAACGAAAGCGCCTTGAAAGCGTACGCAATCATTAACGATTCAATAAAACTTTTGACCAGTTGCAAGAAGGAAATCGAAGAAGCGGCAAAGAAAGAAGGGTCCACGTATGGCGCAAAAACCTTCAACGAATACGGCTATGTTTTCGAAATGCGAAACGGTGGCCGTGTGTGGGACTTTAAACACCTTGACGAATGGCAACAAGCCAACGTCAAAAAGAAAGCAATCGAAGAAAAATACAAAACCGCTTTCAATGCAAAGGCAAACGGCTTCAGCGGATTGAACGAAGAAACCGGCGAAATAATAGAATTACCGAAAGTTTCTTATAAATCGGATTCATTGATTGTGAAATTTAAAAATACTTAGTACATTCGCGCTTTGCCGCTGCACTTTAGGCAATAACAAACGAATTTTAATTGAACCTCTTTACACGGACGGAGTGCAGCCCCGAAGTGTAAAGGGGTTTTTTTATACCTAAAAAACAACATTATGAAATTAATACAAAGCCATTTGACCTGTCATGATTTTCAATTCAAGTTTGATGAAATGGAAATACAAGGCATTGCATACGCTCCAAACGCTTGCAGTCTTAATATTGAAATAGACCCGGAAGGATACGTCATTTTATCATTTGAAGAATTAGGGCAATTGATAGAGGGGTTGTCCGATTCTTACGAAAGAATGAAAAACGAACGAAGTAAATTTTCAATATTTAAAAAAGAAGGGGGGCAAAATGTATAAGCCAACAAAACGTAAAGCATTTAACTTTTTACGGTCCTATTTTGATGTATTCAACGAAATAAAAGAAGACGCCGACAAACTCGAATTCATAACTTCAATTTTAAACAAACAATTTTTAAACGAAGACCCGGCCGACTTAAATTTTATGGTTAACTTATGTTATCAAAGTCAAAAACACGCGGTCGAAACAAGCGTAAAGGGTTGGTTAAGAGCGAATAAGGACACCCCAATAACCAACCCCCCAACCAACCCCCCAACCCCCCTTGGGACCAACCCCCCGACCAACCCCAAGGAAGAGGAAGAGGAAGAGGAAGAGGAAGAGGAAGTAGAATATAATAATACCAAACAAGTTTGGCCGTTGTGGTTCGAAGTTTTCAAAAAGTACAAACCGAAGTCAAGAAAGTGTCCGGATAACGTAAAAACCAAAATCAAAAAGTTGTCAAACGATTACACCGTAAACGATTTTGAAAAGGTTTGTTCAACCGCATTTGAAGATGACTTCCATAAATCAAATGGATTCAGATATTTAACAATGGAGTTTTTGACACGTCAAGACAAGTTTATCATGTTTCATGAATTAGAACAACCGAAACAAAAAAGTAGTGGTCAAACGTTGCCGCCGTTGTCATCATTTTAAAAATTTTAAATTTACAAGCAAATGAAAACAATTATTGAATGGGAACAAATCAACACCGGAAACAAAACAACGGGCCGAATCTATACAACATGCCCGAATTGTTCAGCGGACCGGAAGAAGAAAACCGCTAAATGTTTATCGGTGAACTTAGAAAGCGGCAAAGCCAATTGCAAACATTGTCAAGCCGTATCATTCCGTGAAGGGACACCAAAGCCAAAGCAACGCAAAGAATGGGTTAAACCAATTCAAACGTGGCGAAACTTCACAACGATGCCGGACAAGGTTGTAAAATGGTTTGCGGCCCGTGGCATAAGTCAACGAACAATTGTTGATTGTGGCATAACTTGCGAAGACTACTTCCAACCAATGGCCGGAAAGAAAACCAAAAACGTTGTGTTCAATTACTTTGAATTTGACGAAGTAGTCAACAAAAAATACCGCCGCATTTCTGAAAAGCAATTCACCCAGTCGAAAGACGCAAAGAAAATATTTTACGGAATCAACGACATAATGGGCCACGATGAAATTTATATCGTTGAAGGTGAAATGGACAAATTAGCAATGTACGAAGTCGGAATCAAAAATTGTATTTCCGTGCCAAATGGCGCTAATGATTGCAATGATATTTTTGACACTTGCGAAGAATACATCAAAGACATCAAAAAAGTTTTTATTGCCGTTGACATGGACGAACCCGGATTGAAACTTGAAAAAGAATTAATCAAACGTTTTGGCAAATGGAAATGCGAACGAATCAACTTCAAAGGCAAAGACGCCAACGAAGAATTGATAAAAGGCAAATTGGAATTGTTGGAAGCAATCGAAAACCCGAAACCATACCCGTGTGAAAGTACGCGAAATATTAGTGACGTATGGGGGGAAATTTTGGAAAGTTATGACCATGAACGCGAATACATTAAGCCCAAGTGTGAAAGGTTCGAAAACTTCAATACAATATTTTCATTGGCCCCGGGACAATTAACAACCGTCACCGGGACACCTTCACACGGAAAAAGTAATTTTGTTGAAGATTGGGTGTTGTCACTTTGCGCAACCGCGAACATGCGAGCATCGTTTTTTACACCGGAACACCCCGTCCGTGAAGTTTACGAACGAATTTTAGAAAAAACGATAGGAAAGTCTTTTCCTAAAAAAAGAAAGTTTGTTGAGCGTATGACAAAAACAGAAATGGCCGGCGCAAAAGATTATTTAGAAAAAAAAATATACATGACCGACCCGGAACCGGGAACCCGACCAACATGGGAATGGTTGTTGGCAAAGTTCAAAGAGCAAATTTTTCGTTTTGGTGTTGATATTTTCATCATTGACGCATGGAACAAAGTTAAAATGCAAAATCCGGATTCGTTGGGCGAAATCAACGGCATCCTTTCGGACTTAACTTTGTTTGCAAGGCAATACAATGTGCAAGTTGTTTTAATAGCGCACCCAAAAAAACCCGGTAAAAGTTTGGACGGAAAAGAAAAAATTCCAACGCTTTACGATGTGAAGGGTTCGTCCGATTTTAGGGACCAAACACACAACGGGTTTGTTGTTTCCCGTGACTTTGAAACCAATATTGTGACGGTTGTTAATTTAAAAACTAAATTTCAAGACCAAGGGAAAATCGGCGCGTCGTGTGAATTTATTTACGACTTGCAATGTTCGAGGTACAACCCAATTGGAAAGAAATTTGACCGCAAACCATTATTTGAAACAAACACGCAAACGTCAATAAAACCGGAAGCCCCGGGCCAGATCCTACCAAACAAAAATTTTGAACAATCAATGGAAATGTTCCCGGACGCAACAGAACAAACGGACGTTCCATTCTAAAAATTAAAACTATGAAACTAACATCAATCAACGAACTTAAAGAACTTCAACAAATGTGCATTCGAACTTTTGGGGGTGTCCCGGAAAACTTAATCATTGAAAGCCCGGACATTGTAAACGAAGCGCACAACTTAAACCAAAGATTCAAGCCCGTGCCACATGGTAGCCATTCACTAAAAGTTCACAACGTGAACGTTGTTAAACAAATCGCAGAAGTATTTTAAGTTATGTTGTTAGACCTATCAAACCCAATGGACCGCGAAAAGGCCCGCACCTACCTTTCGAAATTAGAAGACGAAGGCGCCAAAATCGAATTGACAAAAAAGAATCAAAAAAGAACCGTGCGCCAAAACGCATATTTGCACGCCATTTTTTCTTTGTTCGGAATCGAATTTGGATATTCAAAACATGAAGTAAAACAATTAATTTTCAAACGTGAAGTGAACCGGGACATGTTCGAAATTGACTTCATCAACAAAGAAACCGGCGAAGTTACAACCGATTATCAAAGCACCGCCGACATGGACACGGCCACCATGACCCAATCAATTGAACGGTTTCGCAACTATTCAGCTGGTCACGGTTTGTACATTCCGACGTCGGAAGAATACATCGAAAATAAATTCTACATTGACCAACAAATTGAACAAAATAAAAAATACTTGTAACATGAAAGCAACCTTCACAACACCAATTCCGCAATGGATGAACGACACCGCCGAAGTAATTGGCAAAGCCCGAATGGAATCAAACACGTTCGCAAGAAATAACAACAAAGCATTTGACGCCCCGGACAATTACCGAATTGATGTTCGGGGTGCGTTGGCTGAATTAGTTGTGTTTCATATTTTCGATTCAAACGGTTGGGAATATTGGAGCGCGCCAATGGTTGAAACAAAACCACAACCGGGTCCGGACTTAATCTTCAGAACTTCAAAAATTGACATCAAAGGCATAATGCCAAAAAGTCAAAATTTTTACGTCACCAAATCAAAGGCCGACAAGAACAAAGAATTGACCCATTATTTTTTTGTATCAATTCAAGACGACCACGCCTTCGTTTATTCCTTCACCGCAAAAGAGGTTTTGACGTGGGACGTGTACACATTCAAAAATGGAAATGAAGCATATTACCGGCCAATTGTAAAAATCAACACCGATGAAGAAAAAGAAATGTAAACAATGCAAACAACCTTTCACACCTTTGTACAGTTCTTTGCAAGCCGTTTGCGGGGTTAATTGTAGCATCGTAATGTCTAAGGTCAAAGAAGAAAAGAAACGCGCTAAAATCGCTTTAAAACAACGCAAGGAATTGAAAGAACAAAAAGAAGCATTAAAAACCGTTCAACAATTAGCCAACGAAGCACAACACGCATTCAATGCATTCATAAGACAACGCGACGCCGGAAAGCCTTGTATAAGTTGCGACAAACCCGACAACGGAAGCCGGAACGCTTCGCACTATTACAACGCAAACAATCATTGGGGTTTAAGATTTGATGAAAACAATGTGCATGCAAGTTGTATCGAATGCAATAAATCGAAACACGGAAATTTAATTGAGTACAGGAAACGACTGGTTCAAAAGTTTGGTGAAGATTACGTCAAAGACCTTGACAACCGGGCGCATGAAACGGCAAAGTACACCCGTGAAGAACTTTACAAAATCAAATTTTTATACAAAGAAAAATTAAAAATGTTAAAAAAAAGATAAATAAAACATTGCGGAATGAAACTTCTAATTAACTTTGTGGTATAAATAACAAATCAAAATTATAAATTATGGAACAATTAAAACCTTTAAACACTATTACAAAAGACTATTTTATTGATGAGTTAAGCCGCTACCTTATACGCCGCAACACTTACAACAACGACGCTGTTTATTCGTGCGACAAATGGCTTTTAAAGACTTACAATGCTTTAATAAAATATGACCTTTCCGAATGTTTACGTTTACGCGAATTAGTCGATGTTATACAAAAAACTTTAAACATTAAATAACTGAAACTATGACGCCGGCTTAAATATATTTAATCAAGCCCGTGGAATATATGAAAAGCAAAATACTAACCAATTAAAAATGTTTTAAAATGCAAACACTTAAAAAAGAAATATCATTCGAACAAAACGCATACGCAAACGATAAAAGAATCATTGAAGACAACATCCATTCAATTAACGATCCGCGACAATTAGAAGCCATTAAAAATATGATAAGTCTATTCAATCGCAAGTATGGACGAAGCGCACACACGGACGCTTTGCAACTTCGGGGCTATGCGGCCGGGTGGGTTTGTTGCATGATTGAACACAATGTGAAGAATTAAAAAAATAATTATACCTTTGGCGCTGAATTGTTCCAAGGTTCAAAAGTTGAAAAAGGGGTGTGCATTTTTGTACATCCTTTTTTTTATTACCTTTGGCCCGGTGTCGGTCATTGAAGAAATATACAAAGACGAAAAATATTTCCGTGCATGTCAAAAAATCGCGGGACAAGAAGCCGACGACCTTTTCCAACACATCAATTTAAAAATTTTAGAATTAGAAAGGGCCGGCAAATTCAATTGCAAAAAGAATCTATTTTCGTACTTCTACACAATGGCAAAACGTGAGTTCTTTGGAAAGCGTGACAAGTACAGACGAACACACCACGAACGACACGAAACAACTTCATTTGAAGTTTACCACGACACACCCGACGACACCACACAAAGCCCCAACGACCAACACTTCCAAGACCTTGACGACTTCGCACGTTCACCAGCTGCAACCGAAAGCGAACAAATGATCAAAGGCGTTTACCTTGAAATTACAAAACCGGATTTTGCCGGAATCAAAGATTTATCCAAACGAACTAAAATAAACAAATTCACACTTTATGGCGCATTATACCGATTTCGCGAATTATACAACGATTCTATTGATTCCGATAATTGCAACGGCAATGACAATGATTTGGTTTAACATGTTAGACATGCCAACACGTCTTCCGTTTAAACCATTTAATTGTTTTACATGCTTCACATTTTGGATAACCGTAATCATTACAATTTTGTTTCATACAAAAATCATTACTTTTGACGTCATATTAATATTAACAACAATCGCAACCGGTTTCATTATCGGTTACGAAATAGACAAAAGGCAATACAAATGAACGAACAAAGATTCAAAGAACTATTCAAAGACGTGAAAGACGTAAACATGTTATTCACGATTGTATCGAACTATCAAAAAACTAAAATGTTTTCATTGCGTCACCCGCAAAAACTATTGGTCCAAGAAGCACACGTCTTCATTGGATTAGGCAAATTAAATTTGTCGTGCGGGTCATGTATCGCAAGGGGTTTGAATAAGATAATTCAATATTCTTCAACATATATTCCGAATGTTGACTACACAATCAAACCGCAAGTAACAAAAAAGAAAGTGGCAAAGAAAGCCGAAGCGAAAACAGAAGAACAACCGGACTTCAAAAAAATGCACTTTAGCACATTGAAAGCAATTGCCGAAAAGACATTGAAAAAGAAATATAAAAAAGGCACAAGCAAAAAAGATATTTTAAAAGACTTAGGCGTTGAG
>Ga0070746_10000473_pt1 | contig 23849 bp, 26 predicted proteins | sample VirMetDEL_Mar_21_FD_77016 | JGI IMG/M metagenome (GOLD analysis project Ga0070746, IMG submission 77016) | Aqueous microbial communities from the Delaware River and Bay under freshwater to marine salinity gradient to study organic matter... | ecosystem: Environmental > Aquatic > Marine >...
CATGTCTAGATTTAACTACAAGAACCACCCGGTTATTAGCCGCGTGGAACGAATCTCTGTGTCTCCGGCACAGGATTACCCTGATATTGTTGCAGACCCCTCGCTCAACCGCGTGCAAACTGTGCTTAAGATTCGAGAAGTTGTGCGTGATGGCTACATCGCACGCGGTTTCAAGGATGTTAGCGTCAAGTTTGTTGACGGTAGCGTGCAGGACATGATTGACACTAGCAAACTCGACGGGCGTCCTCTTCCAGAGACGCTCATCTTTGATGCAGAGTTGACTATGCCTGAGGTAATCGCATCAGAAGTACCCGTTGGGCTCAAGTCTGAGCTCAAGAAAGAAGAACACCGCAGTTACAAGAACTACGGTGCGTATAAACAAAATGACCACATCTACTGGACATGAACAAGTATAGCACCCTCCTCATTTGCCTGATGCTTAGCGTATCTACTGTCTTCGGACAGCGTGTCGAACGAACTGAGACAGTCGCCGACTGGCAAAACATCAACATCAAAGCCGCTGGTATTCTCGTGAAGAACGGCACTCATCGTGCATCTATTCTCGTGACTGACAGTGGTGCCGTGTTTGCAGACCCTGACGTGGTGTGTCAAGGCTTTTGGATTGAGCAGTACAACCGCTCAGGCAGTATTACCGAGTATATCTCGCTTGGATTTGATTGCTCGAGAGAGTGGCCTCTCCAATACGAGTACCGCTACACTTCGCGTGATGAGAACGGGACTAAGTTCGATGTATATCGTGCTATCGGGTATCACCGCGTCAAGCTCTACATGCTAGCTGATGAATTTTGATATGTCATTGCCAGATTGGTTAGTGTTTATAACTGGTCTAGGTATCTTTATGCTAATGCTTTACATTGGCGGTAGATTAGATGACTAATCCTATCACGGGCAATGGCCCCGTGTGTTTTGTACTTAACATTGGAAACATGAGTACACGTTCACTTGTTGAACAATTAGTTCAGGACAATCCAAACGCATCAAATGCTGAGATTGCCCGCCTCGCGATTGACGCTGGGTCTTCCGTATCAGAGCGCCAACTTCGCAAGATGGCTGCCTCTGTTAAGGTTGGAACCAGCGACATGAACGTAGTCGTAGACAACAGTAAATCTTCTGTGTCTGCAGACAATTTGACCTCTACCACGCTCAACGTAGACGGCTCCAAGGAGCTATCATACAAGGGCAGTTCTTCTATTACCAGTCTTGACGAAGCAGTTGCTTTCTTTGAAGTTGATACCACTAAGTGGCAAGTAACATCATGGACATGCAACTCTTGGGATGCTGGTGACAAGACGAACTACCAAGTTAAAGTTAAACTGGCGCCGGTTGGCCCGGCTGACGTTGACTTGACAGAGGTTCAAGAAGCTTACAAGTCTTCCGTCCGTAAGGTCAAGGCTCGTAAGGTTAAGGGTGCCGGTACTGGCGTGGCTGTCCTCTCGGACTTTCACATCGGTGCTAAGGTAACCGACATGCTTCAGACAGACGACTTCGGCTACGATGTAGTCGTTGACCGACTGAACCAAGCTGCAGAGCAAATCAACCGCTTGAATTACAAGAAGGTTGAGGTCGCTATGCTTGGCGATTTTATCGAGACCTTCACCGGACTCAACCACATGAACAGTTGGCAACAACTTGAGTATGGTGGCTACGGTGCAAACGTCACGATTATCGCCTACAACATCCTCCGTGACTTCCTCGCTCAGATTAACAATCTAAAGCGGGTGACAGTTGTGTCTGGTAACCATGATAGAACTACTATCAAAGCAGACATTGACAGCCACGGTGGTGTTGCTCAAATCTTGGCCTTCATGCTAGAACAATCTGGCTTCAAGGTTAAGTTTGACCACGCGCTCGTCAGCGAGAATATCGACGGTATTCGGTACATCTTCACTCACAACCACCTCGGTTTGTCTAAGAACGATATGGTTCAGACATTCTGGGAGTACGGTGAGCAAGGTGTGTACAACGTCCTCTTGGGCGGCCACTACCACAGTCGACGCGGCAAAGCACAGTATAAGAAGGTTGACAACATCCACTGGGACCAAGCGAACTATCGCTCCATCAGTGTTGCACCAATCTTCACAGGTAACTGGTACTCAGAATCCAATGGATGGTCGAGCACCAGCGGCATCACTATTCTTGAGAATAATGGTGCTGGCAGACCCAACGTATTCGACTTTACGTTGGTCTAAAGTTAAGGTGGGGGCAGTCGGCAAGGGCTGTCCCCTTAACTTCCCACTATGACTCACCAAGAAATCGCCAAGCTGGTGACACCGGCCGCATGGAACGGTGCTGCTAGCATAACCAAACACACCCAAGACAGAGAAGAGGCTGTCGCTCATGCGCTCCGTACTATTATCAGCAAGTTTGACCAATGGGACGGAAGACCTATCGAAGCATGGGCTAATCGTATCGCACGCAACAAAGCTATCGACCTTAAGAAAGGACGTAAGCGCGAGGCAGACTACGAACCTACAGAGTTTATGCACGTGGCCGAGGAACAACCAGACTCGGCTGACCACAGTAAACTCCACGCTGCTATTGATTCCCTTAATCCAAGGAAGCGGGAGCTGACTATCCTGCATTACTATAAGGGGATGGAGATGCAGACAATAGCAGAATCACTCAACCTAAACCTGTCAACCGTGAAAGTCACGGTGATGCGGGCTAGACAAGACATCAGAAAATACCTTGAGCAAAATCGTTAAGCAGGTGGAACGTAAGTCCATGGAGATTCGCTACAGCGGACGTTCCACGGACTACATTTCACCTTCATTCGGCTATGGCTGTCTGTTCAACTGCAGCTATTGCTACATGAAACGACACATGCCCAACGGCCTAACAGTAGCAGGCAATGCTGACACCATCCTGCAGGCCATTGACCGTCACGTTCACTTCTACTCAGATGTAGAGAAGCCGAACCAGACGCACCACCACTTCATATCTTACGATATCTCTTGCAACGAGGACTTTGCGCTACACGCGAAGTTCCACGATTGGGAGAAGATATTCTCGTTCTTCCGTGACCACGACCTTGCTATGGCAAGCATGGCTACCAAGACAATCCCACGCCAGTTCCTCGACTTCAACCCCGAGGGCAAGGTACGGATTCGCTTCTCGCTCATGCCCCAGCGTATCGCTGACATGGTAGAACCAAACACTGCATCTATTGCAGACCGCATCGCAGCTATCGACGAATTCATCGATGCAGGCTACGACATCCATGTAAACTTTAGCCCAATCATATTATACAATGGTTGGGAAGATGACTACGAGGACTTGTTTTGGCAGCTCAACGATGGCATCGCACACTGCAACAAGGACATTGTGTTGGCCGAGTGCATCTTCCTCACACACGAGGAGAAGAAGCACATGCGCAACCTCGAAGACAAGCTACCCGCTGAGCACCTCTTGTGGAACCCTGCAATACAGGAACCCAAGACCAGCCAGTACGGTGGCAAGAATGTACGTTACCGACGTGACTTAAAGCGTCAAGCTATTAACCGTTTCACTGAGATACACGACCGTGTAATACCTTGGAACACAATCAGATACATATTCTAATGACTATCCTTTGGTTTTTCGATGTGCTTGCTGTATCAGCAGCCGTCGCTGTTATCCTGTTCGGTGTATGGCTTGCCATCGCATGTATCCTGCTCAGTATTCAGGCCTATTACGAACACGTTGTCGAGGTAAACCATCGCATGATGGACAGGTTTTCCCAGACTACTAACTACCCAATGTATCAGCGCTATCAAGAGAAAGCCATGACTGCAGCTGGGCGCTTGAACTTCGTGTACAAACTGCTGGGCTACATCACTTTTCTCTAATGGTCTATTACATCTCCCCCCAGACTTCTAACTTCGATGACATCAAGACCTGCACCGAGCAGAATGCATACGACTACCTCAAGAAATGGCGGTCATTCCAAGTCGACACGGAGACCACAGGCCTCTCCTTTGTGGACGACACGCTTCTCACGATTCAACTCGGTACCAGTGAGCACCAGTTTGTATTCGATGTCCGGCACAAACCGGAACTTCCGCTAGTCAAACTGCTCCTTGAGTCGCGTGCCAGCAAGAAGATTCTGCACAACGTCAGCTTTGACTACAAGTTTCTCAAGGCTTACGGCATGACACTCGCCAACGTGCACGACACGATGGTGATTGAGAAAGTACTTACCAATGGTAAGGACACTGTGCGTGGCTTCTATGGACTCGCTGCCTTGCTGGACAGGTACCTCGGTATCTATATGTCCAAGGAAGAGCAGACTAGTTTCATCGGACACGAAGGTGAGTTCACCAAAGCACAGATTATCTATGCTGCCAAGGACGTCCAGTACCTGCAACAGGTGCGTGACTTACAAACGGCGGACGCTACTAAGCAGAAGCTTGAGAGCTGTGTTTCTTTGGAGAATGCTGCAGTGCTCGCGTTTTCGGACATCGAGTACAACGGTATGCTCGTGGACAGAGACAGGTGGCTAAACCTAGCTGCCGACAAACTCGCAGAGGCGCAAGGACTAGAGCGCCAGCTGAACGAATTTATTCTTAATGACGATACGTTTTCAGAATTCAAGCCGTCCGCGTTTCAGACGGACCTTTTCGCGTCCGAGGACGTGGCACGCGTTTCTTCGGTAAGCATCAACTGGTCATCACCTCATCAGACCACCCCTATCCTTCAAAAGCTACTACCTAAATTGGAGTCTTCCGACACTAAGATACTGGTAGCCAAGCACATGAGTGTACACCCCCTTATCCCTGCTTTCGTGCAGTTCAAGGAGAAGTACAAGAAGGCTACGGCGTTTGGTCCCGAGTGGTGTGATAAGTACATCGATTCTGATGGAAAAGTTCACACTAGTTTCACGCAGATTATTAGGACAGGTCGAGTAAGTTCGTCCCGCCCCAATATGCAGCAAATACCAGCCGACAATGATTACAGAAACTGCTTTATTGCTCCTAAGGGTTGGTCGTACGTCTCATCCGACTTCTCATCCCAAGAGTTGTGTATTATCGCGCATGGTTCACAAGACCCTGTGTGGCTCACTTCCCTCGAGAACGGAGAAGACCTCCACTCAGTCTGCGCCGACCTTGTCTACGGACAAGAGTGGGTAGACGCAGCTGATGACGACTGTGTTTACATGGCTCACAAGTCCAAGTGCGATTGCAAAGGACATAAGAGCCTGCGTAATGCAGTCAAGGGTATCAACTTTGGACTGGCCTATGGTATGGGCCCGCACAAACTGTCCGATACACTTGACATACCTGTCGAGCAAGCACAAGAGCTCATCGACAAGTACTTCAAAGTGTTCCCGTCTATCAAGAAGTTCCTTGACAAGAATGGACGCTTTGGCAAGAAGCACGGTTACATCCGCACGATGGAGCCCTACGGCCGCATCCGCAAGTTTCCATTGTGGGCCGGCCCTGCCACTGAGATGAAAGACCTCGGTGCAATCGACCGCATGTCACGTAACACTCCTATTCAGGGTGCTGCGGGGGACATGACCAAAGAGGCTATGTGCCGTATCCGTCAAATCATTCACGACAAGCGTGATGAGATTCAGATGGTTATGGCCGTACATGACCAGCTTGACTTCGTCGTTCGCGATGACTTGCTGGAGAAGTACAAGCCTATCATTACAGAACAAATGGAGCTCGCGGGTAAGACTATCGTGACCTCCGGACTGCTCAAGTCCGATACTACATCCTCTAAATGCTGGGAAAAATGAGCAAAGAAATCACACTTGACGGAGTTATTGAAGACCTCCGTGCCGCTACGAATCAACTCGACCAGTTCGCGCAAGCGGCTACCGAAAAGACAGACGACCAAGTTTTGCGTGCTCGTATGACCCAATGCCTCGTGCTTGCTGGTACTTCACTCGAGATTCTTGGTGGACTGAACGTTGCTGCCAAAGCTGCAGCAGCTGCACAAGAAGCAGAGGCTACACAAGAATCCGAGAAGGATGCTTAAGGGAGTATTTTGCAATGGTAACGCGCCTACGTATGCCCATCAGGGTGACGCAGGTGCTGACATCACGGCAAACGAGACGGTAACAATCCGGTACGGCGAGCGTCAGCTTGTCCGTACTGGACTCCGTCTTGCTCTGTCTGATGACGTTGTTGCCATGGTCTGCTCGCGTAGCGGACTTGCACACAAGAACGGGCTCATCGTGGCTAACGCGCCGGGCATCATCGACAGTGGATACCGTGGTGAAATCATGGTCAACTTGCTCAACACGGGCAAGGAAGACTTTGTAGTTACACCCGGCATGCGTATCGCACAGCTTGTGGTACTGCCCTTCGTCAGCGTTGCATTTATGCCAGTTGATGACGAGGTATTTGACCAGTTCGAAGAGACCGAGCGTGGCAAAGGTGGACATGGTTCCAGTGGAGAATGATTGTAGCTTTCGAGATGCAAGGAATCAACGACACGCGTCCATTCATGCTGACATGGCAGTACGGTGAAAACAAGTTCTACAATTTGGACATTCCAAAGAACTTGTACCGAGCTGACCTTGAGGCCGGATGGAACGTAAGCGGCGACGAGCACAACTTTCACATCAGGCTTACGCCTAAGTATGTGGAGATTGACACGTTGACCGAGGAAGACAACGGAGAACACCGCTTCTGGGGCGTATCTATTACTGACGTACACGGCGAAATGCCTAAAACTGTCGGTAAAGGTACAGTCTCGTGGGGCGAGTTCTTTGTCATGGACGGACTCACAGAGGACGACATGATTTTATCAGAAACAAATCTCAATGGAGAATGACGCAATGGCTATTGTGAAGCGATTCACAGCAATTATGGACCGCAACGCAGGACGTAAACAGCATTTGTCTGTTACCATGAGTGAGCTTTACATACTCAATGAGGACGTAAAGAACTTGTTTCACAAAGACGACTTATCATGACACAACGTGACCGATGGGAAATGGAAGAACGCGAGTTCACCATGTCCGCCGTAGTAACAAAAGTCTACTCCATTGACGTGCGTGTAAACGCCGCCAGTGACGAGGAAGCACGGGCTATCTTCGAGAACATGAAAGCAGAGATTGCGAGTAACTGTACCGATGACACGCTTGAGGAGACGATTGTAGAAGAGGAGGGTTGCTACGACCCCATCAGCAGCTTGGATGATTGACGAGAAACGTCTAGCACGCCAAAAGAGTATCCTCCGTGACTGGTCTAGCGCCGGTTGCAGAGGTACTCTTGAGGCTTGCACAGGGTTTGGTAAGACATACACTGCCATCCTTGCAATCCAAGCGCTGAACGCGCAACAACCCGGCGAGTCTACACTCGTCGTAGTACCTACCATACACCTTAAGAAGCAGTGGGAAGACCAAGTGTCTGAGCTCAGCAACGTAACGGTAATGGTAGTAAACTCTGCGGTCAAGCAAACGTGGAACGTGAACCTTCTCATCCTTGACGAGATTCACAACTACGCAACAAGCACCTTTGGCACCATCTTTCAGCAGGTGACATACAGAAAGGTACTTGGTCTGACAGCGACTGTCGCCCGACAAGACGGGAACGACTATCTTCTTCGGCAGAAGGCGCCCATTGTGGCGACTGTCAAGCTCGAGGAAGCGCTGCGTGAAGGGTACGTCAGCCCGTTCAGGGTATTGAACGTACCGGTTTACTTGAATGACACAGACCGCGAGAACTATCTGGAGCTATCCAGAAACTTCAGCTACTACTTCTCTAAATTCGGCAACGACTTTGGGCAAGCAATGAACTGCCTCAAGTCAGACCAAGCCTGCGTGAACTTCGCTCGCAGGTCTGCTGCCGATGCAGACAAGGTCAAGGTATGGGCAATCAACTTCAACCGCAATATGGCGAAAAGGAAGAAGATGCTCTACCTTAACGAGTCTAAACTCGATGGCGTGTACCGTTTGTGCACCAAGCTGGGGGAGCTGAGGACCATCACATTTAGCGAATCGGTGGACTTTGCTAACGAGATAACCGGGCGACTACCGTTCGAGTCTGTCGCGTACTCTAGTAAAATGCCAGCCAAGAAACGGCGCAACGCACTCGAGCAGTTCAACACCGGCAAGGCACGCATCATTAACACGGCGCGCGCATTGGACGAGGGGTTCGACGTACCGGGTGTCGAGCTTGCTATCATCTCAAGTGGTAGCAGTTCACCTAGACAAGACGTGCAACGCACGGGACGTGCTATTCGATTCGTCGAAGGAAAGGTTGGCTACATTATCAATCTATACATGCCCGACACGCAGGATGAGAAGTGGATGCGCAAGCGCCAGAAGAACTCTACCAACATCCAACACGTGCAATCCTTAGACCAAGCCATCGAGATAATCGGTGGCATAACCACAAGCCTATGACTTACGAAGAAGAACTAGCTAAGAAGCACGAAGCGATGGACAAGTTCGAGGAGTTCGTGGATGCCTACCCGAAGTTCCTGTGGATTGAAGGTAAGCGTGTACCTGCTTTGAACGCCGACATGGATGAACTGGAAGAACGGTACATCGAGAAGGTGGTCAAGCGCAAGATGCACGACCGCGTTATGAAAGCCCTGACATGGGCTGCCAACAACCACGAGATTCACATGGGCATCCAGAAATGGTTTGCATCCCGCCAGTGGGTAGCCGTAGAAGAGATTATGAATGACACCACAGGACAGAAACTACCCGGAGCAAGGCTCCTCTAAGTTGGACATCCAGACCAGCAAGCTCGCTGCTGTTAACGCAGCCAACGAGATATCCGAAGCTAGGTCTGGTAACCGACTAGTCATGGCCAGCCGGTGGGACAAGCTCAACTACATGTTGCTTGGCGGTTTCCAGTTTGGCCAAACGTATATGTTGTGCGGGGCTTCCGGTCACGGTAAGTCCTACATGCTCAACATGCTACTGCGAGACTTCACTAACCCGACCTTGCAGAAAGACGTAAGCAAGACCCGCATCCTGCACTTCTCATTCGAGATGTCAGCTGCTGCGGAAATGACACGTCGCATCTCTACCCTCACAGGCATCAGCTATCGTAAGCTCATGTCTGCTGACAGGCCGCTGAACGCGGAAGAGCACGGGATTGTGGCGTCTGCTGCAGAACGACTGAAGGACGAGCCCATCTACTTTGTAGAGACACCGGGCAACCGCCAACAGATTCGTAATACTATTGACCGCATGAAGCAGAAGTTCCCAGATGATAACCTTGTTGTCACCTTGGACCACACGCTGCTTGCGCAATCAATGCCCGGAGAGAACGAGATTCAGACGTTGGCTGAGCTCGGCAAGATGTTCATCGACATCCGTAAGGAGTTCGGTACACTCAACATCCTGCTGTCACAGCTCAACGACAAGATTGAGTCTTCGTCTCGACGTGACCCAAGCGTACCTTCGCTTCACTTTCCCACTAAGACCGACATTCACGGTAGCAAACAGCTGTACCATGCAGCTGACGTTTGCCTCGTGATGCACCAACCTGCCCTACTCGGGTTGGAAGTCTACGGGCCGGACCGTGTCCCGACTATGACTGAAGACGGTAAGAACTTAATTAGTTTGCACGTCCTCAAGAATCGTCATGGCACACAAGGTTATACCCGTATGATTGCCAACCTAGAGAACGGTAGGATAGACCCGTGGTCCGACAACTACAAGGCAGACGTGCCCTTGGACGGACCATTATTTTCAATTCAGTAACGCATGCAACTACCAACTGAACGGACCCCGGCGAGCCGTAAATCGCCACGACTGCTGACCTTGTTTGGTCAGAGCAAGGTGGGTAAAACCACAACCCTTGCACAACTTGACAACTGTCTCATCGTTGATACCGAGCAAGGTACCGACATGATTGATGCCATGAAGGTGCAGTGCAACACTTTGCAAGAAGTGATGGCTACACTCAAGGCATTGCGCGAACGTGAGACGCAGTATGACTACATCGCCATTGACACGATTGACAACATCGTGCACTGGATGGAGGAGTTTGTCTGCAAGTCCGAAGGTGTCAAGACCATCGGTGACCTCGAGTTCGGTAAGGGTTACGCTATGGTGCGTGATAACGTGATGAAGATTATCTCTCAGCTCAAGCCTCTGGCTGCTAAGGGTGTCATCCTCATCGGTCATCGCAAGAAGACTTTGATTGCCAATGATACGGACATCAAGGTTAACACCAGCAGCCTTGACCTGAGCGGTAAGCTCAAGAACTTCATCATGGCCGACAGCGACGCCATTGGTTATGTGTTCCGTGATTCGGAAGGCGTACTCAAGGTCAGCTTTATGGCCGACGACGAGACCGAAGCCGGCGCTCGTTGCGAACACTTGCGAGGCCAAGTGCTCGACTTCACCATGTCCCAAATCTACATTGACTGATGTACAATATTGATAACTCTGTCGAGTCCCCCAAGTCCAACGCTCCGATGCCCGCTGGTATCAACCAGAATGTCCGTCTCCTCGGTGTCTTCTTTGAAGCACTGCGTCAAGATGGTACGGGTGGCAACGTGCTCAAGTTTAACTTTGAGGACGAGTCCGGACGTAAGTTCCGTCACACCGAGTTCGAGGTGGACGTAGAGCGCCAGAAGCAAATGGCTCAACAGTGGGGCAAGGACCCAGACAAGCAGGTGCGTAATGCACTGATGGGTCTGAGCGGACGTGTCAAGCACATCCTGTCTTGCTTTATCCCAAAGGATAAGGTTGTCATCACTGGCAACACGTGGGACGAGTTCGGCGGCAACGTCGTGTCTCTGTTGGGTGACGCCTTCAAGGGTGTTGACGTTCGCGTCAAGCTCATCCTCAACAACAAGGACTACACCATGTTCCCGAAGCAGGCTTTCCGCCCCTTCATCCAGCGCATGGATACGCCTGACACGTTGGCCATTGAGGAGAAGTACGAGCGCGTTGTTCCTAAGTCTGCAGCCGGCACTAGTGCCAGCGGACTGGACGCACTGCTCGACGACCCGACCCCTGCAGGGCCTGTTACCGGTGACCTCGATGCTGCTATTGCTGCAGCTAACGTGAGCACTCCGGTAAACGAGCCTGCTCCGTGGGACGAGATTGCAGCCAACCCACCTTTGGGACAGCCTGTGTCTAACAACAATGACGAGGACCTCGTATTCTAATGGCTAGGTTGAGTTTGTTGAAGCGGTGGTACATCCGACACCGCCTGCCCGGTCACACAGATTGGGCTACGATGTTTATGATTAGTGCTGGATGGGCTATGCTCATCTTCTGCTTGTACAAGCTATTGAACTGATATAATAGGGGGCGTCTTCGGGCGTCCCCTTTTATTCATGTATAGTATCTTACCTACTATTAACAAGGAATGGATACTTGAGCGTGTATCGCAAGAAGAAATCATGGTCCGGTACACCGGCCATCCAATTGTAATCAACGCCAAGTTTCATTCCCCGTTCCGCGAGGACAACAGCCCGTCTTGTGTATACTATTACAACAAGCAGGGCAAGTTACTATTTCGTGACTTCGGCAAGGGGCGTCCCATGGATGCCTTTGAGGTAGCGTGCACTGTGTTGCGCTGTGACTTCACCGAGGTCTTGAAAAGACTGACCGACGAGTTCAACTTGCTGCGTGTAGAACGCACGCCTGTAGTTGACGAAACGTTGGAGCTAGCCAAGAAGCTAGCCAATGACCCTACATCCATAACTATCGAGCCCTACACCCTCAACGGCTCATGGGATATGGACGATGCTGGCCAGAAGTTCTGGCATAAATACGGCGTCACACCTAGTACACTCAAGAAGTACAAGGTCTTCCAGTTGAACCAAGCGTGGTGCAACGAGAAACCTATCTACAGGTACGTTGCAACAAGCCCGGGCTTTGCCTACTGGTTTGGTGGTAACGACTACAAACTGTACTTCCCACTCAAGGACAAGGTGCGATTCCTATGCAACACAGACGTGGTGCAGGGCGATTCGCAGCTACCCAAGGGTGGTAAGCACCTCATCATTACCAAGTCTCTCAAGGACGTGATGGTGTTTGCTGAGTATGGTGTGCCTGCGATTGCTCCGCAGTCCGAGGTGCACCCGTTGACATACGACTACGTAGACGAACTGAAGCAACGCTTTAGCAAGATTACACTAGTCTATGACTACGACTACACGGGTGTCAAGAACACGAACAAGATGCGCCGACAGTTTGATATCAACTACGCCTTCGTCGAAGGTGCCAAGGACATATCAGACCTACAGGTGTCGTCTCCCTATCACGCCCAGCAATGGGTTAACAAGCTAATGAATGGCTGATGCAGAACAAATCTGGCTCGTCCAAGTCTTCGACTCCCAAGAGGGCACCGTCCAAGCGCAAGGCTTCCGCTCACAACAAGGGGCAGCTGAGTGCATCAAAGACATCAAGGAGCAGCTCGCAGACCAAGGCGAATGGACGTACGAGAAAGCAAGCGAAGACGGTTTCGCCATCAACGCAACGCTCGACGACCGTGTTATCCAAATTGATTGCTTCGAAGTCTGGGTTAACGATTGAGATTCCTGAGTACATTACTCACGTGGAGCTCAGCAAAAGTCGTAAGCCTAAGTACTACCGCAAGGGTCAGAAGATTCCCAAGAAGTATGCGAAGTTTAAGAAATATGATTTACGTGGTCGTCTGCTTGGGGCTGACGGGCTTCCTATTGTGGCTAATGCTGCTGTGGTTAGCAAGCCTCGACTTCTAAAGATTAACGGCCAGCAACTCTACAGCGGCAACATGAACCCCATGATGCGCTCGAAGGTTGTGAACCTTATCAAGGAATTCTTCCAACCCTATACCTCTAAGCTTGAGCCAGTTGGCATACCTGTCCGTATCGAAGCGGACTTGTACGCACCGCTGCAAGCAAAGAACTGGGACTTGGACAACCAGTGGATTTACCACAAATGTTTCCTTGACTCTCTCGTGAAGAACGGCGTGCTGCCTGATGACAACGTTATGTTTGTCACACAAGCACCCGGCTTCCGTTACTTCCCTGTTGACCACACGGAAGACCGCAAACTGGTATACCGACTTGTCCCTGAGGACAGGCCGGAGATACTGGAACACGGGGCATACGTGTCCTACCACACCGAAACCGAATCAGACGAAAGTCTGAGCTTCTAACCGCTCATAGACTGCGCTATTGCACGAGAGCACCTCAACACACAGAACATGAAGTTTAAGAACACCGCCGCTGAGTATCAGTCAACTGTTAACTCTGGCAAGAAGATGGGCTTTGCCCCCGAAGCAGAAAGCTTCCTGATGGACATGATGTCCGACGGTCTGTACTCCGACAAGTACGGCAGTATCGTACGTGAACTTACCTCGAATGCCATCGACGCCAACGTCGAGTCAGGTAAGGCCAACCAGCCCGTACGTATTGACCTCACAGCACCAAACAGTTTCTCCAATCAAGGCGAGATTGCATTTACTGACTGTGGTATCGGCATCAATCCTGAACGTATCGATGACATCTTTACCTTGTACTTTGCGTCTACCAAGCGCGATGATAACGAGATGATTGGTGGCTTCGGTATCGGTGCAAAGTCCCCGTTCGCTTACACTGACGTGTTCCGTGTGGAGACGTGGTCTAGCAATGTCAAGCGCACCTACCTGTTGGAGAAGCGCGGACAAGACCGTACCTGCACCCTGCTCAGCGAAACACCTGAGGTGGGTTGCGGTACGGTTATCCGTATCCCCATCGCTAGCCGGTTCGACTACGAGAAGTTTGTCAAGGCTGTCAACGAGCAGACTCTGCTCATGCGTCCTATCGCAGTGACCTTGACCGACAACGCGGAGTACACGCCTGCTACGGTCTATGAGTTTGACACGTTCTACATTGCGCTTGACCGCCACGGTGACCCTGTTACTAACAAGGTTGCACTTGGTAATGTAGTGTACGACCACTTCGAAGCTATAGACATCTACAGGACATACCGTGGTGTGCCTGTTATTCCAAAGCTTGAGATTGGTAAGGTCATGCCGACCATGAGCCGCGAGTCTTTGCAGCTTACGGATGACGCCAAGACGTACATCAACGAGCGGTTTGCAGAGGTCGTAGGTGAGATGCAAAGCATGGCTGACAGTCAGGCTACCGAAACGGACAGCCTTATCGAAGCTATGAAGGGTCGCAAGTCGCACGCATTGGAACTGCCTGACGGTACCAAGTTCGACATGGACTGGGCTATGTCTCGTCAACGTCGTGTGTCCGAGGACCTTGTTAACATGAAGGGCTTGACCTACACCAAGTTCCCCAAGGCTCCGCTCGGAGAAGTCGCTTCCTACTGCAGCATGCTGTTGGAGATGGAGAACGAGTGGCAGGAGAACAACCGTGGTATGGGCAAGAAGTTCCGCTGGTCTAAGCAGAACGCTGACTACCGCCCTATCGCTGTGTTGCTCGGTAACGTGACCGCTGGTACCTACTGGAAGAAAGAGGCTGAGATTGTGCGTAGTCCTCAAGGCATCAAGATTACTGCTGCCGACAAGGAGTACATTGCAGAAGTGTTCTCTGAGAAGCCGCTGCTGTTTGTGTCCCGCAAGGCTGACCCGAACCTGATGGCTATCACTGGGTTCCACACCTTGATTGCACAGTCTGGCTCACTGCCACACGGCAAGACGAATGCCGAGGTTCTCTATGAGCGCTTTGGTAAGCAGTTCTTGGTCGAGCTCAAAGAGCACAGTGTGCACGCTGACAGTGTCCTTGCTACCGAGCAATGGCGAGAAGCACGCAAGCTGCGTATGGCTGAGCTGCGTAAGCAGAACAAGACTGACAAGAAGGTTCGTGCCAACGATGCATTTCGTTTGCGTGGAATTGGTCGGTTTGGTGTGGTAGACTGCCCCCTGAAAGATTTGCAGAAGAATATCGGGAAGGGCGTTATTTACTTGACCACCTTGGAAGTACAAGCACTCAAAGAAGAACACGCTAATGGTGATTGCCGTTGGCAAGACTTTGATGCTTGGGTACACGAGAACTACGAGATGAACGATGTTCGTTTGTTCGCCGTGTCCGCCAAGACTGCCAAGGAGTTTGCGAAGATGGAGGTCTTCGAGTCATTCGCTAACCTCCAAGCTAAGCGTGAGGCCCGCAAGGTCACCAACGACGCAACTCGCTTCTTCACTCGCTTCTGGCAGATGCGTCAGATTGCAGGCTTCGATGCCTTCCTTGACTTGCACTGCGCCGGTGATAAGGCATTCAACCGTTACATGCAACAGGTCCGCAAGGCCGAAGTGATTGCACACAAGCGGATGGGTGCTACCAACACCGGTGAGTCTATCACTCAAGACGTGTTCAAGATTGGTCAGATGTCCGTCAGCCTAGCTCCGCTTGGCAAGATGGTCAAGACCTACCTTGACATGCAAGAGAAACAACCGTTTCTCGCTGACGCAATCGCTGGCATGCGGACTTGGAATACCAAGTTCAATGCCATGTGTGCCGAAGCACTCACGTACGTGTACCCCAACCGTGCGTAATCAAAACCGGGGGTCGTCAATACTGGCGGCCCCCACCATCTCAACAATTATGGAAAACATCAACATCCATGCCATTCGTCATGGCAACCAAGTCCACGTCATCGTGGGCCTCGACATGTACCGCCGGGAGTTCAAGAACACCGACGAGGCAGTAGCTCTGTACAACCAAGCTCTGTCTGCACGAAGCAATCCGAACAGCACCAACGTAGAGCTCTTGCTCAACGAGTGCATGCCGGGACGCAAGCTCATCGCCGACAACATCTTCAGCATCAAGAACGGTAACTTCTACCTGACTGGTTATGAGACTGTTGCAATGCCCGAGGAGCTTGTCCTGCGTATCCAACAGCACGTCGAGGACAACATCAGCGTGCAACCTCTGGTCAACTTCTGGAAGCTGTTGCTCCTGAACCCCGACCCGCAAGCACGCAACGATGCGTTCAAGTTCATGTCGCAGTACGACTTCCCTATCACGGACTCCGGTTACTTTATCGGCTACCGTTCTGTGAAGCGCACCGACAAGACGTACGATGCTGTCACCGGTTGGGTGCCGCAGAAGTACGTAGAGCTCAAGGCCACTGGTGAGAACCCGGCCAACTACACTGCAATGACCGACCCCGACGGCGGTGAGTTCGTTGCTGTCAAGACCGACGTTATTACCGACAATCATGGCAACTTCATCGACCCCGCAAACACCCTCGGCAACCTCGAGGAGATGTTCCAAAACCAAGTCACCGGCGTCACTGATGCACCGGAGTATACAGACCATTTCTCTGGTTCTACTTCCGTTCGTATTGGTGGCACGGTTTCTATGGACCGCTCTACTGTTGACTGTGACCCTGCCAATACTTGTAGTAGTGGTTTGCATATTGGTGCTCCGGGGTACGTCAAAGGATTCGGAGGAAGCGGAAGCGAATACATCGCGTGCCTCGTAAACCCGATGAACATCTGCGCTATTCCTGCTGACTACACGTATCAGAAGATGCGCGTGTGTGAGTACTACGCGTATGGTATTGTTGACCTGAACAACGACATGGAGATTCGCACTCCGTACTTCGAGGTTGACTACAAGACGTACGAAGAGCGCCAGCTCGACGAGCAGCTCAAAGAGTACGAGGCTACTATCGCAGACGGCGAAGTGGCTGAGGCTCAGCGTGCTATCATTAGCGAGCGTCGCGTGTATGCGTGAGCTCTATACTCGGTGGACTATCAAGAAATTGGTAAAGGACACCGAGCATCCTACCTACGCAGTATGCCGATTGCCCAACACCAAGGACACTCGGCTGCTGCAAGGTAGGCTTGAATTCATATTTCCCGGAGAGCTGAGAGACTTTAAGCTCTTCGATAAAAGCCATGAAGATTACCCCGGTTACCTAGTAATCGAGGTGTCTTCTGGCGACGATGACTTCCGACTGATTCAGTCAGACGTCATGTAACATAGTGGGGGAGGGTAGACGGCTCTCCCCCTACTATAACTCTTAACACAATGGAAAACGTAAGTTACTGGGCGTACCCCGGCATGGCTGTACAAAAGTCAATGCTGCAAACGTCAACAACAGAGCACTTGCCGTCGCCGACGCGAGTGATAGATGAAGTTCTTCAACAGTTCGACGTGACTGAGGAAGAGTTCTTTTCAGACCGCAGGTACAAGAAGATTGTACGTGCACGCCGCTTCGCTGGCCACATTCTCTTCCACTTCTGTGGGTGGTCCTTCGTTAAGCTTGCAAAGGTTATCCAACGAGACCGTACTAACATGATGCACCACGTGCGTGTGTTGGAGAAAGAGATGGAAGTATACCGCGAGGAGCGTGACAACATGTACAGTATTCTGGAACGGTTGGAGCTCGTCGACCTGTCATCCAGCGGCAACGACTGGTACTACGCGTGGGTGCATGACCAGCTCAAGGACCCCGAGACCTATACCAAGATTATCAAGCTTGATGCAGCCGATGCCCTTGCTGAGATTACGAAGGTCACGCATGCCGATGGTCGTATTGACCAAGCCAAGACAAACAAGATTGTCCGTGAGGGCACGTTTGTGTTGCGTGCTGTCGAGACTGTGGGCTCTATGAAAGAGCTGCGCCGCCGCAAGATGTACATCCACAAGCATGACTCGCTTGCCGAGTATGCAAAGACTGCTGACCCTCAGAAGTTTGAGGAGAAGACAATTAACAAATACAACGAGTACTAATGTTAGTATACGACCCATACTATGACATCAAGGCTGTATCTAACAGCTCGCTGCGTCATATCAATCCTGAGGAGGGCGGTTCACCCGCTCTCTTCAAGCAGCACTGGGATGGCAACGGACCCAAGCTGGCCACGGCTAGCCTTGAGTTCGGCAACCTTGTGCACCTTGCTGTGCTCGAGCCACACCTGTTGAACTACCAAGTCGACAAGACTAACACCCCTGATAAGATTCGTGACATCGTAAGCACGGTGTTCAAGAATGTCAAGGTGGACCCGTTCGACCTTGAGAACTCTGAGTACAAGCCGTTCGAGAACTACTACCCTGCCATCATGAGTGCGTGCGACGAGCACAACTACGGCAAGACGTGGAAGGACGAGACGCGCATCAACAAGGTGCTCGAGAACGGTGGCGCTTACTTTACACTGCTGACTAAGACAGCAGAAGAAGACGGCTTCGTTATTACCAAGTCACAAGAAGAGCGGATGGACCGCTGCTTGGCTGGCTTGAACAATGACAAGTGCGGACGCAAGCTCATCTACATGGTAAAGGAAGAGGCTGAAGGACAAGTCAAGTACTTCAACGAGCAGGAGGTTACGTGGGAAGATGAGAAGTACAGCTTCCCGTTGAAGGGTAAGATTGACCGGCTGCGTGTTGACTTTGCAACTGGTGAGTATACTATCATTGACTTGAAGACTACTGCCAAGAACCTTGCGCAGTTCTCCGAGTCCTTTGAGACCTACCACTACGCCCGTCAAATGGCAGCGTACGAGATTGCTGCAGCCAAGTGGCTTTCGCAGAAGTACCCTGACTTGGCATTCAAGCCTAGCCACCGGCATGTCATCCTTGCCGTTGAGACAAAGGGTGAGTTCCGTGCCGCCAAGTTTATCATCAAACGTCGCACCATCGACGCTGGCCGTGAAGAATACTTGTCATTACTCGACCGACTCCAGCACCACTTTGAAACTGGTGACTGGGTTAACGATTACGAATACGCAAAAGATGGAGCCTATTACATCTGATATCGAAGTAGTGGATTGGCTGCTAGCCCACATCAATGAAAATGTGGACTGGTCTAATCCGTTCCGAGACGAAGAGTTTCAAAAGCTCAAGGCATTCGTAGCTGATGCTACCATGCAACCCCTTGACTGCGTGACAGTTGACAAGGACACCGACGGTGGGCGCTTGTTTAACAAGCTCCGCATCTTGGCCAAAGAAGAACGTCTCGATTCCATCGGAGCAGACATTCAGTTTATACGTATTGAGAAGTACCCGCACCTGTCCAAAGTTAGAGGGACAGAGCTGGCGTCTCTTGACTACGTGAAGAAGGTGCACTCAAACCGGCCCGCCTGCTCCCAAGTGGGGTATGGAGGTGCCGTGTTTACGTGCTCGTCTCAAGACCGAGTGGAGCGTGCTATCGATGCACACATGAATTACAGGAAGCGTATCCGCGTTTCACTTAACAAAGTTTCTTTTCAATGAGTAGCTACAAACAACCACCAAAGCCAGCGACGCAAGTCGGCGGCGACCACTACTCTAGTCTGAGTATTGAGCCTATCCAGTTCATTGAAACGAACGCGCTTGGTTATCACGAGGGTAACGTCGTCAAGTATGTTAGCCGCTGGCGTAACAAGAACGGACTGCAGGACCTACAGAAAGCCAAGTGGTACATCGACCGGCTTATCGAACTGGAAACCAGTAAGATGCCAGAGATGTTTCAAGACCCTAAAGTAGAAGAGTTCCTCGAGGAGCTCGACCAATTTGACCCAACCATTGACCCAGTATGAACGTAAAGCTGATTGCACACACGCCGGACCCAGAGAGGACGATTGTAGAAGTTGCACGGGTATCCAGCAAACGCACAGACAAGACCAGTAACTATGCAGGCCTAGTTAAATACTTAGCTAAGCACGCGCACTGGTCTCCGTTTGAGCACACAACGTTTACGTTTGAGATTGAGACGAGCAAGGCAATCGGCATCCAGCTGATTCGCCACCGCTCGTTCTCATTCCAAGAGTTTAGTCAACGGTATCAAGACGTCAATCAACTCGGCAACATGTTCGAACCTATCGAGCTGCGTAAGCAGTGCGATGACAATCGACAGTCTAGCACTGAGGTGTTTAACCCTGACATTCGTCCCGGGTTTCCTGCTTCTGAGTTGATTGACCACGTGCTTAACGCTACTAGCCATGCTTACGATGAGCTCATCAAGGCAGGGGTAGCACGCGAGCAGGCACGTTTCATCTTGCCACTGTGCACTAGCACAAAGATTCACATGACCGGCAACGTGCGTTCTTGGATTCACTTCCTTGAGCTGCGCGATGACGAACATGCCCAGAAAGAAATCCAGCTTGTGGCAAAGGAGATTAAGAGCTATCTTAAAACCCTGCTTCCCACTGTTGCGGAAGCTCTTAACTGGTAATCTATGTGTGAATTTTGTGAAGCAGGAAACTGCACGTGTATCAAGATGAACTCTGAACTTGCTAAGGCAAGCGAGGAGAAGATGGCAGACGTCAAAGTCTGTGACCTCTCAAGCGAAGCAGGAGACTGCGAGGCTTGCGGGGCGTAACTGTGTTTGGAACAAGAGGGGGTTCGATTCCCCCTCACAGTTCGGAGTTTTACTCCATTGTGTTGAGAGAGAAGTCAGGGGGCCGGAGGTAAGAGACCGGCCCCCTTCTTCGTATCAACCAATGAGGTTCTTAACCTCGGAGTAAGCCATGTAGTTTGACGGAATGTCAATCAAACGTTTAGCGTGGTCGTACAGCGGAATAGCCTTACCTGTCTTAACAGCAAGCTTGCTCTTACCGCGATTCAGACCACCCTCGTAGACTGCGAACCCTTGTCCAGTAGCAAGGCGTGCCATGTCGACGACACCCAAAGTACCAATCTTAATCAGGTTCTCAATGCGAGCACCACCGGCCATTGGGTCCTTACCAATCTGATTGGTCAGGTTCATCAAGCCAATCGGCGTGTATGTGATAAGCTCCATACCCAAACGCTCGGTACGAGACAAGGCAAATGCAGTCAGCCAGTTCTCGTCATCACCTCCACCAAGGAGAGAGACTGCCAGTGCCGTACCTGCAAGCAGGGCTGCACCACCCATCACCTCGATGATTGCGCGGCGAGCATGCCGCTGCATGAACTGGTCCTCCGGAGACAACGTATCCAACTTCGCAAACAACTTGCGAGCTTCCTGCACATCTTGCAGCGTAGCAGCCAGCACCTCCCGCAGTGCGCGGTACGTACCAATCTCCTCACGCTCACGCGCCTCGTTGTAGTGGCGAGCAGTAAAGCGGGTCTTCATACCCATCGGCAACCAACGGCGGAACTGCATAGCCAAGCGGCCATACCATTGCCGTTGCAAGAGACCTGCGTCCTGCTTGTTGTATGCACCGTGCACGTACTGGTTCTGGTGGCGCACCTTGTTAGTAAACGCACCCATAGAGTTAGAGTCAAGCGGCACGTGGCGCGCACCGGACTTCATCTGTGCACCCTCGGGGAACGAGATAGCACCAGTCTTCGGGTCATGCTCGAGAGCATCGTAGAGGTTTGTCACCTCACCGTCGGCGAGAACAACTTCGGTGTCCATCATCATGGCAAACATCACACTGTTCTGCAGCATAAGCTCGCCGTAAGTCTGACCGATAAACGCCTTGCTCATAGCCTTGCTAGTCCCGCTCTCACGCATGTTGAACGGCAGCTCGCGCTGGTCCTCTGCAATGTCGAAGCTGTGGATGACGGCCATAGCCTTGTCTTCCAACGAACGCTTGCCAGTCCAGACATCAGACAACAGCTTGCTAGACCTAGACTGCAGCAACTTGTTGGCCTTCTTCAAAGAATCCTTAGAGTAAGCACCCTCGCCAAGGTTAGACAAGCGGTTCTGCACAACACCGTATCCGTAGTTGTTGACCCACGCAGAAGGGTTCAAACCAACACCCATCAAAGAGGTGTACGTCTGCACGCCGTCAGCAAACGAGTCAAGCGAACTCTTGTCGCGCCAGTTGTCCGCAATGGTACCCTCGAAGAACGCATCAAACGTCTTGATGATGTTGGAGTTACCTCCAGCTTTCCAAGCTGCCCCCTTCTTACCGAAGGTGTGCTTGCTATCAACCACCTTACTATCAGCGAGATAGCCGCGCGTCAGGTATGCCATGGCCTCGAGAGACCGACGACCTGTTTGCTTGTGGCTGTCGATGACGAACTGACGGATGTTGTTCTTGAACGCATCGTCGTCAGCAAACCCGTCGAACTCCTTGTTCTTGTGAGCAAACGTCCACGCACCATTGTTTGTGGTGTAGATGGGGTTACCCTGTGAGTCAACGCCTTGCTCGTTACCAATCATGTGCTCAATGTCCTTGAGCTCGCTAATGAGCTTGTCGCGTTCACCCTTATCCTTGAGCAAGTCAATCTTCTCGCGGAGCTTGTCGGCCTTACGCTTGAGACCCTCAGTCGTGGTCTCGCCCTTGTGACTCTTGTAAGTCGGGACGTAACCACGCTCAATCATACGTGCACCGTGGCTACCAGTAGCCCGAGCGAAGACGTCCTTCAACTCGTTCAGTGCACCCTTGACCTCATCGCTAGCTGCAGTCCACTCAGCATTGACGTGCTGTGACTTAGGCTTAGCCTTGCCGTCGAAGTTCTTGTTCTGGAACTCCTCTTTCACCGTGTGCTTGGCGTACTTGCCAGTCATCGGAGTAGCCTTGCCGTTAATCTCGGCAACTGCGTTCTCTGCAACGAACGAGTTCAGTGCATTGACTGCATCGTAATCCTTCTCGTAATCTTCGCCAGCCTCGCGTGCTGCGTCGATACGTGCAATCTCCTCCTCTTGTGTACGCTTGGCTTCTTCGTATGCAACTTGGAATCCGTCGGCCACCTCAATGTTGTGGTACTTCGGGAAGTCCAAAGCCATGTGCTCCAACTCAGTGGCCAGCTCACGTGACTGCTTACGAATCAGTGCGTTGTTCAGCTGCGGGTTACGCAGGCGGTTCTTAAGTTCAAAGACACGAGACTCAATGTTCATGGTGTGCTCGATGCCGAACTCGTTCATGTACTGCTGCGTCTGCTCCATCTCCGTGTTGGCCGCGTCGAACTTAGCAAGAGCAACAGGACCTTGGCGGCGTGCCTTCTCCCGTCCCTCGTAGTACTCGCGACTAAACTCAGTAATGAGATACTTACCGTCCGCAGTCATCAACTTATCCAACGGCACACTAACGCTGTCCAACAACTGGTTCACCTTAGCGGCGTCCTGCTTGGACTCAAAATTAGATGCGTCCATGATGCCGGAGGCCAACTTGTGCGACAGCTGCATGACAGCGTTCTTGAGCTCTGCACCACCAAGTGTTGCACTGCCCGTGGCACTAGAGTCCTTAGCCAACTGCTGGGTTTTAGCGTAGTCGAACAAATCGAACACGTTGATACCGTCAAGGTCAGCCTCGGTCAGCGTCTTGTCTGTAGACTGAGCCAACAGCTTCTTGCTGATAGCCTCGCGTGCAAACTGGTCGAGCTGGTCATACGCCCGCTCCATCTCGTTGCGAGCTTGCATGAGCTCACCCAACAACTTCTTCTGCGCAGGACCCACAGTCTCGATGCCGTCGAACGAAGCGATGGCAAGCTTGAGACGGTTCATCTCCTCACGCAGGGTGTATGCTTGGTCAAGCAGCACCTGCTCTTCAGGGCGAATGCCCGGACGAGAGATGTTGCTATCCGCATTAGTCATGTAGTCTTCGAGAGACTCGACCACAGTAAAGCTAATGTTCGTCGCGTCCTGCGCTGCGTTCTTAACCGCAGCCATCTTCACGCCGTTGGTAGCCTTGCTCTTCAGTCGCTTCTCCAAATCCCATGCACGGTTCAGTGCATCCTGTGCCTCTTCAGACGTGCCACCACGACGGCGCATGTTCTGCAAGTGCTCAGCTACCTCACGACGAGAGTCCTCGATTGCAGTCTGCAGCGTATTAGTACGACGCTGGTACTGCTCGGTCACAATGTTGTTGAGGCTGATGTCGCTGATGTCACCGGACATGAGCTTTTCGGCGAGCTGCTCCGTAGCCTTTGGCGTGATGCCGAACAGCTTACCGATAGCCCGCATGATGCGGTTGTAGATAGTCTTAAACTTAGACTGGTTCTTCTGGTTCTCAAACAGCTCACTACCCTTACGGCCAATGGCAGTAACGAGTACCTCCATACCGAGGTCGCGGTCGTTCAGCTCAGGGTAGGCCTCCTCGACCTGTGCCCACAGCTCAGAG
>Ga0070746_10000476_pt1 | contig 23826 bp, 25 predicted proteins | sample VirMetDEL_Mar_21_FD_77016 | JGI IMG/M metagenome (GOLD analysis project Ga0070746, IMG submission 77016) | Aqueous microbial communities from the Delaware River and Bay under freshwater to marine salinity gradient to study organic matter... | ecosystem: Environmental > Aquatic > Marine >...
CTGCGTCATCACCAGGACAACAGCCCAGGGTAAATCTGCACACATCATTTGCTGGTGTACCTGTATCATCCAGTCTGGTTTACATTTACCAGTGTGGTAGAAATCTGTCTTAACCTCCAGGACACCTTTACCTTTCAACACCAGGTCATTGATAACTAACTCACACTTGGCTGGTACCTTCAGTATCCTATCCAGTGTTGCGCCTAGCTTCTCTTCCTCTAACCTAAATGCTTTCTCAGGTTCTGTTGCCTGGCATTCCATGCCATCTTCCTTCATTGTTTCTAACCACCAAGGAACAATGGCGTGTTCAAGGAACGTGCCTCGCAGCAGTGCATTCTTGTTTAATACTTTCTTGTCTATCACCTCGACACCAGCGACTGCACGTTTGTGTTCGTCCAGTTTCTCTTGCCTGGTATTTCCATATGCATCTTTGTGCAGCAATACTGCTGGCATTTCAGATGCACCTAACTCTTTACCTGTGATAGTTTTTTTACCTGTTACTTTAACGTCTGGCATATCTCATCTCCTGTTGTGTTATCGCAATAGCATTTATCATTCAGCGCACAACCCACCCAGATTGCTGCCCAGATAAATACAACAACTACCCCAGCACCAATAAGCTGGAGTATGAAAGACAGCCAATCCCTGGCTGTCCAATCTCTAATTAAATCAATCATGCTGCCCTCCTTAATGCATTGCTGACTGTTGAAGCATACCAGTCACCACCTCTGGCAGTTTGGTATCCTTCCTGGTTAAGATAAGCTGCAACCTGTTTCATAGTTTTACCCTGGCCCAGCTGGTCTTTGATTACTGGTAGGATTTTGTTTGCAAACTTATCTGCTCTTGCTTTGATAGATGCATTGCCTGCATCTGATGCAGCCTGGTTTGGATTACCCAAGCTGTATACTTTCTTGCCTGCCCTGGAGATAAAATAACCTTTGTCTTTTATCTCAGCCTTCTGCCTGTCATGCGCTGCCTTGGTACGCTGGCTTATCTTGATACGTTCCATCTGTTGTATGGTGAAATGTATACCAGCTGTTTCAGGTTCTAAGTTTGGCTGGTCTAATGCAATCATCTGCACCTGGCCTGACATTACATTGTCACGGTACCAGGTAGATATCTCTGCCAGGTCACGTCCAAACCTGGACAGGTTCGCAGCTACCAAAGGGATGTTAAGTTTCTTTGATAACTTTGTGGCCCTGATAAACTCAGGACGTTCTGCGTTTGGTGTCTTACCTGATACACCTTCCTCTATAAACCAGTGAACCTTTGCACCAGGAAATGCTTTCTCAATCTGATGCTTTTGATTTTCAACTGACTGCTCAGTAGTCGATACTCTGAGGCTTGCTGCTATCTCTTTATGCATTTTGTTTCTCCCTTGTTCGTGTCATTTACTTTTAATATACCTATTTAATCTTGTTTTGCAAATCATAATTGATATGTTCTGCATCGAGCCTGGAGTATTACTGGGGATAATATCCAGGCCAGAGGCAGCTGCACTAGGCAGCTGCTTCCTCAGTCTGTGGCTGCTTGTTGTAAAGAAACTCGACAGCCTTGTTAGCTTGAGTGAATGCAGTGAACACTGCCTTTGGATTATCTTTGATAGCCTTTAGCCAGTTATTCAAATACTGTGCATGGTCAGGCCTTGGCTCTGGAGATACACCAAGTAACACTGACAATGTAGCTGCACCAGTTTCAGCAACTAACTCTTCAAAGGCATAGTCAGCATCACCAAACATTTTACCTTTGGTTCTATCGATACGGCCTTTGCCACCAGTCCAGTGTACTAATTCATGCAACAGCGTAGAGTAATATGCCTCTTCAGCTGTGCTAGTTTTTGTACCAACAAAATCTTTTTTGTTTGGCATTTGGATATAGTCACCAGCTGGGCTGTAGTATGCACGGCCACCGCCATGGTTTACTTTAGCACCAGTGTTGTTAACGAATGCTTCAACCTGGTCAGCATGGAACTCAGGGTCAGCTGTTACTACTGGCTGGGCATCATCTTCCAGGCCTGTAATCTGGTCACGGTTCCAGACGCTGTAAGTTTTCAACATCCAGATTTTCTTTTTGATAACCTCACCTTTGTCATTCTTGAGTACGCTACCGTCATGGCCTTTTGCATCTACATCAAGAGGCTTCCAAAAGAATACTGTTGTTGCACCTTTAGGAACTACACCACCAGCTGCTGTCCATTGCTTGTATGTACCCCAGACATTGCTGCTGTAACCTTTATCCCAGGCTTCCATACCTAACCAAAATGAATTGATGCCCTGGTATGTTTTCTTACTAGCTACATTTACAGGGAAACCTTCTGCAACTTTACTGGCCCATGGCTTAGTCCAGTTTGTGCCATGCTCTTCCATCAAAGCTACAATCTTATCTGCTACTGCTTGGATTTTCTCTGCTTGTTTTGACATCGTTTCCTCCTTTGTTTGTGTTCGTGTCATGTTCTGTATTGTTAATATAATCATTCCTGGTATATTGTCAAGCTATCTAGTAAATATTTTTTAAATAGGAGGTAAGATTGCAAAAGAAACAGGAAAAACCTGAGGAAATACAGGTCAACCTGGTGCCAATGTATGTGAAGATTTCACCTGAGGTTAAGCAGCTGGTGGAAGATAAAGCCAGGATGGAGAGGCGCACACTGGCATCAATGGTGGAGGTCATACTGCGTGAAAGCTGTGAGGCTAAACGTGCATAGACCCAGTAAGTTTGGAAACAAAAGATACAAGCTGGACGGCATCAACTTTGTAAGCAAGGCAGAAGCTGCTTACTATTGGTTCCATATCAAGCCACGTTATGAAGCTGGTGAGATACAGAACCTGGAGTTTCAACCAAGAATACGGTGCCAGGTAGATGGAGTAAAAATCTGTGACTACGTTGCAGACTTTAGTTACATAGACAGGAATGAAACAGGGCAGCATGGTCAACATGGATGCCAGGTTATTATTGAGGTGAAGGGATATAAGACAGACGTGTACAAGTTAAAGATAAAGCTAGTCCATGCGCTGCACCCTGGCCTGAAGATAATAGTTATACCTTCTAATCAACTGAAGAAAGAGATTGCCCAGCTGCCACCACAGGAAGGCAAGCCAGGTGAAAAAGACTAAGCTAACACCAGACCCAGTACGTGACCCACCAATTAAATCTGGTGGTACATATCAATGTCCTGGGCCTCATATGATTATGCCTGCCAGGGCATACGGTGATGATAGGTTTAACCAGTATCCAATGACGTTCAGGGCCTTTGCTATTTGTTGCAGTCATGCCAACAGCTGGACAGGTGTATTCTTTCCTAACCAGCTATACATTGCCAAGGTATTACAATGCAGTCAGCAGGCAGTGTCACAGCATATGCGTAAACTACTAGACTATGGATATATTGAGAAGCTGCGGAACGCTGACGTTAGGAGGCAGTACGGTAAACGTGGTGCATTGTGGCGTGTAATCTATGACCCAACAAAGACCCTGGAAGATTGTATAACAGGGCAGCCTGCACAAGACCGTGACCCTGAGATGGAAGCTGAGATTGCCAAGCATACATTGAACGTAGCTAAGACTGGGGCTAGACGTAAGAGTATAAAAGCTGTGGATAAAGAGAAGGTAAACAAGCTGGGGATTGTACAAGATGTATCTAGTAAGAGTAATGGTATAGATACAAATAACAAGCCTGAGGTTGTACTAGATAACAAGGCACAGCTAGTAAATAACTCTATTAAATTAACTAATATAAATACTATAGGGGAAATTAAAGAAATAGATTGTAGGAAGCTGTGCAACGGTTATGCGGAGATACTGCAAGCTAACTATCACAAGCCATGGCAATATGACATGAGGCAGATGCAGATAGCCAAAGAGTTACTGCAATCAGGATATACAATAGAAACATTCCTGGAAGATGCAGCTGGTGTTATCAAGTGGAAGCATGGAAAGAACCAGCAACCACCGTATAGCTTGCAATACTTTATGAGCAGGAAGGTATCACAGCAAAGAGCAAAGACTGGTAAAAGCCCAGAGGATATAATCAAGATGATGGCTAACAAGATGAGGTTACCCAAGTGATACATAACCCAAAGGAACCTTTAGGATTTGTAATACCCAGAAATATCATAGGGGGTATAACAAAAATGCCTGTATTTAATGCTGTAGAATACAGGTATATCAACGATTACAGCAGAAAATCGACCCTTAGGGGGCTGCCCCATGTCGTATACGTAGGGGGGTTTCCCAAAAATATTTTGGGGTTTTCAAAAAAAAGAAAGGACAAGCTATGAAAGTAGACAAACTATTTGACGTAGTACAGCCAAAGGAAACGGACAAGCTAGACGATGAGGGCAAGCCGATTACCAGATGGCAGAACCTGGGCATTGCTTTCTACAAGGAAGGCAAAATCACAGGAATAAAACTTGAAGCCTTACCTCTTCCTGATAAAAACGGAGAAGTATGGATAAGGTTATTCGAGAAGAAGGAAAAGCCTGGCATGAGTAATCCAGGAGATAGCGGAGGCGACCCATGGTCATAAAGATGGTCAAGAAACTCTGGCAGGGCAAGTATGTATCTGTCAGGGATTATGAGGTGGCCCAGGCTATTGCTAAAGGCGGTATGAGGATAGAACACAATAAGCAGATTATGCAGCTGGATGTTGCACAATTACAACAACTCAAACCGACTGGGGCTACGCTGCAAAGTAAGTACAGCGGAACGTATAGGCTGGTGGATATTACGTTCAAACCGCTGACAGAAAACCCAGACCAAATGAGGATGTTTAGCTAATGGGTAAGAGGGTAGTGCCGCCTGTCGGTAGATTTGGAGGTGTGGGCGAAATTCGTAAAAGGCTGCGAGGCTCACAGATAATCTACGACAATCGTGATGGCCTGGCGAATGAGATGCTAGGTATAGCGAAGGCAAAGATAACTGATATTTTTGATTGGAACGGTCAGAAGCTAGAACTGAAGGATGCTAAAGATATTCCAGACCATGCGCTGGCTGCCATCAAGAAGATTAAGATAACACCTACCCAAAGCGGTGATGACATCATTGAGGTGGAATTGCTGGATAAAGTTAGAATGATGCAGCTGCTGGCTAAGTCTGCTGGTCTGTTAGATACAGAGAAAGATGCGGATAAGCCAGCGGTTGTTGATATACAAATGGTAATGCCTGGAGAGGAGGATAAGGATGAAGAAAAGTAAATATGAATATCTTTTATGGAATGCATATCATACAGTTATAGTTATTTTACTGGGCGGTTTGTTAGTCGTGGAGATAATGGAATACATTAAATTTGGAGTGTGCATCTAATGGAAGGAAATGCTGTAACCAAACTAGACTTTAGTGGCAGTCCAACTGTTGCAAAGTTTATGAAATCAAAAGGTTTCGTGAGAGGGCTGCTAGGCCCTGTAGGGAGTGGCAAGTCCTATGCGTGTTGTGCTGAACTGTGGAGGAGAGCGGTTCAGCAAAAGCCCTCTCCCAGAGATGGTATCAAGTATTCGAGATTTGCGATAGTCCGAAATACACATCCGATGCTAAGAACGACAACTTTAAAGACCTGGCTTGAACTTATGCCAGAACATATCTGGGGCAATGTTAAATATGCTCCACCGATTACACACCATATAAAATTACCAAGTAAGGGAGATGCAGCAGGGATAGACTGCGAGGTCATTTTTTTGGCCCTAGATGACCCAAAGGATGTCCGTAAATTGCTTTCGTTGGAACTTACAGGGGCATGGGTCAATGAATGCAGAGAACTGCCTAAAGCCGTTATAGACGGCCTTACGCATCGTGTTGGTAGATATCCAACTAAGAATGATGGTGGGCCAAGCTGGCATGGTGTTATCCTGGATACAAACCCCTGTGATACAGACCATTGGTATTATAATTTAGCAGAAGGCAAAGATAGGCCCAAAGGTAAATATGCCTGGGAGTTTTTTAAGCAGCCACCTGGTGTCCTGGAAGTAGATAACGATGAGGTGCCTGAAGATATGCCAGAAGCAAATGGCTTCTTGCAATCAGCTGGTAAATGGTGGCGCACAAATCCTAAAGCAGAAAATTTAAAAAATTTGCCAACAGGATACTACGAGCAGTTACTTGGTGGTAAGCAACTTGATTGGATTAAGTGTTATGCAAAAGGCGATTATACATACGTCCAAGAAGGAATGCCAATCTGGCCTGAGTACGATGATACTACAATGGCTAGAGAACTTGAACCTGAACCAGGTATCCCTGTTCAGGTTGGTATCGACTTTGGATTAACGCCAGCTGCAATCTTTGCACAGCGAATGCAAAACGGAGTATGGCACGTTCTACATGAACTTGTAACTTTTGACATGGGCCTTAATAGATTTGTTTCTATGCTCAAAGAAGAAATGGGTATCTACTTTCCTGGAAACACTTTTATGGTTTGGGGTGACCCAGCTGGACAACAGCGTGACCAGATTTATGAAACAACTGCATTCGACCATATGCGAACCCTGGACATTCATGCCAGGCCATGTGCAACAAACGATTTCAAAGTTAGACGTGAAGCACTTGCTATTCCCATGCAGAGATTGATTGAAGGTAAACCAGGATTTTTAATTAACAAGAAATGCGAGAGGCTGCGTAAATCACTTGCTGGAGGGTATCATTTTAGAAGGGTATCGATGGGAGCAGGCCAGGAGCGGTACAGGTCTACACCAAACAAGAATGAACATTCACACGTTGGTGATGCTGCTGGATATTGCTTGCTTGGAGGTGGAGAACACAAGGATATGATTACTAAAAAAGGTGGTGTTGCAAAAATGCAACAAACTGTAAAGGTGTTGGATTTCGATGTTTTCTCCTGAAGAACTTACTCAAGAAATGAGATTGAACTGGCCTGAACAAAAGATTGTAGACTGGCATCCCATGCATTTACAGATGATAGAACTAAATCAGTTTGATGCCCAAAATGAACAGCTGTTTGAAAACTATACTAACTATTTGTCAAGTTTTGTTACAAAAGGTTACAGCTTTACTGCAATGCAGGATAAAATATATGCTATGTTTGGTATATGGAAATTATGGGATGGCGTTTACGAAGCATGGCTAATTCCAAGTAATGATATTAGTCGTAAAGCATTTAGAATGCATCGTGCATCAAAACTATTTTTTGAGTACGCTGCGAACAAGCTGGAAATGAAACGATTACAAATCACGGTTTGTTCACGAAATATCCCTGCTTACAAGTGGGCCAAAGTATGTTACTTTGAGAATGAGGGCATACTACGAAAGTATGGGCCTCAAGGAGATGATTATTATATGATGTCGAGGGTGTTTTAATATGGGCGGTATATTTTCAAGTCCTTCACCTCCACCACCACCTCCTGTGAGCGAGGAAGAAACTCGTAGGTCACAGCAGCTGGATGCAGAGGAGAAGAGGGAAAGAAAGACTATTGCATCAAGACGTAAGTCAAGACGTGGTAGGTCTGCAAGATTGTTGATGTCTGTTGTTCGAGCAGCACCAGAGGTTACTGGTAATGCACAGCAACTGGCTTCCAAACTAGGCGGTACTAGAAACCCAAGAGGTTAAGATGTCTGATAAGGTTTGGATAAGAAACCCCAGGCATCGAAAGTACAAACCTGGAGAGGAGGCTGATGATGTACGGAAACATGATGAAGAAGAAGCCAATGGCGAAAAAGAAACCGATGGCGAAGAAAGCCAGCGGTCTGAAGAAAGCGATGGCTAAAAAATATGGTAAACCTAAAAAAGGTTAGTCAATGGTTGCTAAGAGGTTTCAGAACCCCAGCGGTGGTCTTAATGAAGCTGGAAGAAAGCATTTTAAAAAGACAGAGGGTGCTAACCTCAAGAGGCCTCAGAAGTCTGGCACTGATAGTAGGCGTGTTAGTTTTGCTGCTCGTTTTGCTGGGATGAAAGGGCCAATGAAGGATGAGAAGGGTAGACCAACTCGTAAGGCATTGGCATTAAAAGCATGGGGCTTTGGCAGTGTAGCAGCTGCTAGGAACTTTGCTAACCGTCACAAGAAAGCGTAGTATGTCTGCATTAGAAACAAAACAATTAAAGAAACGATACAAAGGTTGCCAAACCAGAAAAGAACAATGGAGGGCAATCTACGAAGAGGCATACGAATACTGCTTACCTATGCGTAACCTATATGATGGTTACTATGAACAGGATACTCCTGGTCAAAATAAAATGAAACGTGTGTTTGATAGTACAGCTATCCATAGCACAGCAAGATTTGCAAACAGAATACAATCAGCTTTATTTCCTCCGCAACAGCAATGGTGTCGATTGCGTCCAGGTTCTGAGGTTCCACCTGAAAGAAGCATCGAAGCACAACAAGTGCTGGATATGTACAATCAAAAAATGTTTAGCGTTATGCGCCAATCAGGTTTTGATTTAGCTATCGGAGAATTTCTATTAGACCTGGCAGTCGGCACGGCTGTTATGTTAATTCAAAAAGGAGATGAAACTCAACCAATCAGGTATACAGCTATACCTATGTATCAAATTACTTTTGATGAAGGGCCTGATGGTAAACCTAATTTTGTATTCAGAAAATTTAAAAGACCGTTTGAGGTAGTCGAACAAGAGTTTCCTGGTGTTGAATTTCCAGAAGAGGTTTTGTCTAAGTATAGAGAAAAACCTATGGAGTACATCGAACTACTTGAAGCAACTTATCCAGATAAAGAAACAGGTAAGACCAACTATTGTCTTATGACAATGGAAGGTGACTATAAGATTTTACACAAGCATTTAAAATCTTCACCATGGGTTATTAGTAGGTTCATGGTAGCACCTGGTGAGATTATGGGAAGAGGCCCATGTCTTTATGCATTGCCTGATATTAAAACTTTAAACAAGGTTATAGAGTTAAATCTGAAGAACGCCTCTCTTTCTATAGGGGGTGTATTCACTGCCGTTGATGACGGAGTGCTAAACCCTCAGGCTATTCAGATAGTGCCAGGTGCAATCATTGGTGTGTCATCCAATGGTGGGCCTAGAGGGCCTAGCCTGGCACCGCTCCCCAGGTCTGGTGATACAAACTTATCACAGCTGATTGCTAATGACTTACGAATGAATATTAAAAAAACTTTGTACGATGAAAGTTTACCACCTGACAATATGTCAGCTAGGTCAGCTACAGAAATTGTAGAAAGAATGAAAGAACTCTCTCAAAACTTAGGGGCTGCGTTTGGACGATTGATTACAGAAACGATGTACCCAATCGTCAGACGCTCACTAGAGTTAATGGATGAAGAAGGTATGGTTGACTTGCCATTAAAAGTAAATGGATTGCAAGTAACTATAGAACCACAATCACCATTAGCTATGGCATCTAACATGGAGAAAGTACAAAACGTATTACAGTTTATGCAGATTGCATCTTCCTTCCAAGGAGGAGCAGGCATGGCGTTAGTAAACCCAGAGAAGGTTGGTGACTACATCTTAGACCATATGAATATAGATGCATCACTTAGAACTACGCCAGCTGAGAGGCAGGCAATCATGCAACAGGCTCAACAAATGCAACAGATGATGATGCAGCAGCAAGCAGCCCAAGCAGGCCAGGAAGCAGCACCTGACCAAGCTGGGGCTGCACCACCACCAGAAGGTGAGGTAACAGGTGGCTAATAACGCAGACAAGATTAGAGATATTAACTCTGTAGGATGGGATGGCCTAGATGCCAATGTACATCAACTACGGATTAATGATATCAATGAACAGCAAAAGCTGGACATTGCATATAGTAAATGTTTCCAAACTAATGAAGGCAGGGCAGTATTGGAACATCTTATTCAAATAACTCTCGACCAGCCTTGCTGGGTACCTGGCGCAGATAGTAGTTATGGCTACGCTAGGGAAGGTCAGAACTCAATCATTCGAGAGATACAACAACGTATAAGGAGAGCAAATGAGCCAAGCGAATGAGGCACTGGCTGCTGACGATACTGTCAAAACAGAAGAGCAGCAACAACCTGAACCTCAAGGTTTAATGGACGAAGCTAGACAGAACGAACCTGTTAGTGAAGAAGCAAATGAACAACCTGGAGATATTCCACATCTTGAACCTCAAGAGGATGAAGATGATGGAGGGCCATACGATAGGCCTGACTGGTTTCCAGAAAAGTTTTGGGATGATGATGGCCCTAACTTAGAAAACATGGCTAAGAGCATCAAGCACTTAGAAGGTATGGTTTCAAAAGGTAAACACAAAGCACCAGAAGATGGAAAGTATAATACAGAATTTCTTGGAGAGAATGTTCCCCAGGACGATGAACTATTAACTTTCTTTTCAGGCTGGGCAAAAGACAATGGTATATCACAAGGAGCGTTTGAAGATTTGGCAGGCAAGGTTATGGAGATGGGTGGTTCCAATGCGGAAGCGGAAACACTATCTGTTGCTAAAGAGAAACAAATGCTAGGTGAGAATGCTGACGAGATTATTAACTCAAATATTGTTTGGGCCAATGGTCTAAAAGGTAAAGGTGTTATATCTCAAGATGAGTTAGATGAAATAGACATTTGGGGTGGTACAGCTATTGGTGCCAGGTTGTTGCAAAAAGTTAGAGCGATGACTGGTGAGAATGTAAACATACCAACAACAACTGCTTATCAAGCTGGCAGAGAAAGCCAGGATGATTTCCGTGCAAGGATGAACCAAAAGATGGCTGACCCTAAATACGGAACTGATGCAGCATATACTCGTAGTGTTGAGAAGGAGTTTGAGGACTACTATAAATAACTTTACAAGATGGGTCTTGTAGAGTATAACTTAGACTGAACGATAACTGTAACCACAGCCGTTCTGGCAGCTGAGAAATCAGTCGCTGCGGAAGCGTATTCCGTAGGTTACAGCCCAGGCTTTCTGGATAACTGTTGCGAACAATGTAAACGTAACTTTATGCTAGGAGGCATATTATGACAACAAGAGCAAACTTGTCGCCAGCGTTTACGCAGCTGTTTGAAGCTGAGGTGCATCAAGCATATCAGGGAGCAGCGGTACTTACTGGCGCAGCAAGAACCAGAACTGGAGTAGTCGGTTCAACGGTTAACTTTCCCAAGGTAGGGAAAGGACAAGCTAGTGTTCGTACACCAGGTACAGACGTGGTGCCACTAAACACTAGTTTCTCAAGTGTGTCCTGTACACTTACAGATTTTTCTGCAAGTGAATACAGTGACATCTTCCTGCAAAATAAAATCAACTTCGATGAGCGAAGAGAACTTGCACAGGTTGTTGGTTCAGCTATTGGACGTAGACAAGACCAAATTATCTTGGATGCGTTGGCAGCTGCATCAGCTGGTAGCACAGTGGCAAACACTGTTGTTACAACTGGTAGTGCAACAGCATCTGACCTCAACGTAGGTAAGATTATTGCAGCGAAGAAAGCAATGGATGCTAAGAATGTTCCAACTCAAAATCGTCACATGATTATTCATGCGAACAATTTGGCTGGACTACTTGGTGATGAACGAGCAATTAGCGGAGATTTCCAGAATATCAGAGCGTTGGTGTCTGGTGAATTGAACACTATGATGGGCTTCCAATTCCATATCCTTGGTGACAGGGATGAGGGTGGATTGTCTATTGATGGTTCAAATGACCGTACTTGTTTTGCGTTTCATCAATCCGCACTAGGTGTAGCAGTAGGGATGCCTGCTTCTACAGAAATTAACTATATAGCAGAGAAAACATCTTTCTTGGTGACAGCCAAGCTATCTATGGGAAGTATCGCAATCGATACTGACGGTATTGTAGATGTTGTCTGTAGGGAGGCTTAATCATGGCGTTTAGTAGAGATGGGTGGAACCCAATCGGTGGACAGTCCAAGAAAGGGTCTGCACCACAGGTATTTGCTTATACGACAGCGGATACTATCGCTACAGTTAACACTGAAGGTTACTTTAATTCAGTAGCCCAAGAGGTTGGTGTTGGCGATATGATTTTCGTAAACTCAAGTACAGGCGGTACACTAGTAGCAACTTTAGTTTATGTCCTATCAAACACTGGAACAGTGGTGGACGTGAACGATGGTACGACACTAGCAAGTGCTGACGCTGACTAAAACAATATGGTGGGGGCCTTCAAAGGCCCCTACTACTATAAGGAGGTTGTAGATGGCAGTAGGCGATACCGATGTAACAATTTGTAACAAAGCATTATTACTATTAGGAGCAGAAGCTATTACTAGTTTTTCTGATGGTTCTCCAGCTGCACAAGCCTGCAACACTATCTACAAAGAAGTTAAGTTTTCTACATTAGGAATGTACAAGTGGTCTTTCACTATTGCAAAGACACAGCTATCAAGAGATAGCAACACTCCACAAAATGAATGGACGTATCAATATTTATTTCCCAACGATATGCTTATTGGTGTACCTGAAGCTGTAAGAACTAGCAGCACACCTGGCGCACCATTGTTTAAAGATTGGGAGGTAGGACAAGCTACAAGCGGTGTAGCTGTTTTAAGAACAGATGCAACAGAGGTACACATAGATTATCAAAGAGCAGTAGGTGAAGGCTCTATGCCAACTTACTTTGTTACTTTGCTTGCTTATCAAATGGCCTGGCATCTTGCAGAGGTTATTACAGACCAAACAACTAAATCAGATTATTGGAAACAAATTGCATTAGGAACTGTAGCTGAGAACTTTAGAGGAGGATATTTCAGACAGGCTGCATCTATTGACAGTGGAGGGCAGACACCATCTGTAGTGGGTGATTATCTGCTTACAGATATTAGATGAGTAGAGTACAGCAATACCAGGCATCGTTCAGTATTGGTGAGATAGACCCATTACTATATGGACGACTAGACCTACAACAATATTATCAGAGCGTATCATCTGCAAAGAATGTTATCTTTGAGCCTCAAGGAGGTTTTAGTAGACGGCCTGGATTAAAGTTTCTTTTAGATTTAACAAGCCACGGTGCAGCTAACAGTCATCACCTGGTGCCGTTTGAGTTTTCATCAACACAATCTTTTATGATTGCGATGACTGCTTTAAACAATCAAACAACAATTCGTATGCATTTCTTTCAACAAGGAACTTTGCTTACAAACATAAATGGTTCTGGTAACAACTACATAGATTATAGCGTAGGAACTTTATACTCAGCATCTACTTTTGATTTAGCTAAATTAAGTTTTACACAATCAGCTGATACTTTGATTTGTGTTCATCCTAACTTTGTACCGTTCAAAGTAGTGCGAGGAGGAACTAACACTACCTGGACAGCAAGTAGTCTTGCATCTGAATTAACTGTACCTAAACACGCATTCAGTCTTTCTACGTCTAGTCCATCTGGAACTATTACTCCCAGTGCAGTAGATGGCACAGTAACTATCACTGCATCTAATAGTATATTTAGCAGCGGTAACGTAGACCAGTTTATAGAAATCGATAATGGTTTTGGTAGAGCAAGAATAACCAGGTTCAACTCAGCAACAGAGGTAGAAGCAATGGTAGAGATACCGTTCTTTGATACTGATGCTACAAGTAATTTTATTTTAGAAACAGGTTACGAAGATGCCTGGTCAAATAGCAGAGGCTGGCCTTTTACGGCTACCTTCCACGAAGGACGTTTATACTTTGGTGGTAGCGCATCTTTGCCTTCATCTTTGTTTGGTTCAAAGGTTGGTGACTTTTTTAATTTCAAATCAGCTGAAGGATTAGATGATGATGCTATTAAAATCACGTTATCTACTGATAGCGTTAATACTGTTACTGGCTTACGTTCTGGTAGAGATTTACAAATCTTCACCACAGGGGCTGAGTTTTTTATTCCACAAGGTGATTTAGACCCAATCACTCCAGCAAATGTTGTTGCTAAATCTAGTACAAAGCGTGGAGCAAAACCTTTTATCAAACCGCAAGCTGCTGAAGGTGGCACGTTATTTATACAGCGTTCAGGTAAAGCTATAAGAGAACTATTGTTTAGTGATGTAGAACTTTCTTATGTTGCTAACAACATATCATTGCTTGCATCTCATTTACTTGTAGACCCACAGAAGATGGCTTTGCGTTCAGCAACAGACACTACAGAAGGTGACTTGTTTCTTATAGTTAATGGTGAGGATACTCTTGGTTACAGAGCGGCTAGTTTACAACACGCTGGTCAGATAGCAGCATTCATGTTGAACAAAGGACAAAACATTGTAGCACCATCTCATCTAGTAACAGACGGTGTATTTAAAGATATAGCTGTTGATATTGATGACATCTACACAATCGTTAAAAGAACTATAGGTGGAGCAACTAAATATTATTTAGAAATCTTTGATGAAGATTTTACAACAGACAGCGCAGTACAAACCTTAACAGGTTTCTCAGGTAACACTTACGGTGGTCATTCTCATTTAGATGGCAAGACTGTAAAAGTTATTCGTGATGATATCGTTGACCCTGACCAAACTGTTTCTAGCGGCAATGTTACAGCTGGTGGACAACCAACAACTTATTTAGAAGCTGGATTAGATTATGCGGTAGAGGTTGTTACTAACCCTGTAGAACTTAGATTGCCTAGTGGTGTTGTAGCTGGACAAAGAAAAAGAATATTGGAGGTTACACCAAATATGTATTTAACACAAAACTTGGCTTTAAATGGTCATGCTCTTCCTTTGCAGACTATAGCGTTATCAGGAGCAGGAGGAGTTTCAGCATTTACAGGAAAGAAAAAAACACCTGGCTTCCTTGGATATTCTAGGGATGCACAGATAACAATAACTCAAACTCAACCAGTGTTCTTTACGCTATTGAGTTTAGATTACAAAGTAAGCGTGGGGCAATAATATGGGTGCAGAAACATTAGCGGTAATGGCTATAGCGTCAGCTGTAGTCGGTAGTGCAGCGCAAATACAAGCAGCAAAAGCACAAAAGAAAATGTATGAGCGTCAAGCAGATATAACAGAACGTCAATCAAGATTAGATGCTTTGGCATACAAACAGCAGGGTGTTAACGCTATTAAGAAAATGAACAGAGTTATGGCAGCCAATGCAGCTAGAGCAGCAGCTGGTAACCTAGACCCATATGCTTCTTATGATAGTGCTGATGTTATTGGAACATACAATTTAAGGATGGGAGTAAATGATTTTACTATAGCAAGAGATAACGCAAGCATAGCCAAGAAGATGGGTAAGTATCAGGCAGACAATTATAGATATGCAGGGGCAGTAGCAGTTAGCAATGCCAAGACTATGGCTGTTGCTAATATAGGTATGTCATTTGTTCAAGCTGGTATGGTTATGGGTTCACCAGGATTACCTTTCCTAAGTGGAGGTGGAAGCACTACTGTAGGAGCAACAACAACAACATCACAAGCACTACCAGGTGTTGGTGGTTATAATTATGCGATAGGTTAATTATGGCAGAGCAACTTAGATATGAGCAAACACTACAAAGGCTGAATATGCCTAATGTAGATTTTGCTGCTGAGAAAGAAATAGCAAGGGGATACAATCAAATATCTTCCAAGCTAGACCAGATGTCTAGTTTCTTTATGAAACAAGCTGAAGGTCAGGCAAAGATAGAAGGTGCAGAGTATGGCGCAGAGAATGCTCCAACACCACAACAAATAGAAGATGCTAAATCTTCTGGTAAAGAATTAGAACTACCTGGTGATAAGTACAGTGTATATGGAACAGCTGCACGTTCAGCTGCTCTTACTGCTGTATATGATGACATTACGTTAGCTACAAAGAAAAGTATTCTTACAGATTTAACTGATTACGAAAAACAAAACCTAGACCCAGCCATGTTGCGAGATAGGTTTAATACTTTAATTGATGGTTATGCTGCTACCTTTGATAACACATCACCAGCCCTGGCTCGTAAGTTTAGAGCAGAAATGGGTATCTATGCTTACGGTAAGGTAAGCACAGAAAGCAGCGCATATATTAAACGTGAGAGAGATGAGCGTATAGCAACATACGCAGCTGGAGCAGAATTATTTTTAGATAGTACCAATGGCGGTCTAAGGTCATTAATACTTGGTGCAGTAAACGAAAGCCTTACAGAGGATGGAACTGGTGACGTTACAGAAACAAGAACCAGTGGTGAGTTAATTACAGATTTAATACAAGAAGAAAAAAAGAAAATGCTTACTGGTGCTATAGCAGTAGGTATGAGTGAAAGCCAGGTTCTTAAACTAGCTAATGCATATGATGCAAGAGTTTTACAAGTACAGTCTAATATTGTCCTGGAGGAGATGTATAAGCAAGGTTCTGACCAAAGAGGTGTATTCTATGCCAGGGTAAAACAAGCAGTAGAGAAAGGGCCTAACAGTAAAGTGGCACTTGAGTTACCACCAAGTGTTAGGGCTGCAATCTTTTCTACAAAGGCTGATGAAAGAAATACTATTGTTAACAATCTGCGTACAGGTTGGAACAATATCATGGATGATACTACTAAAGAGATTGGTTTCAATAATACAGTAAGAGAAGATAATGTTTTAAAATCAGGGATTAGTTTTAACCAACAACTTATTATTTACAATGATAGCGCAAACGAAGCTAAAAAGTCTGCTGCTTTGACTGCTATGGAAACGTCACTAGCTATTCTTAAAAAGAATGACCCAGAAAAATATTTAGAATTTAAAAGAGCCTATGACCTACATACAAAAAAAGGTGATGGGGATATGAGTTTTGCTTTGCAGAATGATGTTAATACAGAAGCATTGTTTGAAATGGATATCGTAAAAGTAAATCCACAATTCAATATGTCTGATGTTGTTACTGCTCTAAACAACAAGAAGATTACTTTTGATTATTATAAAACAATCGTTCAGAAATACAGCAATCTTTATGACGATGATTTCAAAGCTGCAATCAGTCGTATGAAACAGGAACTAGGTGTTCCATCTGATATGTATTTAGATAAGACCTGGCTAAACAGTCAGGAGGCTAACGTATTGTCAGCTGCTATATCAGCTATGAATACAGCAAGACGTAACGATACTACTGGTCAATTTGATGCTGACCAATGGGTTACTGACAATCTACCAACTATGATGACACAACAAATACCAGGTCAGTCAGGTCAAGATGCTGCACTGGTTCAGCGAGTTAAGGGATACACAAGAAGGCAAGTATTAGATTTTATTACTAAAGCAAATGAAGCTGGTGACCAAGATAGATTATTGCATTGGGAAAAGATACTTAGAGATACGGATGCACTATTCTCAAGCCCTAACTTTGACCAAACTAAATTACCAATGTGGAGCCTAGACTAATGGATATCTTCACTAAACAATTTAATAAAGATTATTTTGGTAGCGGTAGCAGCGAGGGTTCTAGCGAAGAGTATTCAATCTACTACGACCCAAATACAAAAGAACAAAAATATTTTCCTGGTGAGTTACCTCTAAAGACAGGCCTGCCTCCTGAGATTGAGGAAGGTACACCAGAAGCTATGGAGTATAAGAAAAAACAGATTGAGGTTTATGGTTTTCCATATGAAATGATTTCTGATAGCGAAATAGAAAAAGTTAAAAAGCTACGACAAGAAACAGTAGTCGATGACCCTAACTGGGCTAGAGCATCTAAAATGCTTAGAGCATATATGCAGCCTGGTGCTGATGAGTTTAAGACAGATAAAGAATATGCAGAGTGGGGCATAGACTTTATGTCTAGCTTTGAGAATAACTTTACTAACATGGTTATCGATGTTGTTAAGTTAGAGAGTGCGCCACCTCAAGCTATGCACGCTATGTACTACTTAATGGAAACATCAGACAGGGAAGGCGTACTAGCGGAGAACTTTTGGCGTGGTGCCTATTACACTGTATTTGATTACGCTAACTTGGTTGGCCTGGGAACTATGGGAATTGGTCTTATTGGTAAGTCAGCTGGTAAGCAGTTAACCAAAGTAGGATTTAAAGAAGCAGTAAAAAGAATAGTTATGTCTAAGCCTGATGCATCTGACCTTGCAATGATTGTAGAAGGTGGAGCATATGCTGGTGGATTTAACGTAGGTCAGCAGAAAGTAAAAGTAAACGCAGGCAAGCAAGATGAAATAAACGTAGGTGAAGCAGCTGTTAATACAGCTATAGGAGGTACTGTAGGCCCTGCATTAAGTAGAACAGGTCAGGTTGCTATGGAAGGTGGCAAGCGTGTTGTTAATAAAATATCAGATGCAATATCACCATCAGCTGAAAGTGTTGCTGCTAGAAACGTAGACCAGGTTATTGATGATACAACTGGTGTTGCGCCAACAGAAACAAATACATTTACACCAGCAGAGGTAAAAGATAATCGAAGAGTAGGAACTACTGGTCAGTATGTAGGCGCACCAAAAGGAATAGATAGCCCACAAAAATTAGCTTCAATGAGAAAGAACTTATTGAAGATTGCACAAGAAGGTGAGCCTGGACGTTTCTGGTATGAGCGTTCTAGCCAGGCAATCCTTGATGCAGTAAATGGTGATAAAGAAGCAGCAGATAAAATAGCACAAGCTATTGCTATAACTAGTGGTGGTCAAACACCAGTCGAAAGTAATTTTAACTTTGCTATTCAAGCGTATAATAATTGGAAGCAAGGTAATGAGATTGTTACTGGACGTTTTCCTACAGCTATGGGGCCTAGACTACAAACTGTATTTGATGGTGGTAGCTGGGAAGGACGTAAGACTAATACTTTCTACAACAACGTCATGGTAAATATAGACCCTAAGAGGTCACAAGGTGTTACTGTTGATATGCATATGATGAGAGTATTTGGTTTTAAAAGCGAAAACCCATCAACTCAACAATATGAGTTTGTAGAAAACGAAGTAAACAGAATAGCTAACAAATTAGGATGGACACCATATCAAACACAAGCAGCAATGTGGGTTGTACAAAAAGCAAACAAAGAAGGTAAGTCTGTTAAAGATATGTCATTTGATTACAAGGATGCACTAGAGCGTAGCCTTGGTCAAATATCTTGGGAAACTAAACCATCTGCAACAAGCGGTCATCTAAAAGAAATATTTGATGCACCTATTGAACAACAGGGTGAATATCATTTTGCTATAGCCAAAGCCTTAACAGGTGATGATGGTGTTGACCTTATAGCCAAAGATGTTGGTTTACTATCACCAGGTAGCTTTGATGCACCAGGTGTATTTGAAGGTGTAGTAAGTCCAGGTACTCAGACCCTGGCACTTATGCCGAAAAAATACAAAGGTAAGGTTGGTGAGGTAGATGAAGCTACATTAGAACTAGTTAAGATGTATGCTGTAGCTAGAGGCATTTTATTGAAACAAGATGGCGTTGGATTTCATAGACCATTCTGGAACAAGGGTACGCCAAAAGGCCAGCTAAATGGTTTTGATATTAACATTGGTAGACCTTTAACAAACGATGAAGCTATACAATTAGACAAGATAATTGCAGAAAAAACAGGTATGGATTTCCTAAGTCCTGTATCAACAGACAGTGGATTTAGGCTGTTAAACTTTACTGATGGCTCAGATGGTCAAATACCTAATGCGGATTATCAGCGCATGATGCAAGAGGTACTTGATATTTTTGAGATATCTGATATAAAAAGAGAAGGTGGAGCCGATGTTAAGCTATTTAAAGCGCAACTAGGCTACGTTGGTAATAATTGGAAGGAGGCACCAAACGGTGAAATATACATTAAAGATAGCTTCCCAGGACGACCCAATATTCAAGCAAGGGTTCAGTCTATCGTCAGCAAATATGCAGAGCGTATCAAAGCAGTCGATGACGAATTCACAGCAAAATATGGATGGAGCCAAGGAAACTACAATACAAAATACACAGGAACCACAGGAACCAAAGAAGGAGGAGTAGACACTACTGTTCCTCCTGTAACTAAAGAGGGAGGTGAATAGTGTCTATACCTAAAGACGAACTTGATAAACTATCATCTGTATCTGTAAACCCTACATATGCAGATAACGATACCCTTACAGAAAAAGTTATTGATGGTACTGGTAAGCCAGCTGACGAAGAGTTTATAAACCCAGTACAGACTGAGTACCCTGATGGGGAACCAGTACAATATGCACAAGCTAACATTACTAAGAAGATTACTGGTGTTGTAACAGATGCAATACAAAGTGGTGTTGATGCCTATTCAAATAAAATGGGTGCTGGTGATGCTATAAGAAGCCCATCACAAAAGAAAAAGAAAAAAGAAAAAATAAACATTACAGGTGAAAACCCTATAGCTACTACTGACACTAGCGGTAACGTATTGATACGTTCTATGTCGCTAGAAGAGTTAGAAGAAGTAAAAAGTTTTATGAAGAGCGATGTAGACTTTGATGTTGTTCTTCCAAACCTAAATAAAATAGATAGTAAACTTTCTGGTGATACAGCTGATGTTCAGTTTAAAAAACTGATTGCAGCAATGTATGAGCATTACAAAGGCACAGTAGGGCCAGATGGCAAACCTCTACTACAAAAAGGTGAAAGAGGTTTTGACCAGATTATAGCTGATGCTAACAAGATTGGTTCTACAGATATTATGTTGCAGTTACTAGAGCGTAAGCCTGGTGACAGATTGTTTAGTGATGCACAGCTACTAGCTGCCAGACGTACTGTATTGTCATTTGAAATATTAGCACAGAAAGCATTGCGTAAATATGAGAAGAGCGGTGAAGCTGTAGATATGGCACAGGCCCTACAGGCTCTTAACATAAGTGCATATGCACAGATACAGTTAGTAGGCGCACAAGAAGATATTGGTAGAGCATTAGTATCTAATAAGATTATTGCTTCACCAGGTAAAAGCCGTGTTAATGCATTAAGAACCTGGATGGACACAAACACTGTATCTGATTTTACATCCGTCATTACTGATAAAAATGTACATCAATTCCTAGAAGCTAATGGTGGAGAAGATGCTGTAAAGACAATGTTGGTTGCTTATAAGTATCTACCTAACGATAAGACTAGAAACAAATTCTTGCGTAACACTTTCTTAGAAACAGCTAAGATGACACCAAGAATGATTATGGAGATATACCAGACAGCATTGCTATCTTCTGGTGTAACTCATGCATACAACGCAGCTGGTACAGCTGTGATGATGGAACTGCAAATGATAGAGCGGTTCTTTATGGGTGAGTTTGGTGAAAGCTGGCAGATGCTAAAAGCACACGCTACTTACTTTCCTCAGGCCCTCATGGCTATGTCACACGCATTCATACATGAAAAGTCACTGACAGAGAATGTTTCTAAATTAGACGTAAGTGGTAGGTCAATCACTAGACACGCATTTGGATTGCGTAACCGATTGATGGGCGAAGGTGGGGGAAACATTGAAAGCGCAGCTGCTCTATCTATAGATGGTTTTGGTATTATGATGAGAGCAATGGGCTATCGTCCTATGATAGCTATTGATGAGTTTTTTAAAACTATGGGCAGAGGTATGCAGATGGATGCCCTGGCTCATAACGCAGCTAGTTTGGCAGCAAAACAAAAACGTGAACAACTAATCAAAGAAGGTGTGCTGTCTACTAAAGAAATAAATAAACAAGCACAAGCCGTATACAAATCTACATTTTTTAAAACTCAAGGAAGCCAAGGTACATTTGATGAGGCATCTGAGTTTGCTAGAATGATTACCTTCCAGGATGATTTGCCTGGAACACTTGGTAAAGCTAGTGGTTTCTTCAATAACCCTATAATTAAAATATGGGTGCCTTTCTATAAAACACCTACACAGATTGTAAGACGTGTATCTGAGCGTACACCTTTAGCTTTAATGATGCCTAGTGTTGTTAGAGATAAACTTATCAATGGTAACGCCAGGGAAAAGAAAGAAGCGTTAGTAAGAATGACTACAGGTGCAGCATTGTTTAGTACAACAATGTATCTGTCATCTGGTGGTTATGATGAAGATTTTGTTATTACAGGTTATGGGCCTAGAGATAAGAAACAAAGGTCACGTTGGCTAGAAAACAACGAACCATATTCTATTGGTCTAAGAAATCCAGAAACAAATGAATGGACGTTTATAAGTTATGCAAGGTATGACCCAGTAGCTGGTGTACTAGCTATGGCAGCTGATGGTACAGACATACTGTATAACCTAGACAATGATGATACTGCACTAGATATTATTCTAGGTGGCGGTACTGCTACAATGAAATACACAGCTACTGCTCTACCTATGACACAGTTTATAGGTGAGATGGTAGACCTTGCTGGTTCTAAGTTTGAAAGCCATGAAAGTAAAACAGAAAGATTAGTACAGCTATTAGCTAAACAAACATTTATGGCAGGCGGTATTGTTAAAGAACACGTTATGTCAGGTGGCTTTGGTGGTGTACAAATCAAAGGTAGCATAGAGCGTTCTGGTTTAGGTGAAGGTGCTAAGTTTGGTGATATGACCCTGGGCAGTGAGTATGGCTCAAGTATCATACCAGCTGAACAATACCAGGATGTAGATATACCTTTCTGGGATAGGCCAGTAGGTTTGTATCCTATCACTAGAGCATACTACGAAATGATAAATAGTATTTGTTCTAAGACATCTGGTTGCTCAAGTGATTTGCCTGTTAAGGTAAACAGATGGAATGAACCATTGCCTCAAACTAGAGGTACTGGATGGGAACTAATACAGCCGTGGCGTGTTATAAAAAAGCCTGGTGCAAACGAGATAAACCAGGAACTGGAAAAACTACAGTTTGCTTTCCCATATCTATCACAGACTATGGGTGAGCCACAGATAAGGCTAAACGCTGAACAGTATGCAAGATATGTAGAACTGTACAATGACCCATCTAAATCACCATATGCTACAGAATATTTTAAAACACAAATCTATAGCGGTGGTGAAAGCCTAATGCCTAAGAACGTGGTAGAAACATTAAAAGAAACTATCAAAGGTGATGCTTATAAAAACATGATGATACAAAGTACATCTAACATAGGTGCTGTAACAGAGCCAGCATCCAGGGCGCATCGTATCGATATCCTAAAAGGTATTGATAACGAATATAAATCATATGCAAAAGACTTAATGGTTTATGAATTTCCTGAGTTAGCTGCATTGATACAACAACGAGATAGCTTCAAACAAGAGATGGGAACTAACCCTAGATTGTTAATAAAACCATCGCTAGGAGAAACAGAAGCAGCAGCTGAACAGAACATAAAGGAATTGTTTGGAGTAAGATAATGATGTTCTCAGATGACAAAATAGTTAATTTAGTATATACATTAGATGAGGTATGTTATGGCTACATTTGATGTCAACAGTAATACAAGGAAGGTACAGGCCACAGCTAACGGAACACAAACAGAGTTTTCTTTTAGCTTCCAGGTCAACGCTACCTCTGACATTAAAGTATTTGTAGATGGCGTACAGAAACAAGAAAGCGTAAACTACGATATTAAGAACAGCAGCAATGGTGCTGGTCTAAATGCTGACGGAACAGGTAAGGTTGTATTTATTACACCGCCTGCTGCCACATCTACCACATATACAGTAACAGTACAAAACCCTGGTAGCGGTAACAAGTTTTACATAGGTGGCGTTCAGCAGCTGGCCCTCAATCTTACTGAGGGAAATACTTATATTTTTAATTATCCTTCTGCTCATCCTTTTAGATTTTCAACTACAGCAGATGGCACACACGGTGGAGGAACTGAGTACACTACAGGTGTAACTCATAACTCATCTACCCAGGTAACTATAGTCGTTCCAGTCGGTGCGCCTACTCTCTACTACTATTGTGCTAATCACTCAGGCATGGGCGGTACAGCTAACACACCATCAGCTGGCACAGACCACAGACCAACAGCCAATCAAACCGTAGCTATAAAATCTGAGGTTCCTAAATCAAGAACTAGCGTATACACATCTGGCGGTAATATTACAG
>Ga0070746_10000477_pt1 | contig 23800 bp, 29 predicted proteins | sample VirMetDEL_Mar_21_FD_77016 | JGI IMG/M metagenome (GOLD analysis project Ga0070746, IMG submission 77016) | Aqueous microbial communities from the Delaware River and Bay under freshwater to marine salinity gradient to study organic matter... | ecosystem: Environmental > Aquatic > Marine >...
ACAGAAAGGATCCAATACCTTGCCGTTGGGTGGTGTCACCAACTTGATCAAATAACGCATAAGATCAACTGGCTTGACTGTTGGATGGTTGTTGCCTACATTGCCAGTTGGTTTATTATTCTTGCACCATTCTTCATACTCGTGCTTGAGCCCGTGTATTTTAATGTTGCCAATATTGGGCAACCAAACATTTTGATTTATGGGAGCATCAATATAATGTCCGCCCATATGGTTTAACATTTTTGCTTGTGTGGGAATATGAGCGAGAGGGTCTCTTGTTTTGTGTAGTTTTTTACCATTGGCCAATCCATCACCAAAATTATTGCCTGTGGGAATATGACCCAGGTTGCCTTTATTGGCATTATATTGAACACCTGTTCCATCTACATCCCACATACCACCTTTACTTGTTGGAATATGACCCAGCGGATCGTGTTTTTTGGCGTTTTTTCCTACTTTGTCGCCGCCTAGATTTGCTGTATTTCTTGTGACTGCTTGCTCTGGGCCATACATCTTTGTTGTTCCAGCACTTGGTGGTAATGCTTCAAAACCACAATGTCTTTCTCGGCGGCTTACCTTTGGACAATAGAAATACTTCTGATAGTCTGGGATATCACCTATCACATTGCTGGGGAAGCGACCTGTGTTTGGGTTTTCAACTTGTCCTAAACACACATTTTTTTCGTATTCCCCAGTGTTATTCATCTGCTGGGTTTTCTGATATGTGTTTGTTGCGGCCCAATAAGTTGGTTTGTCGCCATTAAAGTCTATTCTCGTGGCATCAATGTTTAGTGCTCCAACACCGTGCTCAAGCACATTGTCTATGGCACTGCCTTTAAACGGCTTGCGAGCCATACAGATGGGTTCGTGTGCTGGTTTGAGTGCTGTTTTCCAACCTGCCCATTGTTGTGCTTCCGGTGTTTGCGGTGTCCAGTTTGTTCCTTTGCTGTTGTCTTTTGATGCCTGTGCAAGTTTAGACTCTTTGTCTCCGCTATGAACTGTATAATGTCCTACTTCTGTATAATCATTACCCATAGCCATTTGTCTTTGACTACGAGTGCTTGCGTTTCCTTTTAGTATTCTGCTATCAGCCATTTTGCCCAAGTCCTGTGCTTTTGGAAAGCCACTAGCATAGATCCACATAATCTGATCGCGGATCTCAAAGCCTGCTTGTTCCAGTGTGATTGCAAGATGGTGATAGGTTCTTGCCGCACTGAACGCAAGAATATGTCCGCCAGGTTTGAGCACTCGCAAACACTCTTGATAGGTTTCTAACGCACCTGTGTTGGCGTCCCAACTCTTGCCTAGGAAGTCAATTCCGTATGGTGGGTCTGTGATGATTGAGTCGAAATAGTTGTCGGGATAGTTTTTAAGGGTGTCTCGATTGTCACCCTCTGTGATTGTAAACTGCATTTTGTTCCTCCGTAGCCAGTTTTTGTATTAGTTATAAACTCACACATCCACTGGCTACGGATTATAAACCTTTTTAGTCGATAATATAGTCCTCGTCACAACAGTTTTCGCTGGCAAGAATATTATATTCCACTGCTAACGCTCTTGCTTGATTGAGGTGTGATGGTGCAGTGGGCAACACATATAGTGCTCTCTCGTCGTTTTCGCCCACAATAGGCCACTTATAACTGGGTTCGGTTAAAATTTGTGTTGCCATCAGTGACACTATGGTTTCCAATTTTGGATCTTCGGAATAGAATTCTATACAATTGTCAGTGTCGTCTTCGTAATACGAGAACACACAAAATTTACTCGATTCCGGATTTGCAAATTCGGCCCACGGATTAGTTTTTGTCATAATTTTTACCCTTTTATATCGTTATTGTCTATATAATATAGCATAGTTGTATTTAGCAGTCAACCGCTAAATTCCGTTTTTTTACTAAAAAACCTTTTAACGTAGTCAACCCGCTAACCCGGTGCCGATCGCGAAGTCTTGAAAAAACCACTGTTGATCTAGGGTCTAACGGGTTGACTATGCGTGGTTTTTTTCACTGTTTTCAAACTTTTTAGATTCAGAGTGGATCCACCCAAAGAAAAACCCTCTAGCAGCAAAAGGGAATAAGTTGCTAGAGGGTTCCGGTTTTATACTTGGAGTATATATTTTTATTAGCAAGAAGCGTTAGTAGGATATTACACATGGCACTGTGTAAAGAGAAATCCATGGACGCAAATCCGGGATTTAGAGTGGCTGCTTCTTGCAAATATATTTAGTCCGACTCCCGATATATCACTTATTTTAACTGAAACAGTGTGTGCTGTCAACCTTTAAGTTGCTGAAATATTACCACCCAGTGCAACAATTTTCCAATTGTCCACACTATACACTGCAATGCAAGCCGTGCCTGCATCACCGTTGCTGGTATACACCACGTCACCACTAACTGGTGTTGCAATATTGCTCACTTGTGCAACTGTTTGTGTGTTCAAACTGATAATGTTGGCCACTGTGACTCTGCCACTATCGGGCTGTAAATTTAGATCTTGTCCACTTGTGGTTGTCAAGTTTGGTGATATTTGTCCGCCAGGCACCTGTCCGCTGCTGTCTAGACTGGCAATGCCACTGGCTAGACCTCTGCTGTTGATAATATCGTTTACTGCTACAATGCTGTCATCCAGTTCACTTCTTGCACTGCTGATGCTTGCAGCCGAATTTCCCACGTATGTGTTTGCTACCGTTGTTGGCCAAGCCATGTTGTTCTCCTGTTATATGTAATAAGGTATGTAGCGAGTAGCGCCATCAACCTTGATAATCAAATAGCCGTCAAGTGTTCTTGTCCCGGCTGCTGCTGTGTCAAAATCTTCCACAGCCAGAAACAATTCTGATCCTGTTGGTGATCCAGATGCCACAATGGCAGTGCTGTTGTCGCCGTTCACTGACACTGACAATCCTTGTTGACTGGCAACTGGTGATCCTGTTTCGCTTGCCTGAATGTCAACTTTGGCATTGGCTTGCAATCCACCTGAAAAATAACTGAATGCATCCACTTGCATGCCATCAGCAATATTGACCAAGCCTTGACTGTCCGAAATATTAAAGCCATTCATGTTGATATTGGCTGTTGCAGTTCCACCGGTGCTGCCTGTGCTGGCAATGGTCAGTGTATCTGTGTTTGCATCAGCAGTGATAATCACATTGTTTCCTGGTGATATAGTCAGTGTATCTGTGCTGCTGTCAGCAATCAAATTCACACCATTTGCACTCACTGTGCTAAAACTGTTGGCTGTAAATGGACCTTCGTCCACTATGTCGTTTACATAGGTTGCCATTTTGTATATTTCTGGACGACTCACTGAAATCTTGTCTGAATCGCTGTCAAACACAGTTTCGTCAATGTCACCGCTTGGGGGCCAAGGCATCTAGGTCTTCCTTTTCTTTTTTCTATAACCGCCAGCTCGTATAGCACGACCTTGGCGTTCGGCTTGTTCTCGCGTTGGGTAAACTTTGCCTGTGCTACCCCAACGCCATCCAGTTTTGGTTTTTCTAACCGGCATTTAGATCACTCCTCTCCACTGTTCCTGTGGTTGTATCCAAACTCACTGTTGGATAACCTGTGACTGTGATATTTACAACACCATCAATGCTGACCTTGCCATATGTGTCCACATCACGTATGCTGAAACTGACATTGGCTGGTGCCACATTGGCCACATCCACTATGACTATTTCTGGCTCACTGGCAGCACTGTTTAGCACCAAGCCAAAGATGCTAGAGAAGTCATTGCTAAGATCAAGACTGCGCTGTGCTGTGTTGCCAGTCAATGTGGTTGTGTCAAGGTTTTGATAGGTTGCAGTTTTGATAACTGTGTTAAACGTGCTTTGCAATGTTCTTAAAACATCAGCATCGGCATCAACCACAGTTTTAACATATCTGGCTTCAAAACTGCCAACAGGTTGTGGTGTGTAAGTGACATCATCACTGCTCACTGAATAACTGATACCAACACCGCCGTTGCCAATTCCATCAGCGCCAATCAGTGTTTCGGGCCATACCCAGGTTGATTCACCAAGATCCACAGCGGCACTGGTGTGTGTGACATTGCCAGTGGCATCAAACAGTGGATCATACCAAGGCCCTGCTGCGCTCCACGCAACAGTTAAACTGTTCCAATCTGTGGTTCCTGATCTGAATATAGGCATTACAGTTCCTCGAATATGATGTTATTGGGTATAAACCCTGTGAAGTCCACTGTGAATGCATCACTGGTGGTTTTCAACTGCCTCTGTTTGCCAACAAATTGCAATTTGCAATTCAGTGGTCTACTTGGGTTCAGTGCTTGCAATTCAATGTAGCCGTCTCGTGCTGCTGTGTCTTGATTGCCAATTGCAACCTGGAAGTAAGCATTTTCTCTTGGAAAGAATTGCAACAATTGTGTAAAATCAACATTTGGTTCGTCAGTGGCAGTAAAGAACAGTCTGACATCCACTTGGCTGTGTCCATACACACTGGGTGATACAGTGGCACTGAGTATTTCTGGCACAGGCAAAAACTCTGGATCAGCCAGTATGATGTCACCATTGACAATGCCAATCAACAGTCCACTCTCCATTGCTGCTTCAATTTCTTCTTGTGTGTATCCTGGCAATTGTGGGTTGTTGTATACAGGATTCAAATCTGGTGGTGCTACCCAATCATAGCCCAGTGGTGCATCGCTTTTGTTGCCAATGTGATGAACCACGCCATCTTTGTCAATGTATATTGGATAATTTCCAATACTGCCCAGTGTTGGTGTTCTGCGACGATATGGTATTACGTTGCCACCATATATCAAATCATTGTGTTCTTCAGCAACAATTGAGAAAGTGTAATCACCGTTAAATTGAATGCTTTTAACGCGGAATTCACCGTTGATTCCCAATCCTGAATAAACCAATGTAAAGATATCGTTGACCTGTAATTGATGCAAACTGGCATCGCCAATGAAAGTCACAATCTTGTTCCTGTATCGACTTTTAGCAATTGCTACTTGTGCGTATTTCAACGCAACACTGTCTTGAGTGACATGTTCAAGTGTAAACTTCATTTCATTGAGTCTATTATCGTCTTCGGCAAGATACTGTGCTGCAAGAGCACTGTCCGGTTCTGGATAGGTAATTTCAACTGCTTCGTTGGTTAACTGTGTGTCTTGGCGACCACCCATGTAAGTGACATTTACTCTGTTGTATTTGCCTTTTACATTGTCGCTTTCCAAATTCAGTGTGCCAATAATGCTGTCTTCGCCCACAGTCATAACTGGTGTGCTTGTGGTTCCGTATATTGAATCATCTTGTCTGTTGTCTTCCACTCTGACAGCAAACCTGCCGCTTTGATAAGGCAGCGCACTTCGCATGTTGAACAACATGGTGCGTGTGTTATCAAACAGTGTTCTGTCAGTGAATATAACAGCATTGCATTCGTGGAACTGATCTGGGTTTGCAATGGTTTGACCATCTTGCAATTTGCCCCAGCGAATGTTTTCGTCTCTAAAACTCTTGAAGTTGATTTGATCATTGCTGAGCCCCTTTCCATATAAAGGGTTACGCAAATAATCTAACAAACAGTTAATGGGATTGTTGCTAAAAGCCACTGTTTCGTCTGCATATGCCACACTTCTTGCAACAGTGTCATCAAAATTGGCAGCATTGGCAATTTTCTTGCCTTTGCACACCACTGTGATAGTTGGGATGCTGCTCCACGGTGTTTCATCCTGATCTTCAGCACTTTCAACTTTGACCCAAGTCAATCTAAACGCAATATAGGCCAGGCCTCTTAGTCGATGCTGATTGCTCCAACCGCCAACACCAATTGTGAGTGGTGGTGAGTTTTGTGTGCTTGTTCCGTGATAGGTTTCAAATGTGACCACACCGCGATATTTGCCTTGGTTGGCTTCATAGCGTTGACCTTGTGCCGAAGTGCCACTCCAGGCCAATATATCATCACAGTATATTTCGGTGTAGCCTTCAATTTCGCCTTCTGCAATAGCAAGCACAATATGCAAGTATTTGTTGTTTTCACCTTCGGTGCTCACAAACACTCTGCTGCCGCCCACGCGACGAGTTCCGTATATCACAGGAATATTTAGATTGGTGCCCTGTTTGTTAACCAGCACACCTTGGTTTTGATTTGTTGCTTGATCAAATCCTGAATCCGGAACATCAAACCCTGGATTGATAATGCTGTTGATAAGATCAGCACTGCCATAACCAATGCCTGCACCAATAAGCGCACCAATTGGACCAGCAACCATAAAACCAACAACAGCACCAACTACTGTGGTGATTGCTTCAATTGCATTGCTCATACCAATACCTGCCTTAGCATCACACCAGGATCTTGATAGCCTTGGTTTTCCAACCAACGCTGTGTAACTGGTGGTCTAAAACCAATATCACCAGCGCATATTTCTTTGGCATTCATTGCCTCTGCCCAATTTTTTAGATTGAGCAGCAAGTCTTCAGCAAATCCTTTGTCTCTGTGTTCGGGTAACACATAGATAAATTCACAGTTGACTCTGATATCTGGACACCAAGTATAAGGTGCTGCATAAGCAAATGCTCCGCCAACTGTTTCACTGTTATATTCAACTGCCAGCACACGATGTGACGCAAGGATCATTCCTCTGCGTAGGCTTTCTAGTGTGGTGTCACTGTCGAATTGATGTGTGCTGCTGTATGGAGATTCAGCAAAATACTTTTTTGCAAGATCAGTTAAATCTTTCAAGTGATAACTTTGTGCTTCTATAATCACGATGCTCTGCCCCATCTAATATCTTGCACACTGGCTGTGCTGTATTCCATTCCTCTATCACCAGGGAACGCTCTTTGCTGACTGCCATCATTGGTTTTACGTCCTGCAGCTCTGTCGAAATCATAAAATTGATTTGCAGTTTGAAATGTCACAACACTTTCGGTTGCACTTTCTTGCACACTTGCACCCACAATAGCACCATCATAGATCATAATTGGATCAGTGAGCAATGCCATATCACTGTTGTTCAAGAACACTTTGTAAATTCTAAAAGGTCTGTGCAAGTAGTCATCATTGAGTGCAATGTTGATATAGGCATTTGATGCACCAGAGAATGTGATGTTGATATTGTTTACACGCATTTCATCAATTTCTCTTACACCACTGTAAGCAAGAAATGTGCCTTGTGCCAAATAGGTTTGTGTGCCACCGCTTGTTTCTGTTGACGCAGCAATATCAAACTGTGCATTAGTAAGATACAGTGGTGTTGCCAGTTGAAATTCCACAAGTTCACAGGTAATAAATGCTCTGCTGTTTAAGATTGTAACAGCACCTGGTGGTAGAGGACGAGTCATTTACAATGCCTCCTGCAGACTTAGCTCCACTGAGTTTTCGCCGCCGATACCATATTGATATTCTTGGGTGTCGTTTTTGCTGAACACTGTAAATGGAACACCTGTATACACCACTGTGTCACTTGTGGTAACTGCGTCGGTTAAGTTTGGAAAGAAAGTGAGTGTGCCTGCACCAGCGGAATCAAAAGCAACATCTTCGGTTAACTGATACACCTTGTTGTGATTGCTAAATTTTATAAAATCGCCAGCAAGTAAACCTTCACTGGCACTTACGCCTGCACTGGCAAATTTTGCCGATCCATATGCTGTGTCAAAATTCACAGTGCTTGCTCCTGTGGCTGCATTGGCTGTGATAGTCATTGTGGTTGAATCGCCAGGATTTGCTGCTGCCACTGTGGCCACTGTGCCGGCAGTGTTGCTTAAAACTGGCACAATCAAACTCCAACTGTATAAACTGTTGCGTTGCTTGCTCAAGAAACCCATAACACGAGCAAATTCTTGCCTGTCAAGGTGTGCATATTCAGCATCAATTTCCCAATACTGGCCAGCAATCTGTTTGCTTTGCCTAACACCACTGATAGCAATGGTTGTGATAGTGGGTGCAACAGATTTAACTGTAACTGCGGTGAAGTCTGTGAGTGTAAGTGTTCCTGGCATAGTTGTATTTAATCTCTCTTATACATTACTGCGATTTCCGCGGTCATTCTGAGCCGTTTTGATCATATTCACAATCATTGGCTTGCGTTCAGCAAGCAATTGATCAAATCCTTTGGTGTCATTGGCCTGGATATAGAAGTTTACGTTTGTTGTGGCTGGTTCAAGATCATTGTTGCGTGTGATACCACCAGATGTAGCCGGAGTAAACATCTCAGGTCCATTTTCTCCAACAATGTAACTTTGTCCTCCCATAACAGGACCACCCAGTGCTCTGCCTGAATATTGTTGACTTCTAATAGCCGCTACCTGTGCTAGACCACTTGCTAAAACAACGCCACCAATTATCAGATTCAATGGGAATGGCAGTTTTAGTGCATTTGCAACACCAGTGTAAGTGCTCATCAATGCTTCAGCAATGTTTAATGCCTTGGCTGCTTCGAATGCTTTTTTGTTGTATTGTCCAAGTTTGCTTAGTGCTTCTCCGGCCTGGCCAATTACATATTGAGTCTTATCATATTCTGACTTTTCTTCATACTCATTTCTTTTTCGTGCTAAATCTTGTGCGTCCTGGGCATTTACACCTAGAGCTTTTAGCTCTTTAGCATAGGCAATTTCTTTGAGTTTTTGATTTCTAGCAATTAACGATTGTTCGCGATCATATTTTTTGATGATTAAGTTTAGATGTCTATCTTCAGCATCTTGTAATTTAACCTGATGAGCAAATTGTTTGTCCATCAAGCTAGACATTGTCATACTGTATTGTTCAAAACTTAGTTGTTGTTGTTGGTATAGTTCGGCAACACCTTGAATTGCAAGGCCCACCTCTTTGTTTTTTTCGATAGCGTCATTTGTATCAACTAATGCGTCGTTGGCAGCTTTTTGTGCTGCTGTTAATTTTTTGGTAATAGTAAGTTGAAGTGTTGAGATATCTGTAAATTCACCAATAGCATCATTGACGCTATCTTGATTTTGTCTAAGACTATTTAATTCATCATTCAAATTTGCATATTCTGTTGCACTTAAATTAGTAGCAGTTAATTGAGCATTGATTGCAGAAATTTGTTCATCATAGCCCTTGGTTAGCTCGTTAAGTGCTGCAACCAGTGGTGTGCCTTCTTTAACCAAATCTTGCCAGGCCTGCGTATTTCTTTCGCTTGCTGCGTCTAATTTTTGTAATTCGCCATTGATGCGATTTACACTAGTAACCAAACTTCCACTGAGTTTATCAAATTCACTTTCCCCAACGCCCAATTTGGCATATAATCCATCTAAAGCACCCATTGCGTCAGCAATAGCAATGCCCAAACCAATCAATCCAACAACGCCTTTGCCAACCGCAGCTTTGTTAAGTCGTAGCATGCCAGTTCCGGCGGCTGCTGCCATTTTACCCATGCGATATAAACTTGTGCCAATGTGATAAACAACCATTTGCAGTTTGATAGCCACAAACGCAACTGCTACTGCCCGAAGTTTGTCTATGTTATCAACTACCAGGGCAATAACATTAGCAGCAGCACTTGCCGCTTGACCTAATCCTCTACCTAATTGTTCGATGAAAGTTTTATTTTGGCGTATAATAAAGGTAATAGTTTCTACCAATGTTTTTAAGCCACCTTTAGCACTTTCACCAAAAGCAACATTGGCTTCAAACACTGCTCCTTGTAAATTGCTAAAACTCTGACTTAGTGTTGCAGCATTAACACTGGCAGCTCGCCCAAATTTGCCATTTTCTTCACCTAGTTTTCTTAACTCATCAACCAGTTCACGTGAACTGTCTGCTATAATTTTGTTGCCCTTGCCAATATCAGCAACAAATTTGTCATTGTCTTTGCTGACTTTAATACCAAACTCTTTTAGTCGTTCATATTCACCTGTAAGAGCGTCTGCAACAGCCTCGCCTAATTGTTCAAGGCTTTTACCGTTTGCTGTAGCAATATTTGAAAAGGCTGTCAAAGATTTATTAGTGGTGTCAATACCTCTACTGGTAAACAGAACAAACGCTTTGGTTATGTCATTGAGATCTTGAGGAAGACTATTGGCTAAGTCTTGTAGTCTGCCTAATTCTCTGTTTGCTTTGCTTTGACTACCAAGATATGTATTTAGAACTGTTCTGTATTTTTCAAAAGCAGTATACTGCTGCACAATAGCTTTGGTAGCCAATGCACTAGCTAACGCACCAAGAGCAGCAGTTACTCTACCTAATGCTTTGTCGGCTTGCCTGGTATCGGCATTGATTTTAAGTGTTGCGTCTGCCACGATTCATTTGCTCCTTCGTGCGTTGGTTATCAATCTTAAAGAAAGCAGCCCAACACTTGAGTTCGAACACTGATATGTTCATCCCCTCGGCAAGGGTAATCCCTAATTCCCGACACAGCGACATCAAGAACATGATGTCGTGGTCGGCCTTTAGTTTTTTTCCACATCCTCTAGTGAGTCTTCATCAACACCATTGATAGCACTGGCGATTCGAATAATCACTGCTGGATCTACTTCGTTTAACAATGTAACTCTGTCTGCATTTTGAAACATCTTTGTTCCGTCAGCATTTCTTGCTTTTACAATAAGACTTTGCACCAGTGCATCCACTGGTTTGCCTTCTTGCTGTAGTTTCAAGATTTGACTTTCGTCTCTTAGAGGTGATGTTTGATAGAAGTAAACAGTTGTTTCCCACTCTGGCACGTCAATGCTGTTCAGTGATCCGTCAAGTTTACTGCGGAAGTGTGTAGTCGCTTTGTTTAATATTGCATTCATCTGGTTATTCTCCTTGTTTGACCTGTAAGTCTTCTTAAGGTCGGTTTAAGTATACCTCGAGGAGCTTGTTTACTCCAGCCCTTGTCCAGTCTCTCGATATACGGAACATCATTGATTGCTTCGGCATTTCTGCCTCTGCCTTCAACATGCCATGCTCTTTGGGCTTTTCCACTACGACGAGGTGTAAATCCTCTAGCAATCACAGAAGCGTCTTCGATGATTTCTTCGGTAAACTCGTCTAGTGCTTGCCCCAACTTGCGCTGCAAATTGGGACTAACAGTTACGTTAGCCCCAATTTTTAACATTATGGTGCGTCACCAATTGTCATTGGACCATTGCCCTGGAAGCTGATACTTGCTGTAACCATGCCTTCCATTTCACTGCTTACGCTGAAACCAGTGATATAGATGTTGCCACTGATCTTTGGGAATCCAGCAAAGTTGCCACCTGGATATGCAATCAATGCAACTGGTGCTGGTCCGCCTGAACCATCTCCAGCAAAGTTGCCTGGCCAGGCTGATTGATAGACTGATGCACTGTCATACAGCACGTCAGCACTACCTGACCATTCATTCATGCCAGTTTTGTATTCTCTGTAAACATCACCCATTGCTGTTGCTTCGATTGTGTTTACAGTGTGATCAATGGTAAAATTGGTGACTTCAGCTACTGCTGTGCCACCAAGAAAGATTGATCCTTGTTGACCTGTATAGGTTGCCATATTAGTTCTCCTCTTTTGGCTCTATGATATCAGCCTCTGCCGTCAAAATTGCTTGAGGTTTGGGTTGACTTTTTACTGGCTTATTCTCTGTTTTAACAACAGATTCAAAACCAATTTTACGGTAGGCTTCAAGATCTGCAGGATTGATCCATTTGCTCTTGCTGCCATTATTCACTTCAATTGTGTTGTTCATGATTGTCCTCTTGGATAGGTGTAATATACTTCTACCATAATATCCACTTTGCCATACATATCCGGCATGTCAAAGTCAACAGTTACTTCGTTTACACGGCTGATTCGAGCTGCACCGCCCCTGGATCTATCCAGTTCAAGTGTGTCCTCGATTGCTTCGATTGCAGCGTTTCGCAATGTGTCAATGTTTTTACCATTAACATAAACTGCCAACAACACTTCAAGCATGCTGCTTCGTGTCATTGACGGTATCATCGATTCATCTGTCTTGGTTTCGTCAGCAGTTTGGATATAAATTGCTGGGAACTGTTGACGGCTTAGCTTGGTTGGATCAAAGTTGCTCCGTGTAACCAGGCCAAAGCGTGGATCTGTTGCGTTTTGCAACACTTCCACAATGTTTTCGACAATTTGCTCTCTTTTGCTCATCGTTTACCTTTGTAATCTCAGGAAGTATTGTGGCTCTCTTTCTGCACTGGTTATGGTGCTGTCGCCATCAAAATCATACAACACACCATCGCGAAGCACAAGATCAAATTCTTCCTTGTATCTTTCGCGATAGTATGTCATCATTTCCCCAAATCTGTCGCCATCTGGCTCAAATTTGTTTAACTGTGGTAGAACATAGAAACTTAGACAATGAAAAACGGCGCTCCGAGTAAACTGTGTATCTTCAAGCAACAGCGGATTCATTTCCGGTGAACTCACAATTCTAATATCGTGGACTGCACGATATGAAACTGTTGGCCACCAGCGAATACGCAATTCTCGCAAGATGTCTTGCTCGGTTTTGGCATGGTATGAACTGAAGTCCTGAATACCATAGTCATATAGATCTGGTAGATATTCTAATAGATCTGCGTCATTGCTCATCATCATGGTCTATCCCTCCGATTAAGCTACAATTGAACTGTCAAAGAATAGTGTCTGTCCGTAATCATCATAGATTTCGCCAACGCCATACTGCATCGAACAAACAATATCTGTTCCAATTCTGCTAGCGTCACGCTGGATTTCCAATTTTAGATCGCCGACCATGGCCAATCCAAGTGCATCACCGTGGAAGATGGCGCCTTTGAATTCACTTGCATCAACACCGCCAACAATGTTAGCGTTTTCATACACTGGAATACCAAACAATAGACCCAAATAGCCTTCACGCATTGCATCGTTGGCATAGTCACCTAGTGGGTTCTGCCATGCATTTGTGATGTCTGATTTAAGATCATATGCAATATATGGTGAGATAACAATAGCTGTGCGCTCTACAGGAACTTGGCGTCCACGTAGTTGTGCTGCTGCGTTTGCAACATTGGCTGCTGTGATTGCTGCTGTGCCGTCACCAGTGACATTTGTGAAGTTGCCAAGTAGCACACAAAGATCTGTGTCCACTTTGCGAGCAATTGCTTCACCAAAGAGACGACCAAGATCAGCAGTTACGTTTGATGCTGCTGTGTCCATTGCAAGGTCACTTACAAGTGTGCGAATTGCACTTGTTGCAACTGTTAGTGTTGCACCTGAAGTTGAAATTGGTGTGTCAGTTACAACTGCGCCTTCTGTGTGATCAGCTGCTGTTTGCTGTGGGTAAATTGGCACTGTGATTGTGTTGCCTGATGCCATTGGCACATTGTAGTTTTTGACAAGACCCTGCATGATTGAACGCTGTGATGCGACAAACATTGCTTCGGCTGTGATTGCCGGTAGTAGGTCGTCTAGGGTTGTGGTTGTTGAACCTGCCATTTTGAATTCTCCTTATAAGATTAACTGGCTAAGCCGCTGCTCCTGCGATATTCTGCATAGAGTTTGCGGTGTTCTGGATTTTTAAAATCCAGTTTAGTGATATCCAAAGGTGCATTGTGGTTGTTGTCACGCACATTGCCTTTGGTGCCACTACCTTTTGCGGTTGCACTTAAGAAATGTGGATTTGCAGTTAAGAATTCTGATACCAAGTCTTCCATGCCCATTGGGTCACCGTTGTCTGTGTATCTTACAGTGTTTGTTTTGGTGTCAACCACTTCAACTTCTCCTGTTTCATTCATGCGAACTGAATTCTTTACCAAGTTAACAACTTGTTCGGGATTAACAGCACGCTTCTTGCTTGCAATATTCAGCATTGCTCCATCAATTTTGATGTTGTGCAATTCTTGTTGCAAAGTTTGAATAACAGAATCTTTTTTATGCACAGTTTCTTTTAGAATTTCTTCAAACTGTCCACGTTTTTTCTGATCTTCTACTTTGCGAGCCTCTTCGGCTTCAGTGAGTTGTTGATAGCGTTCAAGATCCACATCGGCAAATTTGCGTTCGAACTTTTTGCGTTCTCTTTCAACTCTTTCGGCAACAATGCGATTCACTTCTTCCTGACTTAGGCTGCGTGATTCAGTTGTTGTCGCTTCCACCTGGCTGTCAGAGTCGCCAGTCGTCTCTTTTACCTGTTCAATTTGGCTTTCAGTTTCCATTTTTTTTCCTCTATGAGTGTTAATACCTGCATAATGCAGTGATAGTGTTATTTAGTCTAACCATTATTTTCTGGTTTTCTTTGATTTCTTTTTACGCATCTGATTGCTCATGGACTGTGTGTTCCTCCAATCTATCTGGATGAACAAAACACCAAAAGCTGTGCAGTTCTGCTGGATCCATTGTTTGATAGCCATGGCCTTCGAGGAACTGTTCTAAATGCCACGGTGATACTTCATGATCAATATAAACAAATACTGTGGGTTTGCTGTTGGCGAGCACCTGTTCCAATGCTTCTAGCACAAACAGCGTTCTTGGACCGGCATCAATCTTGACAAGATCAGTGTCGGTGAACTCTGGTTGATCTGGTGATATCAAACTGTGTTCTGGCAAACAGTAAGTGAGCACATCACTGGCAGGTTGTTTACACAGTTTGCAGTCGATGCGATAGTTTGCCAAACTTAGATCAATCATGGTTTGGTCAATGTCAACACCAGTTACGCAATTGCTCAATCTCTTGACCCACAAGAGGCTTTGCCCTCTGTCTTGCCCAATGTCAACAATTCTTTTGAATTCTGGTGGTAGTTTAAGGTTTTTCCAAGTTTCAATCATGCCGCGATATGCCTCGTCGTTTCTGCTGTTTAATACCAAACTGGGCCAAGGCCACGGTCCATTTTGCCCATTGCTTTTGGGAGTAAGTTTGCCGTCTCGGGGATTGCGATGTATAAGCCTAACACTGTTATCCACGATCGTTCAGCATTTCTACGTATCCACTTAACAACACATCCAACAGTTCAGGGTGTAATTGTTTGATCTCTTCCAGTGTGTAGCCTTCAGCCAACATATCCGAAATGTGTGTTTCCAGTGTGCTGTCTGTTACAGGTTGATGTGTTAATTCAGAATCTGGAACAGTCAAGTCACTGTAGTCATTGTTTTCTTGATCAATGTCTTCCAGTATTTCACTGAGTTCATGTGGATCGTTCACAATCAATTCTGCCAGTTGACGCTGAATTTGCACCTTGAGTGAATCTTCAGTGGCCAATTCATTGCTGCCAATCAACACAGCCAGTTCATTGGTTTTGTCACGTGCATTGAAACTGTCTGGATAAGTGATAACACCTGTCCATTCTGTGTCTTGCCAATCTGCCCACAGTTCCATTAACTGTTCTTCACACAATTCCAAGTTGTCTGCTTTTTCGCTGAGCTTGGCATTCAAAACTCTGTTCTCTACTTCAAGAGCCACGCCACTCATGGTCTTGGCTTCGGTGGCTCTAACACTGCCCACTGCTGCCATTCTGTTGATGTTGTCAATCATGTCTTTGATTGAACCACGCACACCATCAAGACTGGCACTGGTAGGCTGCAACAGAAACGGCTTCAGTCCTGGATCCATTGTGTCTTCGATTTGTATGATGGCTCCTGGACCCGCACCAGCCTGTGTGCCAGCAGTTTTTACCAAACTGGGATGATTGGCCAATTGAATAATTGCAATCTGCTCACTGGTAAGATCATAGATGGTTCTGTTGATTCTGCTGATGTCAGTGATTTCACTGAGTCCCACGCCATTTACACCAGTTCTTGAACTGTAGCAAATCACTGCTGGAATGCGACCAAGTTCATTGACTGTAGTGGATTCAACTGTGAATCGATCTGAACCTTCTCTGTAACTGTAAACTGTGATCACCTCTGGTGTGAATTCTCTGTAAACAGTTTCGCCTTGATTGACACTTTCGATCACTTTCAAATACACCAATTGGTTGCTGCCGTTGGCTTGACGAGCAAAATCCCAAGCCACAACATTGATTGGTGAATACAGGCTTAGATATGGACGTATGCCCAATTCGATCTGTTCAGCTTCAGTGTCAGCATCTTGATTGCTTTTGTCCATGATAACCCATGCATGTCCAAATATACTGCTGGTAATATCAACCTGACGCATAAACTGATCGAGACTTCTGCCTTCTAGATCTGCATCTTCAAGAAATTCTTGAAATACCGGATTGTCACTCCAATCACCAAGTTCGCGACCAGGTGGGTTTGCAAATATAAAACTGTTGTAAAGATGCACAATGCTTTTGCACTGATTGTCATATGGAGTGTTTTCAATGCGACGAGCATATTCTTCATCGCTTTCAAACAAATATCTTGTAAGATACCCTTGACCTGTATAGATTGGTCCACCCATGTAGCTGTGGTAAAGAAAGCGCCACTCAGCTATCATTTGGTCATATTCACTTGTATTCTGTTGAAGTTCTTCAACTGTGTTAATCATTTGCTCGGTTCCTTGCTAGTATTTAACTGACTTACATAGTCCATCGACCCAAAGGTTCAGTTGGGCCTCTCAGAGGCTTGATAGGATAGATGCTGCTAACACAATATCCTAATGCGTCATTTTGGTGGTCAAAACCCGAATCCTTATCGGGCACTTGTGTTCCGGGTTTGTATGTTTGCTTGGTTAAACATTCAATGGTTTTTTTGCAGTTTGGTGATATACGCAAACGCACAGTGTTGGAACTGCTACACAATGCACTGTTGACACTGTTGATTCTGTCTTTGACTGGCATATGGCGTCTTGGATACACACAGCGTATTCCTGCATTTTCCAATATGGTAATGTCACTGCGTCCACCCGCTGAAGTTTTTAACGCGACACCTGCTGGGTCTGGATAAGCAGTCATTCTGCTGTTTGGATAACGACTGTGCAACTCTTGAACCAGTTCATCTGTGTTTGAACCATATATCACTATTTCGTCAATCACATGCAATCCTTGAGCAGTCTGAACAGCCACAACTGCTGATATTGGATTTCTATTAAAATCACAACCAACCAGCAAACTTGGACTTGGTGGGTCTGTGTATGGTTGGATATTCTGCTCTGCATTGAATGCAAAATATATCAATCCTGAATAATTTTCGAAACTAGCTTCATACTCTTGTCTAAATGTTCTTTCATCAAGATCATTTTTTGCTGCTGCAATTTCTTCTGGTGGGATACGCCCACCTTGCAAACTGGTATAGGTATAACTCCACCAATCTGTTTCATTGGGGTCTTGCCCTTTTTGATATAGATCATATGTCCAGTTCTTGCCGGCTGGTGTGGTTATAAACAGTGCTGGTCCACCAGTGTCTGAAAGTGTTGGCCTTATAACTTCAGTCCAGGCACTTTCGTCAATATAGGCAAACTCGTCTAATACAACACCATTCAATCCAACACCACGCAAGCTGTTTTCATTGTCAGATCCTCTTAGACTGATACTGCTTCCGTTGACCAATTCAATTGTTAAATCACTTTCATTGGTTTTGCGAATCCAACGCAAATCATACAATCTGTTTTTCAACTGTTTCCAAACTGTTTGTTTGGCTTGTCGATAGCTTGGTGCCACATACCATACCTTTTGATTGGGTTTGCTGGCCCACTTGCACATTTCACGTATAGCAAGAAAGGTTTTTCCGCCACGTCTGCCTGCCACCACACAGCGAAATCTTGCTGGATTTTGTGCAATCAATTTTTGTGGTTCACTTAGTGCCAATCTGCTTATTCCTCTATGGTTGGTTCAGTTAAATCTGTGTCAGTCCAGGGCAGTGGAGCATTGTCACTGCTCAATGTGCCTTGATCTGATTGTCCAAGGCAATTTTTCCCCAGCCAAATCAGCATGACAGCGTTGCCACTCATAGCAACTTCAAACTGTTTGCGTCTAAGACTCATGCACATTTCAGCTTTGCCTGCCAACAATTCCTGTTTGAAATTGTAACGCAGTGTATTGCTGTCTAAACCCAGCAAATCACAGATTTCTGAATCCTTGCAACCCAAACTGGCGTATATTTTGACCTGATTTGGATCAATTATCTTTTTGTCTCTGCCCACTACTCTGCCTTCCACTTCCATGATGGCAGTTTTTGGTGCACGACGAGCTGTTATCCGGACGTTATCACTCATTATGCACTTCTGTCTTGAACAAAGATTCTAAAATATCTTGCAGCAACCAAACCATTGGTTGTGGTAATGGTGTTGGTAACAGTGTAGTTTTTGCTAACTGATCCACCTCTAATCCAAATTGTAGCCAAACTGGTTGCTGGGTTAAACGTGTTGGCATCTGTGGTCAATGGCGACAGATCAGGTGTCAGTGTTTGTATATCCCACACGCTGGAACCAATGGCATCACCAGTTTCCATCCAGTCACTCCAGTCCATGCTGTAGTCTAGATAACTCTCTGGGTCTTTGTCAATATAACTTCCAATTCTGTCTGTGCGGAAGCCTGATAGTGTTGTTGTCATGCGACTCTCCTTATACTTGCATTATATGTTGGCAAGAACAACGTTCTAGTTTCACTGCTGATTTGCAGTTGTCTGTTTTCTTGATAAATCACGGCGATTCGAGTTTCGCTATTGACATCAACTGTTCTGTATGCTGTAGGCTGTAGTTCTTTACCGATTGTGACTTGAATAAAGAATGCAGTCCAAGTGCCACTGGCTTGTATATCTATCTCTGCTATAGTGGTCTGGAAGAATTCTGCATCCATAAACACCACAACACCAGTTAACACTTGAGCATTCACTGTGGTTGTGAATTCACTTACAATGTTTACAGAGATGTCAAACACTATGCCTGCAACAGTTTGCATATCAAAGTTGCTTGTGATAGCAACTGCGCCACTGTCAACAGCAACTGCCGCATTGGTTATCATAGAGAATTCACTTACACAATTGACTATACCAAAGTGTATCTTGGTAGCCGTTGTGCTCATGGTGAACACCACAGGCATATCCACACTTGGTGTCATTGTTACGTCAGCAGTTGCCACCATTGTGGTAATAACTGGCATGTCAACAGTGGCAAACACCACCTTGATGCCTGTGATTGCTGCCGAAAACACTGTGTTCCAAGTGGCTGTTGCATTTTGAGTCACTGTGCCTGTAATTGAACAGGTGGTGTTTGCTGCCATTGAGATTTCAGCAAGCAACAGATAGCTGCCTGTGGCTGACATAGTGAATTCACTGAATGCATTCACTGTTCCACCGTGTATCAACAGTGGTATCACCGTCATTGAGAAGCTGTTGTTGCTGATAACTCTTCCTGTGAGTATCAGCCTTGGTGTGCCTGTGAATGTGATTTGTGTTGGCATCCACAAACTGCCAACTGGCCCCCAGATTTCGTAAGGCCATGTATCCCAAGTAACCACACTGTCCCAAGTGTAATCGGCATATTCGCCAGCCAGTGTAATAAAGTTTGCACCAACAGTGTTCTGACTGAAACTGCTGACCATTGTGGCACTGCCTTCAATAAACAGATAGACCACTGCGTCTGTGACCATGGAACAGATCACTGGCATAGTGGCTGCTGCGTCGACGGCAACTGAACTTGATAGGGTTTGTGTGAACTGAGAGGAGAATGTTGCAGTTCCACCCACAAACAAGTCTGGGACTATTGTGGTAGTGAATGCAACTGATATGTCAACTGTGGCTGTGCTGTGCAGTATGCTTGCTGCAATAGTGATACTGGTATCACTATCCATGTCGATATCGCCTCTAAGTGTAGCTCTTGCGTGAATTTGCATGAGAAACACATCATCTATACTGATGATTGCGGCAATAAGATTTTGTGCATTCAATGCCACGGCTGTGGCTACATTCACAGTGATAGCAGCAAATATGCTGACATCGGCTGTGGTAGTTTGATTGAAACTGCTGGCAAAGGTGCCAGCAGCCTCTAGTGTTATTCCACTGCTGACAGTGATTGAAAACTCAGTTTGCCAGGATGCACTTGCATGCTGCTCAACAACACCGACGACCCCGTCCATGCTGAATGCTGAATACATTCCCACAGTGGCATTTACATAAGTGACAATTTCGCCTGCAACAGCCATAGCGGCTCGTGCAGTTATTGGTCCAAGAACATAATCATCTTGTGCTTGAACATAATCTTGTGTTACATAATTGCCAATCCAGGCTTCAATCACTGCCATAACAGGTTATGCCATTGTGATAGTTAGCTGACCAGTCGAGATTTGGAAGGTATCTCCATCAGTGACTGTTTTTGCTACACTGAGTGCGCCATAAAACAGCACATTGCCACCACTTGCAGCATCCATAACTGCTGCATAGGTAATGGTTCCCCAGTTACCACCTGAAGCAGTTGGGAATGTTACGTTGGCATTGTTGGTGCTTGAACCACTTGATGCTGCTCCAAATGTCACCACTGTTCTGGCATAACCGTTGCCAGTTACTTCAGCTGTTGGCGAGTTTGATTCCAAGCCTGTGTCGGCTGTGAACAAACCCACATACAGTGCAGTTGGTTGTGGATATGCTGCCACGTCTAATACATGGTCTAATACTTTGTCTTCTAGATAATCGCTTGCTGCGGCCATTTTGTTTTCTCCTCTAAAATAGCTATATCGAACACTGCCAGTTTATAGTCCGGGCTGTGTGTGCGGACTGAAAGTTTATGCTACCTTGTAAAACACAATGGGCTGTCCACGCATCATTGCAGTTGACTGTGGTGGTGTGTTTTGACCACCACTTTGATAAGTCCACATCCATTTGGTATAACTGGTTGTGTTAAAGCGCATTTCATCGCTTTCATCAAATACACTTACCTGCCCTGATGTGTTTGGTGATGGAGTTAATAACACATAACCATCGCTTGCTATATCTGTGCCAATGCTGTTAACAGTGCTTACAAGATTGTTGCTGCCATCAACTGGAAATATGTAACTTAACCTTCTATTATATTCAAATGGGGGCCACACTATCACATAGGTGCCACTTGCAAATGTGCAAACACCACTGGCATCTTGTGAAAACAGGTTGTTGGGATCACTTAATTCTGTGAGCAACATGGGGAACTGCCAGTCGCCTGCACCTGGTGCTTGACCAAAAGCACTGGCTGTTGTGGTATTGGTAGGCATCAAAACTATCTGTGCTGGGTTCAAGTTTGGTGCAATGTCTGTGATAGGTGCCGGAATAAACTTGCTTTGTGCTGTGCTATATTTCAATATGTCATTGTTGCTCACACCACTGTCAGTGATTGAGTTGGTCATGGCGTTTACCGAATCAGCCATGTTCTTGATGTCAACTCTGGCCAATGCTGGTGAGTCTGTGCCTTGGTCTAAATTTTGTGTGCTAATGTTTGTTGTTGGCCAGGCCATACTGTTCTCCTTACATAAACTGATTTGTGAGCAAGAATGCACACACAGTTGCTAATACACCGATGATAACATCGCGAGCTTTGCTCCATCTATCCTGTTCGCTGTGGCGAATGGTGTGCAAATCATTGCGTATTTCAATCAGCATTGTTTCAATGCTGGTAATTCTTTTGTCTAGTTCTTCAATTTTGTTTGCCATACGATCATATCTCTCTGCACAAAGATCTACATGTGCTTCAAGATTTGTTCGCTCTAGCTTGCTCATGTCAGCGTTACCGTCAATTGCCCAGCAGCAAACACCAGGCTTTCACTGCTGGTAACAGTAAATGGAATCATGCCAGTGGCATACAGCAAATTGCCACCAGTGCTGGCATCATATATGCCAACTGCAACCGCATTGTAATCACTGGTAGCAGTAAATGTGATTGCTGCGCTGTTTGTGGTGATTCCGCCACTGGGTGCATCCCAACTGGCAGTTTGTCTTGCATAACCATTGCCTGATATTTCTGTTATGGTTCCGCCTTCGGTGTATGCACTGAACAGTGCCAAATAAACTGTGGCTGGTGAAGTGTAACTGGTATTTCGCAGCGTTGCATTAAGCAATGCTGTTTCCAAATAGTCGCTCATAGCGGTGCTCATAGTAATATTCCTTCTGGTAAATTGGTAGTGGTATAGATGGTGCTCCACTCACTTGGAGTTTTGCTAAAGCCAACCTGGGCTTGATAATTGTTGCTTTCTGAATATCTATCAGTGCCTGTAGTTGGCAAATAATACATATAGGTTCCTGTGCCATATGCCACTGCCACTGGTGAACCTGTATTATAACAGTTAAACCAACTTTTGCCGCCATTGATAGTGCCACTGCACCATACTCTGTTCATGCCATCACTGTAGCTTTGTTGTATATCCCAATGGTGACCTAACCATACTGCGCCGCCAGCCCAAAGGTGTTGGCTGTTGAAGCCGCCTCTTTGGTTGAACCAGAAACTGTCGGCAGCAGTGTTGTATGGATATATCACAGATATATCTGTGGTATTGAACATGGTAGCATAATCCAAATTGGTAGTGTTATTGAAACCCTTATCTTCAGATAGCAACACAGTGTTGGTTGCAAGATCAATCACAGCGAATCTTATATAGTAATTCCAACCTGAACCTCCGGTCCAGTTGACATAATCACTGCTGTTTGGTGAACAACCCATATACAGTTGTAGCCAACTACCACCGTAACTGTCAGGTATGGTTGATGACAAAAATGAGCCGCCCATGGGTGAGTTGTAGCCAATGGTCCATAGATTCTGTCCACCATTGTAAATCAGCTGCATGTTCCAGTCATATTGCTGTGAATTTTGATCCAGAACCCGCCACACCATGGGATCTGCATTGTCTTGATTGGTAGTGGGCAATTGCCAAGTGGTTGAGGCACACCACTTGCCTGTGTTGTAGCCAGTTTCACCAGTTAATCCTGATATGTCAATCTCTGGTGAAGTCATATCATTGACCTGACTGTTTGATGCAACAGCCTGATTGTTCTGGTTAATTTGCAGTTTACCATCAGTGGGCATGGCAAAACTGCCTGTAAATGCTGATTCACTGGTAAATTTAGCAAAAGGATCGCTGCTACCCCATGCTGCGTTTGCTACCATATATGCTGATCCAACAACTGAAAACATATCAATTACACCGTGCTGAATGCTGGTGAGATGCTGATGTAGAAGTTAGCACCATCTGTGGTAACCATTGCCCATTGATGCCCGTTTGCTGGCAAAACAATCTCGTTAATACCATTGCTGTAATAGTATCCTGCACCACTTGGGAATGTGATAGTTCTAGCAGTGGTATCAGCACGGAAAAGCACAGTCATTGTTTCAGCACCTCTGTTTGTCTTGGGTGAAGCTGAAGTGTTTGCATTGATGATACTGATACTGGTAATATCCTGATCAACATCCACTCTTTTGAAATTTGATTGTGAATAATCCAGCGTTAGCGCACCTGCACTAGCTGTTGGAGCCTCTCGCAATTCAGTGGCTCTGCGAATCATGCCCAATTCTGAATAACTGCGCAAATCTTCATTGCGAATGAAATAGTATTGGTCAATGTCCCGGTCCATACTGGCACCAGTGCCAAATCTAACCGAATTCTGATCCTGGTTGTGGATACACATGATGCCACCGCTACCCAATGCATTCAATGAATCACTGCCAAATCTGGTGTCAAATCCCATTCCAACCCAGCGTGCGCTTAACAGTGCACCGGGGGTGTCTTCAGTGTGCCCAGCAATCAATGCTGTGGCACCAGTGACTGTGTTGGTGCCACCATCTGTTCTACCTGCAATCCAGGTTAAGGTGGCTGCTCCAGTCATAAAGCCTAAATCACTGTCCACTGTGGCTCCATCACCAGCCTTGATAGCATTGTAGAATCCAATGTTTCTAAATGCGCTGGTAGCAGTGCTATCGCCTTTGGTATTAAGCACATTGGTTAAACCATAAACTCTGCTGCTGTTTGACGCAGTGCTGGTGAAGTCTGCAATAGTTTGAATTGCTGTGCCAGCATATCTTGCGCCACCGTTAG
>Ga0070746_10000478_pt1 | contig 23794 bp, 37 predicted proteins | sample VirMetDEL_Mar_21_FD_77016 | JGI IMG/M metagenome (GOLD analysis project Ga0070746, IMG submission 77016) | Aqueous microbial communities from the Delaware River and Bay under freshwater to marine salinity gradient to study organic matter... | ecosystem: Environmental > Aquatic > Marine >...
ACAGCAAAAACCATTAAAGAAAATGACTTGTATTTAGACGATTTGGTACACCCAAGTTTGATACAATACCCATTGGTGATGTGGGGTTTTGCGGATGGTGATAAACGAAAGGTTATACAAAGCTATAGTGGAACAACAAGCCCTGTAAGTTGCAGCAGAAGGATCTGGTTAGTGGTTGGTTAATGCCACATAACGGTCTTAATAAAATGCAGTAGCGCACGAACAAACATTGGATAGAAGCAGAACGCCAACCTGCGCTATTCAATTTTATTTATTGTTGGCAAACGTTTTTTAACTATGATACTTGACGGACAATTAAAAGAACCAAGGAAATTTAGAAATTACCCAAAGGTAGTAAACAGTACATCTAAAGGAAAATGGAGGCTTGTTGACAGAAATAACAACAATGAGCCATTAACCGAATTTAAGGATACAAAGTACAGTAAGTCTGATATTTCCTTGGTTCAGTTTCGACTTGAGATACTACGAATAAACAGCGGATTGTAAATGTTTGCCAACGTTGAGTATAATGAACCTATATATGTTAAGAGCGTAGTTCTTACATGTGATGACTTCATTTTATGTAACGGTAAGCTTGTGTATAGATTAGCACACAGGTTTGAAGAACGTTTTGAATCAGCAGATTACTTCTTAGATTATGAAGTAGCTACAGAACATGATTATATAGGGAGGGTCATTCATTGACCTTCTCTATTTCAAACCTTTTAAACATAAACAAATGGAACGTAAAAGAGAATTGGAAGGAGTAATTAAGAAAGGTTATACGACCACAGAAGAGTTCGGTGATAACTTCTACGTAACTGTTAAACTCTATGCTGCAGGAAATTACGGTGTTAATTTTATCAAGAGTGGAGATGAAGTAGTTCTTATTCATAAAAGTAAAAAGTAATGGAACGTAAAAAAGCACAGAATTAGTTATCTTTGTATCATGGAAAGAAGAATAGCACAAGGAGAAGGGAAATATTCAGGTATCTACAGGATATTGAACAAAGTGAATGGAAAGTATTACATAGGTAGTACAAAGCATTTTTCATCAAGATAGAGAAGTCATCGTTCTACGTTGTCAAAAGGTAAATCAGGTTGTACAATACTTCAAAGAGCAGTTAATAAATATGGAATTGAAAACTTCATATTTGAAGTAATTGAGATAACTGATGATTATAAACAACGTGAAATTGAATTGTTGAAAGATGGTCTTCCACCATACAATTCAGTTAAAGAGACAGAGATAAGACGAGAGTTATCATTAGAAACTCGGCAACGATTATCTCAGATAAGAAAAGGAAGACCTGCTCATAATAAGGGTAAAAAGCGTAGTAAAGACTTTAATGTGTACAGAGGTAAGTTGGTTGACATCATTGAAGATGATGTTACAGTATTCACAGGAACAATTGTTGAATGTGGAGAATACTTATCAATGGCTAAGAGCAGTCTTTATGATACTATCCGAAAGAGTTCTACAGTTAAATGTAAATACAAACTAAAGAATCATGAAAAAGAAAGCAAAGGTCATCATGTTACCAACTGCTCAAGACAGTAGAATATTTATTCATGATGGTAAGTTACAATCTTGTTATGATGAGGGAGTTGCTGTTGCGAATGATATTGATTGGCAATGCCAGCACTTGTACATAGTGTCTGATGATGAGATAAAAGAGGGTGATTGGTGTTACTATAAAAATTCTTTTGGTGGGGGGAATATTATTTGTCAAGCTTATAAACATAAAGATGACTCCAGAATGCTTTATGATGACGGATCGCATGATAGGAGTATAGGAGAAGGGATAACTCCTTTAGAGGGTGAGTGTAAGAAGATCATCGCTACAACTGATCCTGAGTTGACAGTGCTAAAAGATGTAGGAGATGAATTTGAAGTGAGGTGGGAAGAGGTGAGGATAGCACAACCTTCAAAAGCCTTCATTGAGAAGTACTGTAAGGTAGGTGGTATTGAAGATGTGTTGGTTGAGTATGAAAGAAAATCTTTGAATTGAGAGAATAGTGGGAACGGGGGGAAGAACCCAAAATCCCTGCGGAAATGGTTTACAACCTGAAAGCACGAAGACTTACAGAGTGCCGTATTCTCTCATCTTATTGAAATTCATCTGTTTCAGCAGACAGTAGACAATAGGTGGTCTAACCGATCCACCCCTCGGAAAACTAAATAATCTCGGTGTTTACAGCCTGACACCAAAGGGCGTTGTCTGTTTGAAAGTGTGTTCCTGTTACAGGTGGGTGCAAACCATTGGTGTTACATACACATCCTCCTGTGGTGGGAGGCAGATTGTGTTTATTTATTTGTACATTTAAAGCATTGATTTGTTGACATATGTCAGCCGTTTTGTTGGACAAGGGTTCGATTCCCTTCACCTCCACTATATTTTAACTCATGGGGGTGCCTGGTTTTGACAGCATTATAGGAACATAGAGAGAATCATACTCGATAACAGGCAAAGTTATCAACCTTTCTCAAGCACCAGTTAGACTGGCTGCCTAAGACGTTTTGGGGAGTGAACGACATCACTCCCTATTTTTTTGAATAGATCAGGGTAAGCCGAAAACCTTTAATAGAGTAGGCATTTTCATCATAAAAAAGACATGAACGATGAAAAACAGATTCAAAGTGGAATACCATCATACATTTCAACTGCTCCCGAACATATTGGTGTTCAGCATAGGAGTGCAAGAACCAGGGATACTTATAACGCTTCCCTTTTATTTATCGATAAGTATAAGTTTGCGTTCTCGCTCTTCACAGTCATAATTACATTGCAATGGGTCATAAACATGTTGACATTAAACATTCCTTGCAATATGTGAACCTTAGTAATGAGGATCACATTGATATGAACAATCGGTATTTCAATGCAGAGGTTGTAATAGAATACAACAAATGCCTTGATGAAAAGATCGACAAAGCACTGAGAGGTGACGATAGCGAGCTATGTGCATTGATAGAAATGCAAAGATTGGTTAAACTGAGTTTAATAAAATTCAATTGAAATGAGTGAAAGTAAATACACTATGGGGATAGCTGTGTCTCCAGTTACAGGCAATAAAGTATTGGCTGTAAGAAAGAACACGCAAGAAACAACGGTCTTTCATCGTACCGTAAAAGAAATAGACGGTACTGATGATTCAGGATTTGTACAGTTTCAAGGTGAGAAAGATGAGGTTCTTAACTATGTAACTCTTGAGTTATATGGTAATGTAGGACTTGTATCTGAAATTACACCAGAGGGTATCCGACCCGTTTCGGACAACACTGACAAAGAAGAAAAATAATGGCAGTGGATATTGAAGGTAAAGAGCTACGCGAAAAGGATCGCGTAGTATGCGTTGAGAGTAGCATCATTATGGCTCCTTATTGCACAGACTACAAGGAACGTCCAAGTAGAATAAGCAAAAAGAAAAGAGAACGTGTTGTATTTGAGGGTACAGATAGTGTAGACGACATGCTGATAAAGCAGTTTAACAGCTCTGTACGTAATGCAAAACTGTGGCGTGATGAGATCATAGGTGAGAAGACTGTAAAGAGTCTGAACCCTGGTAAGAAGTTTATTCACATGCAATGGTATACGATCAAACGTATAAGCGGTGACCACTTGGAGTTCTACAATGTTGAAGGACAAGCAGTTACGAGACACTGGCATCCTGCCAGCAAGTTTAGAAAAGTTGAACCCAAAAAGAAATAGTTATGACAACTGAAGAACTATCAGATCTTGCCGAACTTATTCCTAAGTTGACAAAAACAGTTCCTTTATACAGCAGACCTGTTGATAAATATCATGCAGGTACGCGTTACGGTCTTATGGAAGATGTTGGTACTCAATACGAAGGTTATGCTTATGATTATATGTCAAGCCATGTTGATGAGAGTAACAATGCTACTATTGTAAAGCTTTGTTCGATAAATCATAGAAATGGTTCACCAGCAAGGACAGTAGAAATCAGAGAGGATATGCCTGAGAAATTATGCAGAACATTTTCTTTTTACGATCTTATGCATAATATCAAAAGTACTGTGATAGATATACAGATGATCGTTGCTATGGCTGATCATATCAAAAGGTATCCTGAAGAGTACAAGACTATGAAGACACTTGTTAACAACAAGAAACTCATAGAGAAGCTTGTCAAGAAGCCTAACTTCAGACTTAAAGATCATATTGATCTAATTGAGTTTGCATCTGAACAGTCATGATCAAGGAGGTCGGAGACATTGAAGTCTATCCGAACCTGTTCATTTATGTGGGACATTCATTGGAGAGTGAGGAACGTTATGAATACGTTCTTCACGCCTCTGATGAAGAGAATACTATAGGACAGTTTCTTGATCGGATGACAGATGGTATAGCTATGATGGGTTTTAACAATATAGGATACGACTATCCTGTATTGCATCATATGTTCAGTATAAGTAGAGATCTATCAGCTGCTGAAACATGCATGAGTATTTTTAAATACTCTGATGATCTTATACATTCTGATCAAAAACCTTGGTTTAAAGACAGCGAGGTACGCATACCTCAGTTCGATCTGTTTCTAATGCATCACTTTAACAATAAGGCTAAAGCATGCGGTCTCAAACATATTGAGATAGCAATGCGAATGGAGAATGTGGAAGACCTTCCGTTTGCTCCAGGTACTTTTATTGAGAAAGAGGATGTACAGACAGTAGTAGATTATTGTCACCATGATGTTGCTGCAACAAAGCTGTTCGCAATAGCTTCGGAGAAAGAGATAGACTTGCGTCAAGGATTAAGCAAGACATATGACCTTAAGTTATATGATGCCAATGATCCTAAGATAGGCAGCGAGATCATTCTCAAATTCATTGCTGAGAAGATGGGTATCCCACATTGGGAGATACGTAAGATGCGTACATATCGTAATGGTGGAATAGATCTGAATGATATTATTCTGCCGTATGTGAAGTTTGATACACCAGAGTTCAATTCTGTACTTGAAAAGTTTAAGAGCACGATAGTACGTGATACTAAAGGTGACTTGAAACATCAGGTAATGTTTAGAGGTGTGCCATATGACTACGGTACAGGGGGTATACATGCCTGTACTACAAGTGGTTCATACCACGAAGACGAACAGCATATGATATACGACATTGATGTGCAATCATACTATCCAAATCTCGCTATACGTAATAAGAAAGCACCACAACATTTAGGTGATGCTTTCTGTGAAGTATACGAAAATATATTTGAGACACGTAAAACCTTTGCGAAAGGAACTCCAGAGAATTACGGATTAAAAATTTCGTTGAATGGCGTATACGGCAAGAGCAATGATATTTATTCATATCTTTATGACCCCAAATTCACAATGTTTATTACGGTCAACGGGCAGTTACTGCTCAGTATGTTGACAGAGTGGGTACTTACATCAACAGATGCTGTACTACTTCAGGCAAACACAGACGGTATCACCGTTAGAATGCTACGTGATCAGTACAGTATTGTTCAGACATTGATGAAGAAATGGGAAGAACTCACAGGTCTTGTGCTTGAAGATGCTCATTACAAGAGTATGTTCATCAGGGATGTCAATAATTACCTAAGTGTTACAACTGATAACAAGTACAAGTTCAAGGGTGCATTTGAGATAGATAAAGCTTGGCATAAGGATCAATCACATAGGATTGTTTCTATTGCTGTAGCTCGTGCATGTATTCATGGTGTATCTGTAGAGGATACTATTATGAATCATCTTGACATTGATCATTACGATGATCTGAATGTAAAGTCGCACGGTATCTATGACTTCTGTGGTTCTGTAAGAGCACGTGGAGGAGCAAGATACGAGACTGAATATCTCAAAGATGGCAAGCATGTCGTTGTATCGACACAGAAAACCAATAGGTACTATGTGTCGAATGAAGGTGTTTATCTGAGAAAGGTTCTACCTCCTGATGTCAATAAGAAAGACGTTTTGGAATTACAACCAACAAATCAGACAAGCATCTTTGATGTCATAGATGATGTCAAAATAGATGTAGAACGGAAATCATACATTGAAGCAGGTCATACTGTAACCATGTTCAATAGAGCATTTAATGGACCTTATGATCTCAATTATGATTACTATGTAAACGAGTGTAATAAAATTCTCAATAAGTTATGAAAGAACCGTCAGATGAATTATTAAGCAAAGGTGTAGTTGCTTTTGGATTAGTGTTATTGCTTTTGGCAATTGGTCATGCAGCATACACATATGGAAAATTCTTCTTTAAATGAAAATAGATAAGAAGAAAAGAGAAGTCGCACTCCAGGCTATAACTGCTTGGGAAGCTGCTGACAAGAAAGCTACTGTAGAACTTGCGACAGGTATGGGTAAAACCTTTCTGTCCTTGGACTGCATGGCTAAGATGCGTAAAGGTTCAAACGTTGTGTTTCTCGCAGAGACAGCACAGCGTGAACATGATCTAATGGTTGACATAGAAAAGTACAATAAGCTTTTCGGTGTTGACATATTAAGTCATGTGAATCTTGAGTTTGCATGCTACCAATCAGCATGTAAGTGGGTCAAGAAGACTTTTGATCTTGCAGTATGCGATGAGATACATGACTCTATGAGTCCAGTATATGTACAGTTCTATAAGAAAAACAAGTGTAAGAATATACTTGGTCTCAGCGCAACAGTAAAGTCAGAAAGAACTTATGTAATAGATGGTGTAGAGGTCAGCAAGGAGATTTTTCTTGATGATATCGCACCAGTATGTTTTACATATGATGTAGGTGATGGTCAACGTGAAGGTACAAGCAGAAAGCTTGACATACATGTTATCTATCACAGACTTGACACAGACAAGAAGACTGTTGATGGAGGCTCTAAAGCGAATAGATTTAAGACAACTGAGGCACGTGCCTATAAGTATCTTGACGATCTGTTCTGGCAAGGAGTGTACAGCAACAAGGATTTTCTTGTAAAGAGTGCAGCAATGAAACGTTCAAAGTTATTGTACAGTCTACCGTCAAAGGTAGGTGCTGTGAAGAGTATACTCAAGACCGTAAAGGGTAAGAGTATCATATTCAACAATGACCTGAACATACTTGAGGACATAACTCCTCACATTGTAAGATCTGCAAAGAAAGGTGAGACCAAGAAGCAGAGAGATACCATGAACTTCGAGACCCGTAACAATTTTGATAAGGGTGACATCGATGTGATAGGTTCTTTCAAGATGCTAAAACAAGGTGCTAATCTTAAAGGTGCAGATAATGTCATCATTATGAGCTACTACAGTTCCTCATTGGATATGATCCAACGTATAGGAAGACTGCGTAAGAATGGTAACAAGAAGGGTAAGGTATTTATCCTTGTGACCATAGGTACGCAGGAAGAGAAGTGGTTCAACAAGATGACAGAAAGCATTCCGATGCAAGAGTTCAACGTAGTTCCGCATTTGAATATTGATTCGCTTACTAAGAAAGCGGTATGAGATCAATACTATTGATATGATAATTCTAATTGGAATATAAAACTAAAATGAGAAAAATCTAATGGAAAGAATAGGTGTAAATGTGAAGTTGATGAGTGATTATGGACTTACACCGAACGAAGTATTTTATCTAAAGATGCTTAGTGCAGGTTCTGACGACATGATCGGAAATATGGTGAACAGAGATTACTTGCAGGATATAGATGTTATCACTGAAGATAACAATATAACTGATAAGGGTATCAAGTTTGTAACCGAAATATTCTTTGAAGCAGAAGAAAAACATGTACCTCCATCTACAAAGGAGATCGTGCAGCTATGTTCTGAGTTCAGAGATTACTTTCCGAAAGGAGTCAAGACCAACAATCATCCTGTTAGAGGGAATCTTACTAATATTATTCGCAAGATGCGAAAGTTTAAGCGAGAGTTCGACTATACGGATGAGATAATATTGGCAGCTACTAAGAAATATGTCACAGATAAAGCAAAGGAAGGCTACTCATTTATGAAAGTAGCAGAGTATCTTATCTACAAGGATAATAACTCAATGCTTGCTTCATTATGTGACGCAATGATAGAAGATGGAGGAGAACAAGATAGAGTCAAGTGGGGAAGGCATATTTGATTCTGCCCTTTCGCAGATAAAGAAAAGGCAGGAGAGAGCAGCTCTCGGACATGTAAATTGTATTCCATTTCCTTTTGAAAGAACCAGTAAGTTCTTTCCTGGTATCGAACGAGGTACATACGATATATGTACAGCTAACTCAGGCGTTGGTAAATCAAAGCTTGCACGTTTTCTGTATGTTATCGTCCCTTACACGTTCATCAAGGAGAACCCTGACACAGACATCAGACTGAAAATATTCTATTTCAGTTTAGAGGAAAGCAAGGAGAAATTTATGATGTCCATCATATCATACTGGTTGTTCGTGCAACATGGCATGCGAGTGTCCATTAAACAACTCAGGTCAGTTGGAAACGTAGGGTATTATCTACCTGATGATGTAATTACTAAGATAGAAGAAGCAAAGGATTACTTTGCTGATCTTGAAAAGTATGTCACCATTGTAGATCACATACATAATCCTACAGGCATCTTCAAAACAATGAAGAGCTACAACGAGAGCAGAGGACATTGGACAAAACGCACCATTACCATCGATGGGAAAGATAAGGAGGTCAATGACACCTATATTCCTGATGATGTCAATGAGTATGTCATATGTATCACTGACCATATCGGTCTATTGAGAACAGAGAGAGGTCTTAGCAAGCATGAGACAATAAGCAGATTCTCTTCAGAGCATTGTATTGAACTACGTAACAAGTATGCTAACATAGTTGTAAACGTTCAGCAGCAGAGTTCTGATAAAGAGAAGAAGCAATACACTTTCAAAGGTCAATCAATAGACGAGAAGCTTGAACCATCACTTGACGGGTTAGCAAACAATAAGGAGACACAGCGTGATGCTGATAATGTTTTCGGATTGTTTGCCCCTGATAGATATCAGATGGAAGAGTGTGATGATTATAGAGTAGATGTAATGCAAGATCATTTCAGAATGTTACTGGTACTCAAAAGTCGTGACGGAGAAGCCAACATCAGAACACCATTATTCTTTGATGGTGCATGCAGTTATTTCAAAGAACTGCCAAGAGTAGAAGATACTGTAGCCATAGAAAAGGTCTATCAGTATATACAGAATCTTTAAATAAAATAAGAATGAGCGCAATAGGCGTATGTATTATCGGACCATCAGGTGTCGGTAAGAGCACATCAATGATGAATCTCGATCCAAAGAGTACTTACATTATCAACGTTCAAGGTAAGGCATTGCCATTTCCTAAAGGACGGGACTACAAGAAAGTCGCAAAGGGAGCATCTCCTGACGGTGGCAACATGTATTCTACAGATGATGTACCTACAATACTTCAAGTGATGAAGTTCATCAACGATAAGATGCCACACATTAAAACCATCATTGTAGATGATTGGCAGTATTGTGCAGCGAATGAGTTCATGCGTAAGGCTGAGATAAAAGGGTTTGACAAGTTCACCCAGATCGGCAAACATATATGGGAACTCGCCAATGCACCAGCAGATCTACGTGATGACATGACCGTTGTATATCTTACTCACGATGAGGAAGTTATGGATTCATCAGGTGTCAGAAAGCGTAAAGCTAAGACAGTCGGTAAACTTGTTGACAACGTGGTTACGTTGGAAGGCATGTTCACTATTGTACTGTATGCAGGAGTAGATACAAAAGAAGAAGGAGGCACAAAGAAACTCTGGAATCATTTTGTAACTCAGAATACAGGTGATACAACTGCTAAGTCCCCAATGGGAATGTTCAATGAACTTAAGATCGACAACGATCTAAAGAAAGTCATCAGTAATATTGATGATTATTATGGGAGAGGGTCCCACTGATCAATTTAACCTTTAATCTTTATTTAGAAATGGAAGACTCCAATTCAAAGAAGACGATCTCTATCAGCGAGATCATTACCTTGATGGGTTCAGGGTACACAAGAACAAACACAGCTCGTAACTATAATCCTGAGATCGGATGTATTCAGGATTACTATGATCTGCCTAAAGAGCAGGTAAAGCTTTTGTTTGAGCATCCAAAGTTGGTAAATGTTAAGACCACGAAAGTAGTTGTACCTACATTCACATTGGTTGATGACGTAGCCGATGATACTACTGGTAGCGAGCCAGTATTCAATGAGACTCCTCAACATATTCCTGGTGTAACAACCAATGAAGAACCAGAGGAAACTAACACTACAAACCATAATGTAGAAGCATGGCAATAGGCGTGAGAGATGGTGGCGAGAAAGTCACTGGAGGACGTAAGTTGATGACAGGTGCAAACTTTGTATATGTCAAAGCTGTCTGTCCTAACGTGGAGGAGATGAAGAGTGTTCTCGGATTCGAGAATCCTAAAGAACCTACATCTAATGTAGATAAGGATAACGATGGTAACACTCGTGTTAGAATCGATATGTGGCTAAGTCGTCCAGAAGATGACTTCCTATATCGTGAGTCATTCTTTATTACAAAGAAGCCTGTAGAATCATCTACAGGTAAGTTTCAGTATGTGAACAATTCTGCACAGTTCTGCTATGCAGATCCAACTGATGGACCAACGTATGAGTGGTACAGCAAGGATGGTATGCGTAAAGCATTCAGCGGTGAGGAGCAGTTCATGAATTTTATCCGTACATGGGTAAACCACAAAGGCGGTAAGAACGGAGATCCTTTATATCTTGATAACTGGGATGCTATCTTTGCAGGTAACTTCTCAGAGATCAAGGACATCATGAAGATGACCAACGAAGGAGAACCTAACCGTGTAGGTATGTTGTTCGGTGTAAGAACAGTAGATGTAAATGGTGAGGAGCGACAGTATCAATCTGCATATCGCAAGATGTATGTCCGTCCTTATCAGAATGCTGCAGTAGAATTTTCCAAGTCACTCAATAGCGAATATGGTGCGTTCAAAGACGAATACCAGGGAAGTATTGAGTGGAAGGAATACAATCCTACCGCAGTAACGACCCCAGCAGGTGCAACAGAGGCAGGTGCTTCTGACACACCTTGGGGATGATAAACAGTTAATTTCTGTCAATATGTTATTATGCCTGTTAATGTACGAAAAGACCTGAGTGTTGATAAGATACTCGAAAGAACTTCAGAACTTGATATCTATAGGAGATACATCGGCAATGTAATGCCATTGAAGATGATATCGTCTCCTCTTCGTGAGGATGACCATACACCTTCCTTCAGACTCTATTATGGTAACAACGGTAGTTTAAGGTTTATCGATTACGGTACAGGCATGCGAGGTAATGTCTTTGATTATGTCAAAGCATTATATCCATATCTAACTTTTGGTGAGCTGCTCGAAAGAGTATGGGAGGACATGCAATGCGTGTCTCTTCCATCGCTCCCAATGGTTAACAAACGTCCAGTAAGGACACAGTTTCCACATTTGCTTGTCAACAAGAGAACGCCTACGGCTGAAGATGTTGAGCTATGGCAACAGTGGGGAATCACACCTGATACTTTGAATCATTTCAGAGTGGAACCGATATCTAAATTCTGGGTAGATAGGTCATTATTTAAATGTAAGACCCTCTCTTATTCCTATGATCTATTCACAGAGTTCAAGATATACAGACCATTTGAGAAGATAATGAAGTTTGTTGCAGGAGGTTTGTCTCTACAAGGGTACAAACTACTACCGCAAAACGGTGAGATATGTGTCATACAAAAATCTTACAAGGACGTTATGCTTATGCATGAGTTCGGTTATCCATCATTTGCACCACAGGCTGAGTCAGTCGATGTGCCTGAAGATGTTATGGAAAGTATTCTCAAGAGATTTGATAAAGTTGTAATATGGGGTGACCCAGATGATGCTGGTAAAGCATTTATGCAACGACATGAAGATCTCTATGGTATATCATCCGTAATGAACTATGATGATACCAAGGATATAACCGACTGTTGTAAAGAGCATGGTAAGGAGTACGCTAAACGTATGACAGATAAGCTGTTGGGTATCTGACAGCACAGTGAAGTTGAATAATGGCTAATCGTAATAGACGGGCAGGTCATTCGTGGGAGAGAGAGTGTGTAAAGATACTCGTTGAGTTCTTTCCAGATGTTGTCACTTCACGTGCAGAATCAAGAAACAGAGATGACCAAAAGGTTGACCTCTGTTATACTGGATTTCTGAATGTGCAGTGCAAGACATTGAAAGACAGAGTGAACTATGTTGAAGTTCTGTCTGAAATGCCTGACGAAGAGGGTCAAATGAATGTCATCTTTGATAAGAAGACACGCAAGACCCCGAAAGGTAGATTTGTAACAGAAGGGATGTATGTTCACTTAAAATTGGAAGATTTTGTTGAACTAATCCGTAAATCATGTTAAAACTATCAATATTAACTTTAAGTATTCTATTGAGTATCAATCAAACAGTAACGGTAACGTGTTACCAAGCTACTGTAGCGCAATGCGACAGTGATCCGTTCACAACAGCATTCGGATACAAGATAGACCCGAAAGATCCTATGTCCCATAGGTATATTGCTATCAGTAGAGACCTTGAAATATATTTTTCACCAGGTGATTCTGTTCTTGTAACAGGAGCTGGTGTTTATGACGGTATGTGGATGGTAGCTGATAGAATGAACCGAAGATGGACAAATAGGATCGACCTACTTGTTGGCTATGACTCCTATGTTGACAAGTTTACGGGTGTCACCATTAAAAAACATGTTCGGTGAACAACTCTCCAATGAGACTTTGGAAAAGGCTTGTAAAGTCCTGAAAAGAGATAGAGATAGGATTGAATTAAGTAGTGTTAATACACTACGATATGAGGTCTGCTATCTACAGGATCAAGCAAGTGATAATGTGATGAGTTCAGCTATGGCAGGAGATGCTATTGAAGCTGAAATATCGCGTAAACAAGATTTGGATGACCTATTCGGTAGTCTGATGATTGAAATTGAAGACCACCTTGACAATGGTGGAATATTAATCTAATAAATATTAGAAAAAATGTCGAGAACGATTTATATCAAATCGGAAGGTAACGCAAGACCGTTGAAAGTAACTGACTTTGAAGGATTTACATTCGGTGAGCTGAAAGCTCATGTTTCAGAAGTAAATTTTGAGAACTCAAATGTCATCATTCACTCAACGAAGACGACTCTATTTGACGATTCGTCACTTATTCCATCGGAAGGCGATGTGATTCTTCTTGTTGTTCCTCAAAAGATGAAAGCAGGTAATGATGAAACTCAGGTTTCTGATACTGGAGAATTTATGGAAGTGATGAATGCTTACAGCGAATTAGTTGCAGCAACAGATCGTTTCAGAGAGTCTCTGGATGCAGTCGGTAGACTTATCATTGAAGATGAGGAGAATGTCGAAATAGGTAACACTACACTTGCTGAGATTAACAGAGCGTTCAGAAATTTTCTGAACCGATAATCATATTAAGGGTCTCTCTATTGCAGGGAGACCCTTATTAATATCTTAAAAACATGCTTTTGAATATATTAATAAGAAACAAAAAGTTTGGAACTGTTCTGATCAGTACAGCTTCTATGCGTGAAAATCTTCAAAGTGAGGATTTTTTACATCCTCCTTTAACCAATATGTTTGAAGATGATGATATTGTAGATCGATCTTCGCTTGTAGTTGAGCCTATTCTTAAGAATATTAATGATCTTCTTGAAGCTCATTATGATATGACAGGATCTCTTGATAACATTGATATTAAGATAAGTAGCAGTTATATGAATCGTGATGATCTTACAGATCTTGAATTGTATTATGATGTTTATGTAAAACATGGTGATATAGAGATCAAAAATGCTCGTAACGAATGTACTCTGCTAAAAGGTGTTTACACAAGATCCTCATTTGTGTCTACTGTTAAGAGAACCAAGATGAGGAAGATCTATATGTTCAGAGATACTTACAATGAGATAGAGCTACATACCAGATATATGCATTCTCATGTACCAAGTTTACGGGTAACCAGAACTTGTGATCAGGTGTTTAAAGACATGTGTCTTGGTAGTGCCAGTATAGTAAGATTCAGAAGATGTAGAAAGTATCAAGATATGTTCATGTATCTTGCTTATCTTGATAGTTTTATCAGATGGGAAAGTCTTGACGGTGGACCATATCATAAGATATGTGAGCTATATAATGTTGCATCAGACTCAACATTGAATCTTGATAATGTTGATGTAAATGATATCATTTATAATAATGCAGATAATGTAACTGCTTATATAGATAGTGAAGGTAATCTTTCAGCATCTTCTGATATTCTTAATCACATTGACGATGATAGATTGAAATGTGTAAACTATAGAGATCATACTATGAAAGAGGACGGTTGGCATATAGATTATTTATTAGATCCTGATGCTACTACAGTATATATTTCCACTTATGTTTTTAGAGATAAACCTTTAAAGATCAGAATTATTCCATATGATAATTCTCTAATGAAAAAGTATGCGAAGTCATGCTATAGCCAAGTACCTAGAAAACTTGGTGAAAAATTGGTTAAAAAGATAGATCAAATATTAAAATTATACTATGAACCAAAACAACAAGAAGTACCCAACCTACAATCACAAGGGGAAGGGCAAGCTTATAGTAACTAAAGAAGTTAAGAAGAAGATCGACCAACTTCATAGTGAAATAGGCAATACAGAATGGTGTGGATTTATCTTTTATGAGAAGATAGCTGGTAGTATCAGTGATCCAGATACTTATGTAGCTAAGACAACTGATGTTTATCTAATGGGTATTGGTACTCATAGCTATACTGAGAGTGAGAATCATTCTGATGATATCATTACTATGGTAGACCGTGTACCAGCTTATATGGAGAACCGTTATGGTCTTATCCATACGCATCACACAATGGATACGTTCTTTTCAGGTACAGATATTCAAGAATTGCATGACAATGCAGCTAACTATTCTTACTATCTGTCTCTTATTGTCAATATCAAAGAGAGATATTCAGCAAAGATAGTCAAGCTTGTAGAAGTAAAGGGTGCATCATTCGATCTTGACGAAGAAGATGAGGAGACAGTATCTATGGAGTTTCCTGTAGAGCATATTCTTATGCAGTTTGACCTGGATGTAATTATTGAAGGTGCTGAATGTAATGATGAGATCATTACAGAAAGGATAGCTGAGATAAATAAACGAAAGGAAGAAGAAAAGAAGGCGAGACTTGCTAAAACCAAGATAAAAACTGGAACATTCACTGACCCAGAAGACAACAAGTGGTTCAATACATATCATAACCAACATTCTTTGTGGGATCCTGCTATGTATGATGTAACACAGAATGATGCTGAAGATTTCTTATGTAGTCTTTACATTGATCCGTTTGTGGTAAACACACAGTTTGGTATATCACCTACTTTGGAGGCATGTGTTAAGCAAGAAAACATACCTCCACTTACAAGCGATATAATAGCTGGTGAAGCAATTGATTTCTTTGGTGGTGATAAAGCAAGGGCAGGACTTCTTAAAACTGCAGAGGTAGCTCGTAAGAATATGACATTCATTGGTGACAATATGAGTCAGATGTATGATCTTATTACTGAAGCAGCAGAATCTTTTAACCAAAATAACGAGTATTCACTATGATCGAGACCATTAAGGAATCTCACACGAGGTTCAGTAGTGTCCCTTGGTACGGTAATACAAGAGAACTGACTATCGGTGGTTTAGGTACTATCGGTAGTTGGTTATCTCTTCTTATTGCCAGAACAGGTGACCACGAAATACTTCTATATGACAACGATACTATTGAGAAGGTAAATTATTCAGGTCAATTCTTTTCTAAAGATCAGCTTGAGAAAACCAAAGTAGGTTCAGCAGCTGAAAATCTTTTGAATTTTACTGAGATCAATGATTTCAATGTTCACACTTTCAATTCTAAGTTTGATGAAAACACTTATGTTTCTAATGTAACGTTCTCCTGCTTTGATAATATGGAAGCTAGGAAAGCAATGTTTGATGCATGGTGTAAGAATGAAGAAAGAGAGTTGTTCATTGACGGTAGAATGAGTATCGAAAGTTATGAAGTGTTCACTGTAAAACGTGGACAGGAGGAGCGTTATCGAAAGACGCTCTTTGATGACTCTGAGGTAGGAGAACAGATATGTTCTTTGAAGAATACATCTCATACAGGTGCATTGATCGCAGCAAGAATGGTGACAGCGTTCACTAATTATCTTGCTAATGAATCAATGGAGTTTGCTATAAGAGATACATCTTTCTATTTCAGAGAAGATATGGAAATGCAACTGATAAATATGAAAAAGTAATGTTTGTTGAAATAACTAAAAAAGATATAAAGTCTTACTTCGAGTCACTATCTGGAGAAGAGCATTGGTTACAAAGAATACCTTATGTTGAAAATGAAACTCTTGTTCCTTTACTCTATGCTATAACAGGATCAAATGTTACATATGATCATTATAGAAACGGTCTTAGAGATATTGCTCGTTCTCGACTCAATACATTTTGTATTCATTGTATTGATTATAAAAGAGTAAAAGAAATAAGACAGAAAGCGATAGAGCTTTTGTTGAAAGATGATGATGCACTTATTAGAATTGATGATGTTGTTGAAATAGAAGTAGAGGACAATACTACATATCATAATCTTACATTTCCTGAAAAGAAAGAGATGATGAATGATGTGAAAATTGCTCTACCATCAATGATAAGAAATGCTATTGATCTTGAGAGAAAAATGAATGTAAATATTATTCAATAATGGAAAGAGATAATTATTTTGAAAGGAAGGCAGTGTCACGTTCACTGCTTTCCGAATTGGTTCGTCATCCACTACGAGCCAAAGCAATGCTTGACGGTGTTGCACAAAAAGTAGAGAGTGAAGCTATGACATTCGGTAGTGCGTTTGACTCATTGATGTTCGACACATCAACTGAGTTTACTTCTAAGTACAAGATCCGTCAGTATGAGAACCCTTGGACAGACAGACGTAAGAACACAGGTAAATTCACTTATGCTCTTGAGCAGATAATGCAGGAGACACTTGCAGCTGATATGCCAGGAGGTGATACTGAAACCATGTTCTTACAAGCATATGAAAGATCAGGAATCAAAAGTCCCAAAGTATATGATCTGGTTGCTGAGTTTGTAGAACTCGGTGGTAGAGAGTGGGTGAAAGAATCCATGATGGCAAATGCATTTACCATGATATCTCAAGATGACTACAATAAGCTTGCAGCAATGAAAGCGAATCTTATCAACGATGAGTATGTAGGACATCTATTTGTAACAGATGTACCTGAAACTCATACTGTTACAAATAGTCATCTTGAAACCATTTATCAAATGGATATTGATTGTTATATTGAAGGTATAAAATGCAAAGCTCTTCCTGATATTGTACATATAAATCATGCAGCCAAGGTTATAAATATATATGACCTTAAGACCACATCTTCCTATGACCAGAATGTAATGGGGAGTATTGTGAAGTTCGGTTATGATCTTCAGGCAGCATGGTATACCATAGCTCTTAATGCACTTACGATGGAAGGTGAAAAGTATGAAGGTTATACAGTAGCAAAAGAGTTCGGTTTCATATTCATTGACACCAACATGATGAATGCTCCTATACATGTTATGATATCAGAGAATGATCTTTCGTGTGCTATAAACGGTGGTAACCGTTATGGTAGACCACGCAAAGGTGCATTTCAGATACTTAATGACTACATGTGGCATGTTGAAACTGATAAATGGGATTATCCTAGAGAGTATTATGAGAATAACGGTTACATAGAGACTGATATATATGATAGCTGAACCGTTGGTAGATGTAGTAACATTCACAGGCTTTCACGTTCAATTCAGTGTGAAAGATGTGGATGTTACAGACATTCTTTCTCAAGATGAAACAGGGATTCTTGAGATACGAAAAGGAGATAAGCGACTTTTCTATCGTGGTGATATGATATATGTAAGAGAGTCAGGTTGGTATCAACTGAATCGTATTGATCTTATGCGTCAAGATAAAGGTGTACGCAAATACAGAGGTCTTATGATGGAACGTAGTGATACTTCATTGCTTGTTCTTCCAGTATTCGGAGGGACAAGACATGATGTATCTTTTACTGATCACTTACTTAATGCGTATTTGCATCGTGAAGACCATGAAGATGGTTCTATATGGATACTTATGAAGCGTCCTTTTAATCCTAATTCTCAATATGAGAATGCTATACATTTCTTAGAGTCCAGCGATTACTTTGTAAAGAAGGAAATGCTTGGTGATCAATTTGAAATGATCACAATGGATATTCCTGAACACTTTGAGACAGAACTTATACTGATAAAGCAGGGTAAGTTTTCAGAGTTGGGAAACTTCCATAAGCAAAGGATATATGAGTTTCATAATATCAGAGATAAATATAATAAGATACGTCTCGAACTAGAGAAGAGTGATGTACTGAGAGAAAAGATGGAGAATGAATATGATATTCAAATTCCAGAAGGTAGCGAGCTTAGATCAAAGATCAATGATGACAGAGAGACGTTCTATAACAAACTTATAATCAATGAGCACTCAACGAGTATTGAGTAATTTATTTGGTGAAGGTTGGTTCAATGCGATGGGGACATATCTGATGTCACAGGATTTTGCAAACCTCGGTCACTGGTTGATTGGGGAGCGCAAGACCAATACGGTTTATCCTGTGCAACAGAATGTCTTCAAAGCATTCAAGCTTACACCATACGAAGATGTCAAAGTTGTATTCTTAGGTCTTGATCCTTATATACGTAAGAATCAGGCTATAGGTCTTTCATTCGGTGTTTATACAGAGATGGGTGTCAAAGTACCACCGTCTCTTAAAACTATCATTAAAGAGCTTGAAAGCGACCTTGATGTATTATGTCTTGAGTTTGATCATTCTTTAGAAGGATGGGCAAAGCAAGGTGTATTGATGCTTAATACAGCATTAACAGTTGTAGAAGGTCAGACCAATTCTCATTTGAAAGCCTGGAATCCTTTTACCATGCAAGTAATAGATGCTATCAATCGTAAGAACGATAATGTAGTATACATTCTTCTTGGTAAAACTGCACAGGGGTATGAGAAGTATCTTGATGCTGACGCAACTAGAGTTATAAAAGCACCACATCCTGCAGCGGAAGCATATGCTGGAGGTAAAGCTGGTTTTTATGGAAGCAAGATATTCAGTAAGTGTAATAGCATACTGTATATGCTTGAGAAAGAAGAAATTAATTGGAATATAAAATAATATGGGACGTTATTATAGCGGAGACATAGAAGGTAAGTTCTGGTTTGGTTTACAAAGCAGTACTGCGCCTGAAAGATTCTGTGCTGAAGAGCAAAGCTGGCAAGTGATTAACTATTACATTGATCGTGATGATCTTCCTAAGATCAAAGAAGAAATAGAAAAAATAGAGAGTGATCCTGAAGTAAAAAAGATCATAGATCTATATAAAAATGATGAAAACTTTGGTTTTAGTAATGAGAATATAGAGAAGCATGCCCTTACAAGAAAAGCAATGGAAGACTATGCTGATCTTTTATTAGGAAAACAGATCTATGATTATTTTGATTCTGACCCTAAAAGAGAAGGGTGTGAGATAACCGCAGAATATTAATAAAATGGAAAATAGTGCAGATTGCATAATCGATTATGTAGAGAATAATTCTTACATGAATTATGAGGGACATGAAGGTGATGAATTACTGTTTGCTACAAGAGAACACGGTAATGTTGGTGATGAAACCCCAGGTCAGAAAGACATTCAACATGTCAGAGATCTGGCAAAAGAACTCAGAGCCACATGTGGCAACATAATAAGGGTTATAGAACTTGAATCTATAGATGAATGGGTGCACCTAAGAGTGAGATTAAATCCGATAGAAAAGGATTAAACGTTTGGAAAAAGTTGAGAGATGTAGTATCTTTACTACCTTTCTCTTCTTTCTGAAGAGGATACTGACATTTTAAATAAACAAACTATAAAAATGGGGAAAATTCAACCTTTACATTCTTATATTACAGTCTGGTTAGAAAGACTGAACATCAAAAAACCTGTCGTCCCGAAGCTGATGACGGAGGAAGAAAGAAAGCTTCATATGATGCTCATTGATGAGGAAATGCAGGAACTACTGCTTGCCTTATCAAGGAACAATGATCTTACAGAACTATGTGATGCATACTTTGATGTGCTATGGGTAGTTACTCAGGCAGCAATGGTCAATGGTATCAACATCAATGATATTGTACGTGCTGGTTCAATGAGTAATCTATCAAAGTTCTGCTCTACATCTGACGAAGCATACGCTACTGTTGATGCGTACGCTAAAGGTAAACATCCTGATAAGCAAGGGGTGTCTATTGAAACGTATGTAGAAGAGCAGGAAGGTGTGTTTATCGTCAAGAGAACTAAAGACAATAAGGTAATGAAGTCAATAAACTTCAGCCAACCTGATTTTAACTTTATTGTAGACAGAGCAAAATAACATGGACAAAAGCAATCAGATCCTTAGTGATATTGTTGTATTCAACAAGTATGCTAAGTACATATCAAAAGAAGAGAGAAGGGAAACCTGGAATGAAATAGTTGACAGATACGTCAACATGATGAAGAAAAGGTATCCCAAGTTGAAGGATGATATAGATAAGAATGCAAAGTTCATATACGACAAGAAGGTTCTGATGTCTATGAGAGCAGCTCAGTTTTCTGGAGCAGCTATCGAGAAATCAGAGTCGAGAATATATAACTGTGCATATCTACCTATTGATGATTATCGTGCATTCAGCGAAACTATGTTCTTATTGCTTGGAGGTACAGGTGTTGGATACTCTGTACAAAGAGACCATGTAAATCAGCTTCCTGAGATTCATAAGCCTAAGAAAAAGCAGAAGTATCTTGTAAGCGATTCTATTGAAGGATGGGCAGATGCTGTTCGTCATCTTATGTCAGCATACTTTGGGTTCAGAAAGACCAAACCTGTATTTGACTTTAGTGACATCAGACCTAAAGGAGCAAGATTAATAACTGCTGGAGGTAAAGCACCTGGACCTGAACCTCTTAAGAAATGCTTATTCAATCTTGAGTTGATGTTAGATCGTAAAGAAGATGGTGAAAGACTATCTCCTATAGAAGTGCATGATATGATCTGTCACATTGCAGATGCTGTACTTGCTGGTGGTATTCGTAGAGCAGCACTTATTTCTTTGTTCTCTGCAGATGATGATGAGATGATAGCATGTAAAAGTGGTGCATGGTGGGAGAATAACCCTCAACGTGGACGAGCTAACAACAGTGCAGTACTACTACGTCACAGAATTACTAAAGAGTTCTTTGTAGATCTTTGGAAGAAGATTGAAAACAGTGGTAGCGGAGAACCTGGTACATATCTCAGTAACGATAAAGATTGGGGAACCAACCCTTGTTGTGAAATCGCACTAAGACCGTTTCAGTTCTGTAATCTTACAGAAGTAAATGCAGGAAATGTTGTAGACCAGCTTGATCTTAATGAACGTGCTTCAGTGGCATCCTTCTTTGGAACATTACAAGCAGGATTTACTAACTTTCATTATCTAAGACCTATCTGGAGAGAGACCACTGAAAAAGATGCTCTTGTAGGTGTAGGTATGACAGGCATCTGTAACGGAAGTGTATATGATCTTGATCTTGAAGAGGCTGCAGGTATGGCTATAGAAGCTAACTACGAAACAGCTAGATGTATAGGCATCAATCCTGCTGCTCGTATTACTACAGTAAAGCCAAGCGGTACTACATCTTGTGTAGTAGGTACATCATCAGGTATACATGCATGGCACTCTAAGTATTACATCAGACGTATGCAATGCAGTAAGGATGAAGCATTATATCAGTATCTTGCAATCAATCATCCTGAACTTGTAGAAGATATGACACTTATTCCTAACTCTGCAGTGATTGAGGTTCCTCAGAAAGCTCCAGATACTGCAACTCTTCGTGAGGACGAGACAGCATTAGAAATGCTTGATCGTGTTAAGCGTTGGAATATGCAATGGGTAAAGCAAGGTCATAGTCATGGTCGTAATACCCATAACGTATCTGCTACTGTATCTGTAAAAGAAGATGAGTGGGAAGGTATTGTAGAATGGATGTGGGAAAACAGAAATAGCTTTAATGGTCTATCAGTTCTTCCTTATGATGGTGGTACTTATGTACAGGCTCCTTTTGAAGAGATAACTGAAGAAGAGTTTGATAAAAGGTACGCTGCACTTTCTGAAGTAGATCTTACTAAGGTAGTAGAGATCGATGATAACACTGATCTACAAGGAGAATTAGCTTGTGCAGGAGGATCATGTTCCATAATTTGATTATTTTACATAAGCTATGTTTGATGATAAAGATTGGGAAATAACTATAGGTATAAAACCTATGATTCTTTTTGGATATAGATCCTATGAGAGTCTAGGTGTCACCTATTATGCATTTTACTTTGCTTTTATTGATATATGCATTGCGGTGTATGAAGAATAGTAAGAACACTAATAAAATATATCAAGCACTGATAGTAATACTATTGGTGCTTGTTATTTTATTGGGTAATCGATTAGATAAACTTAAAAATACTATGGAAATAAAATCTAAAAATTACAAACCCCTGGATTCCAGGTTAACGATCAAGCCATCTAACATAGAAGGTCTTGGTTTATTTGCAGTTACAGATATAGAAGCTGGAGAAGTTCTCGGAATATCACATGTATATGATGAAAGATTCAAGGATCGTTTTATCAGAACACCTCTTGGTGGATTTATCAATCATTCAGAAGACCCTAATCTTGAAGCTGTAATAGATGGTGACTACAGATATGTAAAGACCATTAAGGCTGTCGAAGATGGGGAAGAGCTTACTCTACTATATAACCTATATAATTTAGGAAATGAGTAAGTGTCAATATTGTGGAATGACCAACGGTAGACATCTTAAAGGATGGTGTCCTACTGTATCTGCTGATCCTAAAATGGTAGAAGTAGATGATTATAGCAAAGCATGTAATATCACTAAGGATATTATCAAAGATCTTATAGACTCTGATAAAAAAGGAATTAAGGAATACGGTACTACTGTAGACCGTGGGGATTACAATCTTAAAGATTGGTTACAACATGCTTATGAGGAAACCCTGGATACTGCAAAATATCTTGCAGCAGCTATTAAGAAACTTGAAGATCAAAACAAAGATGAATAAGAAAGAATTAATAGAACACCTCGGTAAAAGGATGGATGAATATACTAGTTTTTATGAACATCCACAGGACAAGAAGGAGCATACACCTTTAGAAAATGCATATAATGAAGGTGTAAGAAGAGGTCTAGCAATTGCAATTGTTAATATTAGAGAAAATTTAAACCAAAACAAAGAAGATGAAACGAAAGGAAGCAGCTAAACAATCGGATTTAACGGGTAGAAAAATGGACACAAGAGAACAAGTGATAAAATGGCTTAACGATAACGGACACGCCAAAGTAACCAGCAAAATAATACCGCTTGATAATGGTAACTTTAGACCAGTTGTAGATGTGATAATGGGCTGCTTAGAACAAGTTAAATCTGTTGATTTAGATGATGTTGGAGAAACGTTTAATGAATGCACTACACAAATTGGAATGAACAGGTGTACGTCTTGTGGTTCGATGTATTGTGATGGTAACATTTGCACTTAAT
>Ga0070746_10000479_pt1 | contig 23746 bp, 29 predicted proteins | sample VirMetDEL_Mar_21_FD_77016 | JGI IMG/M metagenome (GOLD analysis project Ga0070746, IMG submission 77016) | Aqueous microbial communities from the Delaware River and Bay under freshwater to marine salinity gradient to study organic matter... | ecosystem: Environmental > Aquatic > Marine >...
CAGCACATACAAGATCCGGATGCTCGAAGATGCAGAGCGCATTGGATCACTGAAGACCCAGGTGGCATCCCTGGAAGAAGAGAATGCCAGGCTGAAGGAAACGGTTTCCGCAGCCATTGAAATCCTATCAAATAACAACATCAACCCCGCACCACTATGGCGAACCTAACAACAGAAGAGAAGGCCTTCATGAATAGCCTCTTCAACTCCTATGATCTGAGCATGGATGACATCTTCAGGCACCAGCACTTTGTGATCATCAAAAGGCAGGGCATTGAGAAGATCATGGCAAAGGCAGGGATCACCCTGAAGTATGATGTGGAAGGTTGCTCTGAGAAGTATGCTGCAGTGCGCTGTGAAGCCACCAATCCAGAGGGCCGATCCATCACCACCTTTGGCAGCGCATGCCCTGAGAATTGCAGAAGCCCCTACTTCCTGGAGATGGCTGAGAAGAGAAGCAAAAGCAGGGCCATCCTTATGCTCTGTGGCCTCTATGCCAACGGGGTTTACAGTGAAGTGGAAGAAGCCCACATCAATGATTGATGCAGATCTGCTGTGCCAGCTGGAAGAGCATGAGTGCCTTCTGGCTGATGGCTTTGATGCTGCCCTGATCGGGATCAGCTATGGAGCCAATCCTGTTGCCGTTTATGAGGTGGGCATGTGCATTGATGTGCTCATCTCAACCGGGATGGACACAGAAGATGCCTGGGATTTCTTCAGCTTCAATGTGGCTGGATCCTATGTGGGTGAAAAAACTCCCTGCTTCATAGATCTGTATGACTCAGAGCCCAATTGATTTCTTTGATCAGGCCCTGGTGCCTTGCCCTTCCTGGTTGCTCTCAAAATGCAGCCGAATGTTGGGGGATGTGTGCCTGGATGATGTCTCCCTGGAAGGGATTGAAGACCGCATCCACAGCGACGAAATGAGCGAAGCTGAGGGCCTGGATCTGCTGGCTTACCTGGAACAGCACAGGAAGCAGCTCTGGGACTACTATGCCCCCAGCCAGAGAATGATCAGCAAGCACATCAAGCTGATCTGTGAGCTGTGATCAGAGCCCAACCAGCTCCTTCACCCTCAGCGCTGTCTCAACAGCATTCATGTTCACATACTTGTTGAATTCGCTCTCAACCTTGTGCCCTGTCATTCCCATGATGGTCCTGGTGGCAATGCCCTTGCTGGCCAGGTATGTTGCAAAGGTTCTCCTGGCAGCATGACTGGTGACCAGCTGCCACTGATCCACCTCTTCCATCTTGCGCTGCCCATTTTCATCCAGGATAGGCTTCAGCATCTTCTCATCAAATAAGCCAGAGAGCTTGGCCCCTTTTCGCAGCAGCTTGTTGTACCTGGTCAGAGCTCCAGTGGGTGGCAGCTGCCCTCCATGCTTGGCAGCAATCTTGTGCACCATGTCCCAAACAGGCACAGTCACAAAGGCATCTGTTTTCTTCATGTGGATGCTGAAGGTTTCCCTGGATGGGTTGTCATTGTACTGCTTGATGACCTGGGCCAGATCAGAAACCCTGACACCTGTGGTGCACTGAACACAGAACAGATCCCTGGCCTTCTTCACTCCCGTCCTGGGAGCACCTCCCTGATCAGCTGGTGTATCTGGCACCTCCCAATCCAGGAAGGCTTGCAGCTGCTTCTCAGACAATGCAAAGCGCAGCACATCAGCTTCCTTCACTGTCCATTCTGGATGCTTGTGGTGATCGAAGGTGTGGATGCCCAGGCTTCTTGCCCTGGTGATCCATCCTCTGACTGTCTTCACCCACCTGCCCACAGTTCCTTCTGATGTCCTGGAATCATCCAGGTATCCATGCCGGAAGTAGTTGGCAGCTTTGCCAGCTCTCCAGTCCCTCATGGCCTGGCAGAAGTTGTGATCCATGTTGGACCAGCTCAGCTCCTCTCCTGTTTCAATGCTGAACTGCTCCAGGATCCTGAGATCAGCCTGGTACTTCTTCCTGGTTGCTTCGGTGCCTGTCTTGCTTTGCCCTGGCAGCGCTGTCTTGTCAAACTCATTGACAAACTTGGTGACCCAGGGAAGAAAGTCCATCTGGGTGCCCTGGTGTGGGTCCAGATCCCCTGCCAGGTAGCTCTTGAATTCAGCTGCAGTGAATTCATCCTTCTTGATGTGGTGCAGCCTGTTCCATTCCCGCTCCAGGTCAGCTTGCTGCCTGGTGATGTCTGCATGGATATCCCGCAGCTCCTGGTTGCCTCTGAGCAGCTTCACATGCTTCTGCTCCTGATCCCAATGGATGGCCTTGATTGTGCACCCTGTTCCAAACTGGCAGCGCTGCTTGCCCCATTGAATTCTGATCTGAAGATGCCCCTTCTGTTGTGCATACTCCTTGAAGCGAATTGTGCTTTTCATTTTTGTCCCCCTTTACATTTCATTTTGTACCCCTTTTTGTCCCCCTTTCAGATTTGCTCTGACTGGAAAAGACTGGAAACAGTGGGAGTCACAAAGTGCTCACATGCCCTGTCTTTCCTGCAAACTTAGGCACAAAAAAGCCCGCAACCATTGAGGAAGCGGGCGAAGTTTTGCACATCATTCAGGTGGAGCCGGCGGAAGTGTAGACACCCCCTCTGACCCCCAATGATTCCAAGTCTTTCAGAGAGCGGGATCACTTTTGTCCCCCTATTTGTCCCCCTGCAGTTGTTAACTGAAAAGGATCTGAATTCCTTGTGCTGCAAGTTTACCCCTGGAATGGTTAGGCTGGACATTCTTGCAGTGTGAAACCCCTCACACAGAAGCCGATCAAGCGCACTGCTTTGGGCTCCTGGCTGAAAGGCAAAGCACCTCACATCCTGGACACTGTTGGTGACCTCCTCCCTGATCGGGGTGGACTGGGCATCCTCAAGAACCTCCTGGAGAAGGATGAGGTGATGAGCCCCCAGGACAAAGAGCAGCTGCAGATCCTGATTGCCCAGCGCACTGAGCTGGAGAATGAGATCACCCAAAGGTGGCAGGCTGATTCCAGCTCCTCCTCCTGGCTGGCATCCAATGTCCGGCCATTGATCGTGCTGATCCTGGTGATCACCCTCCTGGTGTTCATCGTCCTGGACAGCATGGATCTCTCCTTCTTCATCAGAGATGCCTGGGTGAGCTTGTATGAAGTTCTGACCCTCACAGCTGTGGGTGGATACTTCACCCTGCGCTCTGTGGTGGACAAAAGGCAAAAGCATTGAAGAAACAAACACCAGCAGCATTCTTGATCCAGGAACTTCTTGAGCTGTTCCCTAACACCCCCAGCCTGACCCTGGCCAAAAAAGCATACACCCTGGCACCAGAGATGTGGAAGGATCTGGAAGCAACCAGGAGCATGGTGAGATTCTACAGGGGAGCCAGCGGGAAAGGATCCAGGAAGCACACCAAAGCATCCAGGGACTTCTCAAAGCAGCTCTTCAATCCTTTTGACTTCCCTGCCAGTGATGAAGCGGAATATCTGCCTTACATCCTCCCAGAGGACTGCAAGAAGATCCTGTGGCTGTCAGATGTGCATGTGCCATATCACAGCCTGGAAGCTCTGACTGCTGCTGTCCAGGTCGGGATCATGGAGCAGGTTGATACAATCTTCTTGGCTGGAGATTTCATGGATTTCTATGGCATCAGCACATATGAGAAAGATCCCAGGAAGCGATCCTTTGCAGGTGAGCTGGAGATGGGCAAAGTGATGCTGGAGAAACTCAGAGAAATCTTCCCGGATCAGCACATCTTCTTCATGGTGGGCAATCATGAAGAGCGCCTGGAGAGATACATGCGGGTGAAGGCACCTGAACTGCTGGACTGTGATCAGTTCAAGATCCAGGAGCTGCTGGGATTTGATGCCCTGGGCATCCATGTGATCAATGGGAAGCGGGTGTGCCATGCTGGTGATCTGGTCCTGATGCATGGTCATGAATTCGGCAGAGGATCCGGTGGAGTATTCCCAGCCAGGGCTCTCATGCTGAAGGCCAAAACATCAGCGATCTGTGGCCATTGGCACAGGCCTTCTGATCATGCTGAGAATGATGTGAATGGGAAAGTGGTCCGCGCCTGGTCAACAGGCTGCCTGTGTGAGCTCAATCCAGAGTACATGCCACTGAACAACTGGGGGCATGGCTGTGCTGTGATCACAGTTGATCAAGGCCAGGCATCAGTGCAGAATATCCGCATCCAGAATGGCCAGGTGATCTGATCACAGATCCAGGTTGTCTTCTTTGAAGTATTCCCGGATGATCTCCAGGCATGCTTCCCTCCCCTTGGCAATCACTGCCTGGTATCCCCTGGCTTCCAGGTCCTGCTTCCATTTCTTCTGATCCTTGGTGGCTGATCCCTGGGGTCTCTTCAGCTCAATGGCCAGCCCCATGAATCCTTCCCTGGGCTCATAGAAGAACAGATCTGGAAAGCCCCTCTTGTAGCCTGTGGCCTTCATCCTCCTGGCTTCTGCAATGCTGGTCCTGACACCTCCAGCTGATGCACAGTACAACAGCCAGGGAGCCTTCAGATCAAGCAGCTCACAGATGCTCTTCTGGATTGTGTACTCTGATTCAGGTCCATGCCTGGTGCCTCCCTTTTGTCTTCCCCTGGATCTCATGCGCTGACTATTTCCAGGATCACCTCATCACCTCCCAGGATCGCATCCCTCACCTGTGGATACACTTTCTCATATGCTGCCCTGGATGACCCAAGGAACCTGGGGCTGAGACTGTCACCCACCAGGATGCAGCCAGAGGTGTGATCATCATTGTTGCCACAGTGCACCAGGATATCTGTGAAGCCAGGGACATCCAGGATCTCAATCATCCCCTGGTGCCAGGCCTTGCCATAGCGCTTCAGATATTTCTGATGCATGCCAGCATACTCCCTCAGCTTGAGCTTGTAGATGCCAGCCGGGATCCTGGTCTCATGCATGACCTTCACCGCTCGGTGCTCATCCTCCAGGGTGAAGCACAGGAAGTCCAGAGCCTGTCCTGGGTCATCCCAAAAGAGCAGGCCCTGGGTCTCATCCTCAGTGTGATTGAATCTGATCAGCTTGAGCTTCTTCAATTTCTTTGATTCGTTTCTCTTCCCAGTGCTTTCTCAGCTGGGCATATTGATCCAGGTGGGCACTTTGTTTCTTGTGCTCCTTGTACATCTCCATGAGCAGCAGGCCTGACATGCAGCCCACTGAAATTGTGATGAATAGAACTGCAATGCTGTGCACCTCCATGATCACAGTTGATTCTTTGCCAGGATCAGCTTGATCTCTTGCACCATGTCACTCACATGCTGCAGCATCTTCTTCATCTCGTCCCGGTCCCCCTCCATGTAGTCCATCCGGGTCTTCAGTTTGCCCATCTCGTTGGTCAGCCTGACATACACAGCCATGACAGCAAGCACAGACGGGATCAGACTGGCCATCATTTCCCAGCTCATTCTTCTTCATTTTTCGGGTTTAGATGATCGCTGATCAGCCAATTCACCAGGGCATCCAGGTATCCAAAAACCTGCACAGGCTTCTCACTGGGCAGGAGGTTCAAAGCTGCTTTGATTGCAGCCATGCCGATCAGAAGAAGCTCCCCCCAGTTGTCTGCGAAAAAGGCAGCCAGGGAGAAAGCTGATCCATCAGCCAGGTTGGTCATTGTTGTGTCCATTGTTTAGGGTGTTTCAAGGTTTGAGATTCTTTCATCCATGTCATTGATGGCATCCACAAGCTCTTCCAGCAAAGCCAGGAGCTGCTCAGCATCCACAATGTCATTCCGGGTGTCTTCGGTGATGTTCAGCTGGATCATGGGTGTGTGAGTTTGATCAGGATTGTGACTGAGACTCCAGCAGGAGTCCCTGCAGGATCAAAGAAGAATGCACAGCGATCACCCGCACTGAATGTGGCAGCATCGAATTCAAAGAGCTTCACCTGGTTGTTGGTGGTGAAGGTGGCTGATGCTGTGTCCAGGTTGCTGCTGCTGTTGTATTTCCTGAAGTGGAGATTTGATGCACCTGCACCGGATCCTGTGGTGAAGATTCTGGCATTTACCACCTCCCCTGCCAGTGGTGCCAGCCATTGGTTGTAATACTGGAAGCTGGTGGTTTCTGTTAGGGTTCCACCCAATGGGATGTAATCACCGTTGCCATCTCCAGTGTAGAAGGATGACTGCAGGGTGATGAAGCTCTCAGAAGATCCTCCACCTGAAGCTGATGCAAATGAGAGGGCCCCACTGCCATCAGTCTTGATGAATTGCCCAGCAGATCCATCTGCATCAGGCAAAGTGAATGTGACACTGGTGGTGACATTCCCTGGGGCCTTCAAAGCAATGTATTCAGCCCCACTTGCTGCAGGTGCTTCCATCAGCCTCACCTCTCCAGCAGTGTATCCCCCAGTGTTGGTGAACAGCATTGGCTTGGAGACTTCCCAGATGTCACTTGTTGAATTGTACCGGAGCAGATTGGAGGTGCCATCCTTGATGGTCAGTGTGTTTCCATTGGTGTCAATGGCCCTGGCACCGCTCATTGTTTGATCTGCGCTGCCCAGGTTAGTGGTCACCACATTCACCTCAGCTCCTGTGGCAATGCCGCTCAGCTTGGTTCTTTCTTGACCTGAGAAGAAGAGATTCTCCTGGCCTTCTGTGATCTCATCACTGTTGCCTGTTAGCTCATCCAGTCCTTCTGGAATGGTTGGCTTATTCAGGATCTGCGCATCACCGCTGGAAGCTGTCCAATCACTTTGCACATTGACCTCAGCTCCTGCTGCAATGCCGCTCAGCTTTGTGCGCTCAGCAGATGTGATCACATTGGTATCTCCTGCCAGAGCTGTTGTGCTTGATGTGCCCAGCTGCAGCAGAGATGTGTTGCCCTCCAGGGCAGTGCCCGCTGTAGTTCCAAAACCAGGGAAGCTGGTCTTTGCTGTGTTAGCAGTCACAGCTGAATTTGCTGACACCCTTGCATCTGTGAAGAAGAGATTCCCATCCTCGGACAGATCACCAGTGTCCAGGACCACAATGCCTGTCTGCCCATTGACAGAATCCACATCACCTCCTCCACCACTGGAGACTGTTCCTGCTGTCCAGGTTGATCCATTCCATTGCAGCACCTGGTTGGTGCTTGGTGTCATAGCTGCGACATCAGACAGATCCTCAATGCTTGCTGCATTGATCCTGGCATCCACCCTGGCATCTGTATGGAAGAGCTTGCTTCCTTCTGTGACCTGGCTGGAGCTGATCCCAGACACCGTGCTGCTGAAGGTGACAGGCTGTGGGAAGGTCACAGCTGCATTCTGAAAATTGCTGTTTCCTTCAATGCGCATGCCCTCCACTGAAGCTGGGCTGCCTGCTCCATCACCAGCTTGGACCTTCAGGGAGATCACCCCTGGGGATGTCTCTGATAGATCCACCACTGTCCTGGTGCCAGCTTGCATCTTCGCTGTGGTGCTGTCCACAGCCACATGGCTCTCTGTCTCTGTTTTGTTGCTGTTGACAAAGACCCCCTTTCCTCCTGATCCGGTGGTTGTCTTCAGCACTCCCTTCAGTGCAGTGATGTCATCCTTTTCTGCCTGGCTGGTGAGCTTCTTGGTGCTGGTGCTGTCATCAATTTCATCCGCATCCACAGGCAGCTCTCCAGCTTTGGCCTTGAGCTTGATCAGGCCATCCTTGTCAAAGATCACATGCTCTGTGATCCCGCTCAGCTCTGGTCCCTTGGTGCCACCTCCATTGGGGCTGGTCCCTGATCCTCCACCTCCTGATCCATCATCATCAGTTGCTCCACCTCCATCACCTCCTGATCCGCTGCCAGTGTTCCCATCTGAATCAGTTCCCGCCCCTTGATCTCCATTGTCTGAGATATTTGTGAGATCCAATGCATTGACCTGGAGCCTGTCCACACTGGCCAGCCTCTGATCTGAGCTGTAGGTGAGACTGGTCACCATGAAGTATGATGTGCCAGCTTGATCCTGGATGGTCATCAGCGGTGATGGGATCCGCATGGTTCCTGGGATCTTGATCTGTCCACTTCTTTTGGGCAGCCCTGATTGCATCAATGCAATGGCTTCCCTGACACAGAGCCTGTTGATGTGCGCTCCATCAGTGCTGAAGTGACTCACCCAGGATCCCATGTCCCAGCTGATTGTGCTGGCCTGATATTGATGGATCACATTGAGCTGCCCTGAATTTGTTCCAATGCTGTTCACCGTCCCGAACACCAGGCTTCCCTGGCTGAATGGCTCGGTGTTATCCAGGGAAGTCTCACCCTGGAAAAGCAGCTGATTCTGGAAGGCATCATTCTGCAGGCTGGTGGTGATGAAGCATCCCAGAAATGTCACCGGGATTGAATCATCAAAGAGAGCATTCAAGCTCTGCCCAACTCCATTGATGAAGTCAGCATCAATGTCACAGGATAGGGTTTCAGAATCATCAGGAAGCCCCACAGTGCTGATCTGGAATGGCACTGAGACATCAATGCCCTGGGAGATGGATCCGATCTGCTCAATGAAGAAGAACTGATCTGTGGTCTGATCGGTGACCCAGGTTGAATTGGCTGGGTTGTATCTGTAGCTGCCCACATCCAGGTTGCACTTGATCCTGAGAATTGCAATGCCAGCAGGCCCGCTGTATCCAGAATTGGACTGTGCTGCCCTGGAGACCTGGATGCTGCCATCAATCAAGAACTGGGCCCCCGTGAAGAAGGACTGTGGTGCATCAAAATCAACCAGATCAAAGCCATTCACACTGATGTGCATGGTGGTGCCACCACCCGTCCTGATGCTGTTATTCAGCCAGAGCAGGGATCTGTATGGTCTGGCCCTTCTGAAGTTCTTCAAGGGCACTGTGTGAGAGATATTCCCACCGCTCAGCTGCACATACCTGTTCGCTGTTGTTCCTGGTCCCAACTGGGGTGTGGTCCTGGAATAGAATTCACCCTTCTGCTGCTGGGTCATGCTCAGCTCAGTTCCTGCCTTGCTGTAGATCACATGACTGTAAGTGTAATCATCACCATTGGCCTCCATCAGGTGCTGATTGACAGGCCAGAAGTGCCACTCTCCATTTGCCAGGCACAGTCTGGCATTGAACAGCATGCAGATGCTCTGCAGGAAGGTCCAATCTGTGTAAGCCTCTGGAGTTCCATCCAGGACATTGATGGTGTTTGGATCGAATGCACCTGTCAACTGGGTGTAATCCAGGACATTCAATCCACTTGTGCCCTGGCCACCATTGGCAAGGCTGTTGCCAAAGTTGTCTGGCTTGAAGTCTGTCCAGGCTCTGATGAATGCATCTGATCCTCCCCAGTGCACAGAGCTCTTGGTGTTCGTCAGGATCTCCTGAAGCCAGTTGATCACACTATTTGAGGACAGCACATCCACACTGTTGGCATTGGTTTCTGTGATCGTGCCCCTGATCGTTTTCAGGAAGCTGATCCCATCATTTGCCACCAGCTTCACCCTGGATGGGGTTGGCATATCCTCAATCTCAATCTGATCCACCATGACCACCCCGGCCCATTCCAGCTGGTAGGTGCTGGCATTCTTCCATTCCAGGGTGATGGTCACATCATTCTCTCCTGTTAGGCTTGGAATGTTCTGCAGCCAGGTATCAAAAGCACCACCATCATTGATGAGGTGGCATGTGAGGGTGCTGGAGATGATTCCCTGGTAGGGTTGATCCGGTTCTCCTTCGTAGCTGAGATCAAAGCCTGGGACTGCGCATGTCAGATCCTGCTCAACTGATGCCCCTGCATAGTTGTCATCAAAGATGCTGATCCGGTACTCCTGACCATCTATGTCATCAAATTCTGCTGTGAATCTTTTTGCCATCTCAGAAATTTCTCACGCGGGTTCTTTGGTCACTGGCTCTCTCATTGGTCAGCAGGATATCCTTGCCAGAGATCCTTCCTGTGATCACCACCTCCTGGGGGCCTCTTGATCCTCCAGCCATATCCAGGAAGCGCCCCATCTTCTCAAATGGAATCACCGCTTCTTTCCCAGATGGGTTGTCCCCGATGAGAGCGAGCTGTGGCCCCAGGACCATTCCACCATCCTTGAGCTTCACCAGGCTGTTGAAGAGAGCATTCACTGTTGCCACACCAGCTGCTGCAATTCCTGCTGCAATCGGTGGAGGTGCTTTGGTAAAGGATTCCTTGATCACACCTGCCAGGGCTTCTGCCAGGAAGATGTTGATCAGCTTGAGCGCTGCTGACTTGACTGCCTTCACCTGCAGCTCACTGCTTTTCTTGGCTGCCTCTGCCTGGCTCATTGTGCCTTCCACCACAGCTTCAGTCAAAGCCTCCTGGCCTTGGCGCATGGTGGTGAACATGTTTTCAAAAACCGTCCCCAGCTGGGCTGCTGTTGCCTCCATTGCTGTGGCTGCTTCCACAGTCACTGTGCTGAGACCGTTGAGCTGTGCCACCAGTTCCATCACCTTGGTGCTGGTTGGTGTCAGGCCTGCTTCCAGGAGAGAGCTGATGGCTTGCTGCAGAGCTGAAGTCTTTGCCCCGATCAGATCAAAGGATCCACCAAAAGCCTGGGCCTGGAGATCTGCCACGCCCATTGCCCGCTGGAGATTCTCCATGATCGGTGCAATGCCATCCACTTCCTGGGCAGCTCTGGCCTGCTCCATGAGTTGTGCAGCCAGGTCAACTTCTCCCAGCTTGGCAGCTTCCAGGGCTGCCTTCTCATAGGCCTTGGCCATTGCATCCAGGTTGGCAACTTGATCACCGTCCAGGCTGAGCTGGGATGCAGCAGAATTCAGCTCATCAGATAGCTGGCCCATAAGATCACCCAGAGGATCATTGGCCAGGTTAAACTTGACTGGGATTGGGACTGCTGTTGCCGTTACTGCTCCACCGCCTGTGTCTGTTGATTCGCTGCTGCTTACTGGATCCAGGCCTGCATCTGATCTGGCCTCTGCCAGGCTTGCCTCTGCCCTCTGGATTTTTCCCAGGATGCCCACCCGCTCAGCTTCAAGCGCATTGCCCTCAGATGTGGCATCATTCACTTCTTTCTGTGCTGCTGTCAATTCCAGAGATGCTTCCAGCCTGCCACTGGTTCCGTCTCTAATTGATCCACCAGATTGCTTTGCAGCATTGGCAACACCTTCCTGGGCTTTGGCCAGTCTCAGCTCAGCATCTCTCAGCTTCTCAGTGGCCACCAGCTGCTCAGCAACCACATCCACCAGGGCATCACCAAATGCCTTTTGAATGGCTGCTGCTTTGACCTCTGCAGTGTAGTTGCCCACCGCTTTCTTCAGGTCTTCATATTTCGTTTTTTCAGAATCCAGATCCCCGAAGTAGTCAGGACTGATGGCCTTGAGATCATTCAGGATGGTTTTCCGCTTCTGCAGATCCCCTTCAAAAAGTCTGTATTCTTCAGCCAGGGCATTCACCTTGGCTGCCTCCTGGACATATGCTCCCTGGGCTTTGTCGCTGATCCCTTGGATCTTCTTCTGCACCCGGTTCACATCCTCGAAGGCACCAGCTTGATCCAGAAGTGCATACACCAGGATGCCAGCTGAAGCCACCAGAGCTGTCATGGGATTTGCCAGGAGGGTCAGGCTTCTGCTCAGGAGCTTTGTTGCTGTTTGGCTCTTGCTGATCATTCCCAGCATACCACCCAGGCTGCTCTTGAATGGCCCAATGGCAGCTGCTGCCAGGCCAGCCTTCACAATGAATCCCTGGGTGCCCTTGGATAGGTCGCTGAATCCAGCAGCCATCTTCTCAATGGTCTTGATGATGTCCAGCATGGTGGGTGCCAGGGCAGATCCAATGCTGATCTGCGCACCTTCCACTGCGGACTGCATCCGCTTCACAGCTCCCTCAGCTGTGTCATCCATAGTGGCAGCCATTCCAGCTGCTGCCCCTGCAGAATTCTCAAAAGCACCTGAGAGATCCTCCACCACTCCCATGCTGTCCAACAGGACCAGCAAAGCACTTTGGGCATTCCTTCCCACCTCATCCTGGGCTCCTCCCAGGGTCAGGCTTTCCTTGCTCAGTTTCTCCAGGGCAGCAGAAACATCACCCCCAGTGGCTCCCACTGTGGAGAGGATCCTGCGCAATGCCGTTCCAGCCTGGCTTCCCTTGATGCCATTATTTGCCATTGCAGCCAGCATTGCTGTGGTCTGCTCAATGCTCAGCCCAGCCTTCCTTGCAACTGGAGCCACAAACTTCATGGAATCCTGGAAGCTGCCCATGTCCAGGGCAGAGCTGGAGAAGCTGGCAGCCATCACATCAGTGACCCTGCCTGTCTCACTTGCATTCAGGCCAAAAGCTCTGAGGGTTGCACCAGCCACTTCAGCTGATTGTGCCAGGTCTGATCCGGTTGCCTGTGCCAGGTTCAATGTTGCCCCTGTGACCTTTGTGATCTCAGTTGCTGTGAATCCCAGCTTTGAAAATTCCAGCTGTAGAGCTGACACCTGGGAAGCGCTGAACCTGGTTGAGCTGCCCAGCTCCAGGGCATTCTCTTTCAGCTTCTTGAATTCACCAGCTGTGGCTCCAGAGACAGCCTTCACCTTTGCCATTGACTGCTCAAAATCAGCAGCCACCTTGAAGGAGGTAACAGCGATCAGCCCCAGTGGAGCTGTGACATTCCTGGTCAGATTGGCACCGCTTCTCTTCAGGCTCCTGGATGTCCTGCGCATGGAGCGCTGGGCCTTTTGCAGGCCGCTCTCAAAGCCATCAGCATTGAGATCAAGGAGGACACTCAGGAGGGATTGCCTTGCCATTTCTTCAGGTATTCAATTTGATCAGTGGTGGGTATTGATGTGTGCTCTGTTGCTTTTGCATATGGGTTGAAATCGTTGGGCTTGTAGGCCTTGGATTTCTGTGATCGCTGGGTGTTTGCAACCAGGGCCATCATCGCTGATGTCCTGGCCCAATGCCTCTCTTCCTCGTGCTTCAATCCTTTTGACCAGCATCCGAATTCAGCCAGGGTCATCCCCCAGAACTGATCAGGAAGCAATCCCATTGAGAGCCCCAGGGAATAGAGCTCACGCCAGGTGCTGATTGATGCTCCCTCTTCTACTTTCCCGCAGTCTCAGACTCAGGATCATTGAAGCCCAATGCATCACTGATCTGGGAAGCGTATGCTGTGATGGCATCTGGATCAGCCAGGACCAAAGCAGCAAAGCGATCAAAGGCCAGGCCTTCTGGCAGCTCCTTGCCATGATAGGCTGCTGCATTCTTCACTCCTGCCCAAAGCACAGCTGGCACGAATTCCAGTGCATTGCTTGTGGCAAAGTTGTCCAGATCAGCCAGCTCCATTTCTTGATCCTGACAAAGGATCCTGAAGCAGTTCATGTTGAGCAGAGCATCCAGGGTCATTGCCCCAGCTTTCACCTGCACTTCTCCTCTCAGTGTGTTCATGTGGTTCTATGGATGAAGCAAGGCCCAGCATTCCCAGGAAAGGGATGCCAGGCCTGCCAGGGTTGTTTCTTAGGATACAGTTGCTTCAGTGATCGGCCCTGTGTTCTCCAGGGTGATGCTGTAGGTAGCAATTTCATTCACTGCAGCTGTCTCCTCAAATGAGGTGATCACTGCATCAAAGCTCACCTCTTTATCACCTGTGACACCTGTGGTGAATCGCGCCTGATAATCTGCATCATCAGTGCCACCCAATGCCACAGAGCGGAGCTGCTGTGATCCTATGGTGTCATCATACTTCACAAAGCCTTCAGCTGTGATGGTTGCTGATTGGAGACCATAGAGCAGAGAGCGGGCACCGCTGTTTGCTTTAGTTGTCACATCAAGGGTCTCATTCGAGATGCTGAGGGTGGCAGTGTTTGCGCTGCCCACCAGGGTGTATGAAGTGCCACCATCGGTGCTGATGTACAGCCCCAGAAGGTTGGCCTTTACATTTCCAGTTGTTGCCATGTTTTAAGATTGGGAGGGTTCAAATTCATCTGTGCTGTCATCGCTGATCATGATCTCAAACTCTTCCACCTCTTCAGCTTCAGGTTCAGGATCTGGAAGGGGATTGCTCAGGTCAGTTGCCCAGCCTTTCTTCACCCAATCCTTGCCTGTTTTTTGTTGCACAGTCATCACTGTGCCCACCCTGGCATTGGTGGATTTGTTGTCTTTCAGGATCTCCAGCTTCATGCCGCGAACTTCACCCGATCAGATCCCCGATCAGGTAAACCCTGGCAACAATCATCTGCGCTGATGGGCCTGGAATTCAGATGCGCACATGTAGATGGAATCACCAGCAAAGTGATTCATGTTGAGCCGCTCAAATCGGATGCCCTGGAAGTTGGTGCTGCCCATCGTTCCAGAGTAATTGTCCAGGCTGGTCCTGATCCGCTCTGCAATGGTGAATGCATCCAGGGCACTCTTGGCATAGGTGGTCAGATCAAGCTCCACAAAATCATCTGTGCTGGCTGCTGTCTTCGTTGGATTGGCTTCCACATCATTGATGGTGATCATGATTGCTGGCAGCGCTTCTTCCTGGTTCAACTGAACAGGGAAGATCCTGGTGCCCACATACTCTGTGATGCGTGAATCAGCCAGGAGGTGGTTGATGATGTCCCCGATCATTTCAAATGGGATTGCAGGATGTCATCAAATGCATCCATCAGCTTCTTCCTGATCTTCTCATTTGCCTTCTTGTACTTGTTATCAAAAGCAGTCCGAATGAATGGCTGTGCTCTTGATCCTGGGTGTTCAATCTCCCTGGTGATCACCTCATCAGCTTCACCGAAAATCCGGAAGGGTTTCTTTGTGCTGGTTCTTTTGCCTGCAGCTGTTCCCAGCTCCACCAGGTGAGCATATCTGCCACCCACACGGCCCTGCCTGGCTGATGGTCCGATGCGTACCCTGGCATGCACTTTGCCTGTCCCGCTGGCTGTATTGGAAACCCGGTACACCCTGACAGTGATGCTTTTCTTCAGCTCTCCAGTCTTGCCCACTGGTGCCAGCTTTCTCATCTCTGTGGCAATGGGTGTGCCAGCTGCTCTCATGGCGCTGGTGAATACCTTCTTCAGCTTGTCTGGATCCAGGGCAGCAAGTGCCTGGATGTGCTTCTCAAACTCTGCAGGCTTGATGTCAAATGTTGCTGTGCTCTTGAATCCTGCCATCAGTCATTGTCTCTTGCCACCGCTGTGATTCTCAGACCTTCTTGCCTTCCAATCTCAGCAATGGCTGTCACCTCATAGGTGTCTGATCCATAGCTGATGCGGTGTGTGGTTTTCACATCAGATCTGAAGCGGATGGTGAACACCTTGGTGGCCACTGTCACCCGCTGATCTGCTTCTTCTCTTTCCTTCGCTCCTGGATCCCGGACCTCTGCCCAGACTGTTGCCAGGAGCACATATGCATTGCCCCTCTGGTTCCAGCTGTCTGTGCTGGATCCTCTCTGTAGGATGGAGATCCTTCTATCCAATCGCCCTGGCTCCATCAGAAAGTGCTGGGCTTGAATTTGTCCATCAGGAACTTGGCCCCATGCACCAGGGGAGCTGACTGCACCCCCACCAGGACATCCTTCCTGTGCTCATACAGATGACCAATGATCAAAAGCATGGCGCTCTTCAATGTCTCTGGCACTGTGGTGTATCCGGCATCACCAGCGATCTGGACAGCATTCAGCCGATCATCCACCTCTGTGGGCAGGTCATCGAATTGCACCCGCATTGGGTGGCTCTTCACATCAGAATTCCAGTGTGTGCCTGAATAGGTCTGCAGTGTGTTGTTGGTGTCATAGTATTTCACTGTGAGGATCCTGATCCCAGGTCCCACATGGATCTTCATCACGCTGCTGAAGTGGTCTGCATAGTAGGTGAAGCCGCAGCTGGACAGGTATTGCCCAGTGTACTCTTCCACAATCTCTCCTGCTGTGCTGATCAGGGAGGTGATCAGTGCATCCTCATCACTGTGGTCCACCCGAAGGTGAGCCTTGGCAGTGGCCAGGCTGATCACATCTGTGAATGTGGTGGTGGATGTTCTTTCCAGTTTCATGAGATCATGGGATGTGAAAAGGGGGGCCAGCTTGAATGCCAGCCCCCTTTCTCATTGGTTAGCCTCAGACAGTTGTTGGTGTCGTGTTAGCTGTCAAGCCTGCGAGGATCCGACCTGATCCCACGCGACGAATAGCACCGTCTGCATAGTAGTCAGCGATCAAGCGCACCTGGCCCTTGTGAGCGTCTGTGTATGGGTCCACAGTGACATCCAAGCCACCGAAGACTGCATAAAAAATATCAGACGGATCCAGGAAAAGGATTGGCCGGATTGACAGTGTATCATCCGCATCTGAAATCCCGCTGAAGTAGGTATCCGCAACCACAGTCTGCTGCTTCACATTGGTTGATGTGAACACAGGGAAGCCCAGCACATTGTTGTTCAAGTTTGCCACCTGGCCACCTGCACTGGATTCAACTCCCTTCAAATAGGAAGCCATTGTGGGATCCATGAGAAGGGCCAAACTCTGGCCTGCTGGATTCTGACTCAAGAAGCCACCCTCATGGCTGAGGATATCTGCAAAGTCAGTGGCTGATGCACTGGTGGCAGATCCCACAGATCCATTGGTGATCTTGCTGGCAGCTGCGAGCTGTCCAAAGATGTCAGAGATGATGTCCTCATCCAGCTTGTTGGCAATGGCGTTGGCCATGTCAGCCTGGATCACTGCATCAAGATTGGCAGCAGATTGCACCAACAGCTGACGGGTCAAATCCATGCGCATTGCAAAGCGCTTTGGGCTCAACGTCACTGCACCGAAGTCACCATCAATGTTGTTGACTGTTGCTCCTTCTCCTGTTGCTGTGGCATCCTGATTTGGAAGCACTGGAAGCACCACATCACCCTGAGCCTGGATGCGGGTTGCCCCCATCTGCTCAATGATTGGTACTGGTCGCAAGCCTGCAGCCATTGCAGCCACATCCTTGCCAATGATCCCGGACTGGCCCTGCAAAGTGGCTCCACCTGTTGGTGATGTCTCGGTGCCATATGGCTCATTGGCTCGGCCCTCCATGAGGAAGGATGGCAGGGTGAGATTGCCACGGGTGGTCTTGCCCATTTTGGCCATCTCTGATCGGCCCTCCTGGGCCATCTCAGCTTCCAATCCTGTCAGCTGGCCCTTGTTCACAATGTCACTGATGGCCTTGGACATGCTGAAGCTCTTGCGGACTTCCTGCACCTCCTTTTCTTGAGACTTGGATGCTGGAGCTGCTGCTGCAACATTTCGGAGAAGGATTGATTCCGTCTCTTCTGCTTTGGTGATCTTCCCATCCAAGGTCTTCACCTCATCATGGATCTCTGCCTGGCGGGTTTCCTCTGCCTCTGTGAATTCGCGCTCCTCGGAAGTTGCAAGATCCACAGCTGCCTGGAGCTCTTCCACCAATGTGGCCCGCTGCTCCTTCATTTTAAGACTGTTTTTCATTTTGTCATTTTGTAGATAGCCAGCTGCGCTTCTGCTCGGTCCCGAATTGAGGTGGCAGCAGGCTGGGTTGGTTGTTCTTGTTGGGACCTTATGGATGCAGTGGCCTCCTGGTATGCAGGGAAAACCACTGGGGAGATGTCATGAAGATTGACTGCCTTGATGGTCCGGAGATCCCTCCCATCTCGTTGTGTCCAGTCATCCTCTTTGATGGAGAAAGCAAATGAGCTCTGATTCACCAGGCCCTCTCTGAGGTTGATCCCCAGATCCTGGGCATAGGATTGATCTCCCAGCTTGAATCTGTACTTCAGGCCTTTCTCATCAGTCCACAGCTCCAGGTTGCCTTCCCCTCCTCTGTTCCGTGCCAGGATCTGGTTTTGATCATGGTTGAACAGCGCTGCCACATCCAGCTGAGGATCAGCCAGGGCAGCATCAAAAGCACCGCGCTCAATGCGCTCTGTAAAGGGTCCCAGGTCAGCATCTGTATCAAACACTGCTGCATATCCTTCCACTGTCTTTCCATCTCCTTCTTCGCCATCTCTGGCTTCAACATTCATGGTCAGATATCTGCGCTCTCTTTTGGTTTCGTTTGGTTGTTCCATTGTTCTCTCTGATTGTTTTTGGATCAGCTCATTCACCGCATCCTTCATGGTGCCTTCCCCTATGTCCAGGATCACACCCCACTTCATTGCAGCCACCACTCCAGCGATATTGGAAAGGGTCGGGCTATCAGCTGGGAATTGAGATCCATCACCTGCATGCCTGGCAGCCCAGGCTTCTCTCTCCTTGATCCAGTCCAGGACAGAATCAGTCTCTGATCCGTCCCTGGCTTTCTCCCAGAGCTGGTATGCAGCATTGCCCCTGATGTTGCCACCAGCCTTCCAGATCTGCGGATGCTCTTCCTTGATCCGTTCTGCATAGCTGTGATCAAACTGGGGCCGCTCACTGTTGCGAAGTGACACCTTGAGATCCTGTCCTTCTGTTGGAAAGTCTGTCATGCCTCTGAGCTGTTTGAGGTGACACTGGCTGCATAATCTTCCATGCTGGACACTGGCAGCTGATTGACCTGGACCAGGTGGAGATCACCTGATGGGCCAATGGGATTGAGTTGCTCCTGGGCTCTGACTTCATTGATGCTCATCCAGCCACTTTGCAGGGCTGTCCTGTACAGATCAGATCTGCTGGAGGTGTCACCCCTCAGCAAGCTGTTCAGATCAAAGCGAGGGATCACCTGGCCTCTCTCTCCTTCTCTCAGGAGCTTGGCTGTGATCTCATCCTCAATCCTTCGCACCCAGGGCACCAGGGTGTGCTTAACATATTGGAGATCTTGATGCTCTGCCCCGTTGTATGTCACGTTGGCTTCCAGTCCTATCATGGAGCTGGGCACCTGGAAGATCCTGGCCACCTCCTGGGCACCGTGCACCCGCACTTTGATGTACTCAGATTCAGCCATGCTCACCTTCATGGGCTCATACTTCAGACCATGTTCCAGGATCGCCACTTCATGAGCATTGCCCAGGCCTCCATGTGTCTGCTGCCAGGACTGTCTCAATCTCTCATACTGATCATTGGTGAGGGTGCGATCTGTGGACAGTACACCACCCACATTCCCTCCTGATCCATAGTACCTGGAAGCAAATTCTTGTGCAGCCATAGCCAGGCCAATGCCTTCCATGTGCTGTCTGATTGGTGAGATCCCCCTGAAACATTTGATGATCAGCAGATCCTCTGGGAAGATTGGACCATCCAGATCCCGGTGGGTGTATGCCAGCTGACCATCAATGTTGTGCTGCTTCATCTGATCAGCTGTGAGCAGATGCAGCTGGACTGGTCTGCCTGTGACTGATCCCCGCTCAATCAAGGCAAAGCCCTTGCCATGAATCAGGGCATCTGAGATCATCAGCTCCCAGAAATCAAAAGCTGTCATGCTCTCACTGGGGCTGCTGTTCAGCAAGCTGTACACTGGATGATCACTGGCCACCTCTCTGAGCGATCCATCCACCCGGTGCAGGTGGAGATCCAGGGAAGCAATGCTGGATGCAATGAGCCTCACACAGCTGTACACAGCGCTGAGAGCCATTGCCCCTTCTTCAGAGACACTCACCCCAGCTTTGGTGCCCAGCCCCAGGAAGGCTGCAAACCTGGAAGGGGCAACAAATTGCCCCCGCTGTTCACTCTCCTGCTTGGTCTTTTTGGATGGGTTGCCGAGGATCCGGCTGATGATACTCATGGCCGCGAAAATCCCCAGGGGGGATCCCGTTCCTGGTAAACCCTGGCAACAAAAAAGGAGCCCTTTTAGGCTCCCTTTTCTGCTCTCTCCAGATCCGCTCTGTGGATCTCAAATGATCCCTTGATGTAGGGCTCATCTTTTCGGCTCAGATAGTTCATCAGTGTGCCATATGCGCACCCGATCTCTGGCCTTTTATCCAGCAGCACCTTGGCACTGCTGTACACTGTGACCTCTTTTGGATCACAGCTGTTGTCAATTAAGATCAGAACCCGCTTCTGCATGGGTGCAATTTAGGGCCAGAAGCCATGCAGCTTGATGGCTGCTCATGATCCTGGAAGGTTCTCAATGACAGCCAGACGGTGATCAACCCAGCCTGTCTTGTAGGGCAATGCGCTGTGCATGATCACACGATCCAGAAAGTCCTTGACCACATAGGTGCCATCACTGCTGCCAAAGCCCTCACCTTCAGGCCAGGTATCTGCCAGCTCTTCAGCAACTTCAATGGCAATGGAATGGAGAATTACTGAACGCGAATGACTTGCACTGCACCGTTCGGCGCAATCGCTCGAATCAAGGGGCTGCCGCTCAGCTGAGCGCGGGGCAGCACCAGCCCGGCAGTGGCATTGGGCCAATTCCATGTGAGTCGGCCTTGCAGGTCGTATACCCGGATGTGGCAGCGATCGAGGATGCGCAATCCGCCGCCCGTCCATTCCACCAGTTCGGCTTCCGGTAGCGGCGACTCTTCAACTGCGGTAAACTCCCCAGCGCAGTGCGATTGGAAAAAGTCCCACAGGAGCTCGGTGCTCTCGATGTCTTGGTTGCCCCACACGCCAAACCAGTCGTGGCCGCCGCCGCTTACCCGGTAATGGTGGAATTCCTGTCCGTCCGGCGCGCCGAAGTACCGAAAGAACTCTACCGACGAGAGGTCGATGAGCTCGAGGTTAGGAAGGGCAGTCTCACTTTCTTCAGTGGTGCCCATCATGCCGGTCCAGAGGTCGATAATCTCTGGAACGCCCTCGTCGCCCCATGGACCCCAGTCCTCGCCGCCGTTGTAGCTGACTACGTAGTCCGCTGTGCCATGCAGGTGAATGACTGGGACCACCTCCTCTGGGTTACAATTGTCAAAGTCGTATTCACTCATGGCACCCGTGACCGACCCCACCGCGCGGAATGTCTCGGGGTTGTTGCAGGCCAGGGAGTAGCTCATGTATCCGCCGTTGCTCATACCGCAAGAATACGTGCAGTCCGGATTGAGGCTGTAGGTCGCCTGCAGATGCAGTGCGAGGGCCACGAGGAAGCCGTGGTCGTTGGCGGTGCTGATGCCGAGGTTGGCGTTCCAGTGGGGCGATCCCTGGCCATCGTCTGTTCCTTGCGGGTAGCACACCGCGACGCCTTCGTTGGCGGCGATGGTGGACCATCCGGAGTAATTGCGGATGCCCCAGGCACTGCCCCCGTAGCCGTGCAGCACAAATACCAGCGGCGCTCCCGTCGCCAAGTCCGCCGGAAGGTCGAGGTAGTACGTGCGCTCGACGCCGCCGTATTCGAAGGTTTGTTGCACTTGGGCATTGGCCGTAAGTCCGATGCCAAGTACGAGGCAGCATGTGATGGCAAGGCGTGTGATCATGGTTACAAGGTAAGGGTCATCGCTCAGGAGGGTGTGTTTTTTGGGGTGGTTTTTCCGTCCCCTTCAGTGACAAATATATGCCACATGTTTCACAAAACAATGCCAATCAGTGAAGAATGTGCAACATATTTCACATCACTGGTCCTGGATCCTCTTCTTCCTGGCTTTGCTCAGGACTGTTTTGAAGCTCTCATGGCCACTGTACCTGGGACGATCAAAGAAGCTCATGTGATCATACTCCACAGACCAGTATGCTTCCACCATTGTCTTCTCTGCTGGCAGCCTGGTGTACACCTCATCAATGAATCCCTGGCGGGTGCTCAGCTTTCTCATCAATCGGATGGTGGGGTGATCTGGGTTGGTGCTCATAGTGTGCGGATTTGGTAATCATCTGGAATCTCATTGGGATCTGCTGCTGTTCTGGTCATCCACTCAGCCACCGCGCAGTTCAGTGACATCACCCCATCAATCTTGTCCTGGCTCCTGGCTTTGTCCAGCTTGATATTCCCAGCTGGATCTCTCTGGATCATCACATTCCGGATCATCCAGCGCAGCACAGGATCACCTTCATGGATCAGCTTCTTCTCCAGGATCAAGCGCTCAAGCTCTCGGAGCGGAGCAGACTGGCTTGCATAGCCCATGCCAATGGGAGCCATCAGGACCCCATCACCTGTCAGCTGTGTGACCAGGGTGGAGCTGTTCCATCTGTCAAAGCTGATGCTGGCCACATTGTACTGATCCATGATGCAGCTGGTGTCATGCATCACAGTCCCATCCTGGACATAGTAGCCACTGATGGTCCTCCTCAATGCCTGGTAATCTGTGACATTCCCTGGGCTCAGGTGGAAATACGACAGATCAAGCATGTCCATGTGGATGCTGCTCTCTTCTCTGTCCATCCTTCGCTCCCAGGCTGACTCTGGCAACCAGTACCAACGCCTGGCCAGCAGCTCACCATCAGGCAGCGGAGCAACCAGCACCAGGCAGCAGAAGTCACTCACTGCAGCCAGGTCCAATCCTCCATACCAGGTCAGGCTCTTCTCATCCACTTCAATGGGATCAGATCCGCTGGCCATCCATTCTTCATCCTTGATCCAGACATCAGAGCTGCTCACCCATTCATTCAGGTGCTTGGTCCTGAAGTTGGCCTCCTCGGTGCTTCCATAGTTGGTGGCCTGGGTGTACTGCTCCACCAGGTAATCCATCGAGATGCTTTCACCCAGGGAAGGGTTGGCTTTGATCCAGGTGCTCTGATCCTTCCAATCATCTTCTTCATCCAGGCAGTAGATCAAGGGCAGAAGTGAATCATCATCCTTGATCCCCTGGAGCACATCCTGGCAGGTCTTCTGAAAGTGGAAGCATGGGCCATCAATGTTCCAGCCAGCTGTGGTCACTATGGCCAGCAGTGGCTGAGCCCTGGCACCTGTTGCTGACTTCAGGACATGGAAGATCTCAGCATCCTTGTGGGCATGGTATTCATCAATGATGGCACAGTGTGGTGAGAGTCCATCCAGGCTCCTGGCTTCTGAGCTCAATGGCTCTGCCTTGCTGCCAGTGGCCTTCACATGGAGATTGTTTCTGTGGATCCCAATCCTCTTCTTCAGATGAGGTGATGCCTTCACCATCCGCTCAGCTTCCACATGGCAGATCCTGGCCTGGTCTCTCTTGGTTGCAGAGAAGTACACCTCTGCAGCTGGCTCCTGGTCAAAGTCCAGCATGGCCAGTCCCAGGCCTGAACAGGTTGCACTCTTCCCATTCTTCCTGCCCACTGCGCAGAACAGGGTTCTGAATCTCCTGGTGCCATCAGATCTCTTCCAGCCAAACAGACTGGAGATCATGAACTGCTGCCAGGGAAGAAGGGTGAATGGATCACCTGCCCACTTGCCCTTGCTGTGATGCAGGAAGCGCTCAAAGAATGCAACAAAGCGCTGGCCCTCTTCCTGGTCGAAGTACAGCCCGCGCTTCTCACCTGTCTCCAGATCATCCAGGTGCCTCTGGCAGGCAGCCTTGATCCATTGATTTGTGATGATGGTCCCATCCAGGACCTCTTGGATATATCCTTCTGATGCTGTCACCCACTTGATCTCTTCAGGGTTTCATATGGATCAGCCTCTTCCTTCTGGATCCTGGCAAAGGATGCCAGCTTCTCTCTGTCAGCTGGGCTCAGTCCCAGCTTGGATCCCAGGCTCATCACTGTCTTAGACAGCTTCTCAAACACTGTCAGAGCTGGGCTGATCTGGTACACTCCAGAATCAAATTCCTGGATCAGATCATCAGCAGTCTCAATCTCATCAGACACCGCCTGGAGCAGCGCCCAGTTCTTGCAGTACATGCTGAGCATCATGGCATCAACTTGCCACAGCACCCCGGCATCATTCAGGTGGATGCACAGTGCCTGGAAGAGCTCTCTTCCCTTCTCATTCAGTTTCAGTTGTGGATCAGGCAGCTCTTGATCCTGAAGCACCCGCTTCTCTGGCACCCGGTCCCGATCAGGACGAAGTGTGCCCTGGATAGCCTTGATCTCTTTGCTCTTTGCTGGTCTTCCCATGCTAATTGACCCCCCTGGGGCTGTTTTGACGGTGTGCACGATCGAA
>Ga0070746_10000480_pt1 | contig 23739 bp, 21 predicted proteins | sample VirMetDEL_Mar_21_FD_77016 | JGI IMG/M metagenome (GOLD analysis project Ga0070746, IMG submission 77016) | Aqueous microbial communities from the Delaware River and Bay under freshwater to marine salinity gradient to study organic matter... | ecosystem: Environmental > Aquatic > Marine >...
ATACGATCGTTCTCAACAAGATATTTTAATTAGAGAACTAGAGAATATAATCAATCAACTAAACTTTACATTTCAACAAGACTTAAAAGAAGAGCTTACCGCTCGTACGTGGTTTATGTCTTCGGGAGGAATAGCTTAATGTCAGATACATTTAAAAGCACTACAACAATCGTTACAACACAAAACCAAGATTTTGTTATTTACACTTGTCCAACGGCAGATGACTCAACAGTACCACCACAAAAACCAGTACAGACATTAGTTAAGTCTATTTTGTGTACTCCTATAGTTAATTCTGTTGTTAGTGTAACCTTGTTTGATGCTTCAGCAAATCAAACAGTTAATATTATTAAAGACATTACAATGAATGTGGGAAATGCTGGGTTGTCCGGATATCACGATGAAGAAATTTTAAGACAACCTTTGGTCCTAGAAGATAGTGATATCTTAAAAGTACAAAGCAACCAGAATAATGCTTTACACGTAACTGTTTCTGTATTGGAGATTAAACAATGAGGAAAGTTCAAGACGCTAAAACGCTGGGTGTGCAGTCGGTTGATGGTAAAGAAATACCATTAATACAGCCAGAAGTTTACCAGAGAACCTATTGCAAAAACTGTGGAAATGAGGTAGATTCAGAAGAACAGGCAATCGGCACCTGCTCCGAGTGTGGCCAACCATGGTCCGTTCACAAAGCCATAGACACACATATTAAAATAATTGAGATGCCTCCCATGGGATCAATCTCCGGAGAATAATTAATGGGTATTGTAAACGCACACGAACAACTTAGACAAGGGATTAGACAAGGTAAGTTTCTTGGCGGGCTCATGGATAAGATTATTCCAAACGAAGTAACAAGTTTTATGAACAGCGCAGCTGATAAGCTGATGCCAAAAGAAATTGCACCTTATGCAAGTTTCTTGGCTCCTATTTTAACTCCTATTATCGGACCTGCCGCGGCGCATGCTTTTGCACAACTTGGTTCTGCAAAAGTGAATGATGGACAATTAGATCCGCTTGCAGCTTTAGCGGTACATGGAGCAGCAAGTACTCCAACTGCTAGATCAATCAGAGCAAGTTATGATCCTACTACAGGCACAGGAGGAACATTAGGCCAGCGTTTGTCTGGAAGAGCTGCTAATTTATTTGGTGATGGTATGGCTGGCAACAGTGCATCTGGTTTTGAGAACGCACTTTCTCGTGCATTAGATCCTACTAAGTCTGTGTTTAAAGGAACCAGTGCATTTGGTAACAACATCTTTGCTGGAAACACTTTACCAGAAAGCGTAACTAGACAATTACCTAGTGGCGTAGATCCCTTTTTAGAAAGTCCAGCGGCAGCCTTAGAACAACTTGCAGACGCACGAATGGCTTCTGGTATAGGTGGGCCAAACATGCTTAGAGAAGATGCAATTAGATCTATATTAGATGTTCAAAATCCTAATTTTGATCCAACCAAAACAGGCTATGCTATGGAAGAACAATTAAGAGAAGGAGTTGATGCTATAGCAGCAAAACCTAGTTTAGACCTTACAGCAGACGGCGAAAAATATTTTAAAGATCGAGGTATCTCTACAAACAGTTACGATAATAGAGAAAAAGTTTTAAAAAATATGAAGCCAGAAGAAGTAGATAAATATTTTAAAACAAGCCCTGCTTTTGACGCTTTTGAAGGCAATAGAACAGCACTACAAACACTTACAGAAGGTGCTACAGATTATATTGCTCCAGGTTTAGATGACCTACAACAAACATTAGGTATGGGTGATGCTAAGTTTTTAGCTAACTTTAAAGATCTAGACTTTTTAGAGCAGATACAAACAATCGGTGCATTAGCTGTACCAGCTACTATGCAACTTGCTGAAAAAGCTATAAGGGAAACTGAGTTTAAAAACAAGCAAGAACGCGACGCAGTATACAGAGAGTTTTTTGATAGTTATGAAAAATATGGTAGCCGTAGATACAACGATCCTAGGTATTTAAAATACAAAGATCCGGAAATGGTAAAAATATATGAAGAAATATACGGCAAAAAACATGGTGGTCGTATACATAAAAACATGGGTGGTATTATGGAAGTAGCTCCAGGTGTGCCTCAAGGTATGGAACTAGATTATAGAAACTCAGGAGGATTTATACCTATGGGTGGTCCTGAAAAAGCTGATGACGTTCCTGCAATGTTATCTAAAAACGAATTTGTATTGACAGCTGACGCTATGCGTGGCTTAGATAAAATGACTGGCGGTTCAGGAGACCCTAGAAACGCTGCAAAACAAATGTATCGAATGATGGAACAAATGGAGGCAATGGCTTAAATGACTACACAAGTAACTAGAACACTACCTCCGGGTTATGTCGAAAGTTTTGGTGAAGACTTTACGGCTGCCATAACCGGCGCAGTAGATGATAAGGGTAATCCCCTTTTTGATTTATCAAATGCTGGTTTCTATGTTGATCCTGCTGATTACATGGGAACTGCTGCTAATGATTATTACACATCAGACATGGATGCATTACAGAAGCAAGCTCAAAATATTGCAACAGGACCAGGCGGTCTTGGTTCTTATGCAGATTATTTAACTAACGCAGAAGACTTTGCAACTGACGGCGAAAAATTCTTTAAAGCAAATCAAGATAATTACAAACCATTTATGACGGCTGCGGCTAGTGGCTACAACAAAGCAATGACACAAGCTGACTTACAAGCTGCGGCTGCGGCTGCAGGTCAGAACGCTGGAGCAGGTCAATATGGTTTAGCGGACGCTGCTTTAGCAAATGCTAATACACAGTTCGGCGACGCTCGTACACAATACAACAAGGCAACCGGTCAATATGATCTCGCTGCGGCTGCAGCAGCTGCAGGTCAGAACGCTGGTCAACCTTTCTTTAACCAAGCCAATCAATACAGTGGTGCAAATGCATATCAACAATTTATGTCGCCGTATCAACAACAAGTTATTGATGCAACAATGGCTGCTTACAAACAACAACAAGCAGAGCAACAAGCTCAGTTAGGTGCTTCTGCAGGTAACGCGTTTGGTGGATCGCGGTTCGGGGTTGCTGAAGGTCAAAGACTAGCAGACGCTGCTATCGGTGGTGCACAACTACAAGGTAACTTATTGGCTCAAGGCTTTACACAAGCTAACCAATTAGCTAACCAAGCATACCAACAACAAATGGGATTAGGTCAAGCTAACATGAGTCAAGCTGCTGCTAACCAAGCTGCATACAATCAAGCAGCGCAAGGTTTTGGTGCTGCTGGACAAAATCTTGGACAACTTGGAAGTCAATATCAACAACAAGCACAAAACCAAATTAACGCTGGTAATGCACAACAAGCAATGGCAGCACAGAACGCAGCGTTGTATGGCAATGCAGCGCAACAATATGGTTTACAAGGTGCTAATCAATTAGGTATGGCTAATGCAGCGCAACAACAATTACAAAACCAAATGGGTATTTTTGCAGGACTTGGCCAACAACAAATGGATCTTGGTAATTATCAACTGCAAGGTCTTGGTAATCAAATCAATACACTCACACAAATGGGTCAACAAAATCAAGCTAACGAACAAGCTAAACTTGATGCTGAAAAAGCTGCTTTACAAGCTGGTGCATTTGCTAACCAACAAAACTTAGGCTTTATGAGTCAGATGTTAGGCGCTGCATATGGAGCACCATCATCAACTACTTATTCTACAACACCGAACCCATCTACAATGCAAACGCTTCTTGGAGCGGGGCTCGGGATTGGTGGTATTATCGGTGCATTAAGAGGAAACAAAACTAATGAATAAAATATTAAAAAGACCAATGTTTAATATGGGTGGCCGTGCCGGTGCTATGGATAGTGGCATCATATCTGGTTTTGCTAAACCTAGTTATAAAATAGGTGGCGCTGTACAGAGACAGGGTTTTAGTCGAGGTAGCTATGTTGATATGTTAGATCAATATATGCAAGAGCCTGTAAAACCACAAGGTATGACAACGTCTGATTATTTACGTCTTGCTGCTGCAGGTGCACAAATAATGGGAGCTCCTGTTGTTAGCGACAAAGGCGGAGTCATGGGTGCCTTAGCAAACGCTGCTACACCATTAGCTAATTTAGGTACTGATCTTGCAGCATCTAGAGATACTCGTGACGCAGCATATAGAAAAGAATTAGCTGACTACAATAGATTAAAAGCAGGCACAGCTATTGAGCAACGTGTAACAGAAGATGCAAATAAATTCCAAAGAGATTTACAACAAGATGAATTTGATTTCCGAGAAGGTGAAAGTGCTAAAGACAGAACTTTTGAATTAACAAAAATAGACGAAGAAACAAAAGCTGCTGTTAAAATTTTGCAAAAAGAATTAGAACTGTTCCCTGACAAATACAAAAAAGAAGTAGTTATTAAAGAAGACAGAGCTAATGAATTAATTGAAGAAATGAAAAACCCTAATCTTTCAGAAGAAGAATACTTACAGAAAAAAGATATTTTAACAAATGTAATCTATGGTGAGTGGACTAGATTAATTACATCAGAAAAATCTGATTTAATGAAAGACGCTGATTTCTTAGAACCTTTAAATCAAGCAATTAGAAACGCAGTTAAAGCTTCTAAAATTGAAGCAGGCGAAGAAGGGTATCCAAATAAATACACTGGTATGACGGCATCAGCAATTAGAGAACAATTAACTAGAGAAGCGTTTGAAGCAGCTGGTTTAATTGATCTGTATGTACCGCCTTATGCAGGTAGAGAAGAATCTGCTGTTGGTGGTAGAGTTGGTCGTAGCATGGGTGGAGATATGCCGGATGCTTTACCAACACCAGGGTTTGAACCAGGCAGTGGACCTGATCCTGATCCAGGATCACCACCAATCATGACTGCATCAGCAGATCAACCAATGGCTTTAACTTTTGAAGAGTTAAGGAAACGTTTACCTAACGAAGTATCAGATAGTGTGATACAATTAATCTTAAGCAGTGAAGAAGCTATGATTGATTTTGCACAACTACAAACATCACAAGACATAACAAGATTTAATCAAAAATATAATACAGATTTAGAACTACCAACGGTGGCTTAAATGGGTATATTTGACGGTCCTTACACTAAAGGCATGAACATACATGGTCCTACCTATAAGGACAAATTAATAGACAACGTGCATCGTTCAGAAATGGGTAGTCGTTTACCAGGACAATTTTATACTAACGAAGTTAAAAGAGCCGAGGACGAAGGTTTGTTAACACCTTACGGAGTTCCAGAAGACATTTCTATATTTAATAAAGTATCAAAATTGTTAGGTATTGATAACCCTATAACCAGTTCTAGATATGGTTATGGTTCTTTTGAAAATAAAAATAATGAAGAAATATTTAAAGACGTTAGCACTGGTCCTGGTGTTACATTTCCTATAGACCAAGCAGATAGACTTAAGTTTGATAGACTTATTAAAAGAGGTTTATTAAAAGGACCTGATGGAGTTTTAAGTTCGGGAGGAACTAAAGACGCTTCTGATAAACAATATAGAATGTTTAGAAAAAACCCTGAGCTGTATAGTTTAACTAGGGACATACCTACAGATATAAAACGTTTAAATAACTTAGAAGATGCTGCTCAACATTTTGGTAAAGAAATAGAATCAGCTGCAGGTCAAGTAGGTAAGGGTTTATTAGGTCTAGACAACACCGTAAAAGGAAATTTTTTACCAATTGACGACAGCGTGTTTGGTCCTAACACTGGAATAGATTCTTTTAACGGAACAATTTTATTACAAGCAACTCCAGATAACTATTTAGATTATGAAAAAGTTTTATCTACATACAAACCAGAATTATTTAACCAATATAAATTTTTAAAAGAAAAACAAAAAACAGCTGGTGATTATTACGGAAGAGGTTATTTACAACAAGAAATAGACAAGATTGAAAAAAAACTTTTTAACAAAAATGGCACTGTAACTTTAATGGAAGGTTTGTTTGAAGACCACACTAGAATTTTAAAAGACGCTGTTGCAAATGAAAGCACAGCATATGCCATGGGTCAACTAACACAATTAGGTATAGAGTTTATACCGGGTGTAGGATTATTTGGTTTAAGTGGTATTAAAAAAGGAGGCCAAGTTATAAAGCTTGCTTTTAAAAACGGTAAATTAAATAAAAAATCTGTTGATGCTTTAAAAAATGCAAAACTTACTAACAATCAAATAAAAGCAATTGAAGCTAAAAACGCTGAGGCAGTTGTACGTAAATTAAGATTCGATCCTGAGACAGGTAAAATGAATATAACTGATCCTAACGTAGCTTTTATGTCTAAGACAGACGACATGCCTTTAAACATAGATAAAGCAATTGCAAATGAAACTGCAACAACGGGAGTAGTAGGCAAGAGTGCTATTGATGACGCTGTTGCAACCTTGACTAGTAAAAATAAAGGTAAACCCCTAGGTGTAAAAAATATTACTCAAGAACAAAAAAATGATGTAATTAAATTAAAAACGGACAATCCAAACATAACTACACAAGAAATAGTAAAGTTAACAAATTTAGGAAAAAGTTCTATAGGAAACATTTTAAAAGATGTGGGTCTTACAGTAAATCCAACATTTACTGCTGATGAAATTAAAAACATAATACAATTAAGAAAGCAAGGTTTATCTATTAAGGAAATTAGCGAGCAAACAGGCAAAAGCAAATCGCCTATTAACAAAATAATGAAAAATAATAAACTTAGAGATGTTGATATTAAAGTATCAAACATGAATGAAACTGCTAAAAATTTTGATCCTAATAACCAAGCAACTTGGAAAAATTCTTTATTAATAGTTAGAGACAGCACTGGCCCTAAAGAAACACGTAGATTTCTTTTTCCAGAAAATGAACAAGTTAAAAAAACAATTGTAGAATTTATAAATGAAAATATAAGGAGTGGTACTAGAGGATCTGGTGTTACTGTTGGGGAGTTGGCTGAAACATTAGGTATGCCAAAAAATGGATTGTCAACTGCCATAAAAAATCTTGCTAAAGACACTGACTTAATTAAAAAATACGTAAAGTCTACAAATACAGGAGACAAAGATGATCTTAGAAATCAATTAGAAAAAATATGGAGGACTCAAAATCCAGAAGAAGCTAAAGAATTAGCTTTGTTAAGAAGAGAAGTAAAAAAATTAAACGATGAATTGGGTCTTACAGGTTATGATAGGTTTGAAGTAGATCATATTAGATCTATTATAGATGACTACCATAACACTGGTGCAGTAGATTTTAGTACAAAAAACGTTCAAATAATTCCAAAATTTGTTAACCAAGGTGGCTTTCAAAGAAATGGAAAAAATTTAATTGATTTACCAGAATATACGTCAAAATTTAAAATATTTGAAAATTCAAAATTTGGTATTAGAAAATTATATAAAGATCTACAAAAACCAAACATAACTGCAAAAGAAAAAAAAGAAATACAAAAAGCCATTAGAGAACAATGGAACACATGGAGTGAAATTGTTGATGATCATGAGGTCTTGTTTGACTTTACAAATTACAAAGGAAAATTACCTGACGAATACTTAATTAAAAACAAACCAGATGGTTTTGATGCTTTTGAACAACTGTATAATTTAAGTGATGATTTAATAGGACAAGAATCAAGCAAACTTAGGCAAGAATATTTAGACACTTTATTGGCTGATGGTGGTAGAGTTAGACAAAAGCGTATTGAGGCCGGCAAAGGCTTTGCTACCGGAACGCGGGACGGGGCTTTAGTAGGAGATGATATAACTGGAGATACTATCTATGGTCAGTATCTAACTAACTTAAATCTTACTATGGATAAAAGATTAAGGGATCAAGACAACATGGATAGGATTCTTGAAGCACCTAAATCTATGCAACGTGCTGTTGCTATGACTTTATACGATGAAGATGAAGCAGCATTCTTAGAAGAGATAAGACAAATGCCTAGCAGCGTTAGAGCTGAGTTTAAACAAAAAGTTTTAGATGCTCAAGAAATACAAAAAAGTTTAGCAGAAACATTGCGTGATGAACGACCAGTTAAATTTCCAGTCAGTTCTGTTCCAAAATTAGTTACAGATAACGTTATGTTTAAAGGTCTTTTAAAAAGACAAATGATGCCAACGATAGTTTTTAAAAATTTTTTCGATGATTTAATTGGTAGAGAAGGACCAGAAAATGCTGAAAAAATAGCACCTAATGTTTCTAAATATATTAATCTTGGACCAACACCGAAAACTCCACCAGAGCAAGCATACATAGACGGCATAGATGAGTTTAATCGTGCGTTAGAAACTGGTGTTACTAATATTGGTTTTAGTGTTATGGATTTAATTTTGGGCGGTGTTGATTTAGCCACTAAAAATAATTTTGCTTTAACAGAAAAATTACAAAAACTGTATGATGAAAAAGGTATTAACGAACCAGAAACGTTTCTTGGTGATATGACAGCGTTGTTAGTAGAGTTTGGTGTACCTGGTGGAGTAGTCAGTAAACTACTTACTCGTGCACAAAAAGCTATGCGTCTAAACGGTGTTAATACTATGACACGTTACTTAGACCCAGATCTTACAGGTAGTGCTAAACGTGCTATTCAATTTACTAACCTGGCTAGTCGTGTTGGTACAGGAGCCGTGGTGTTTGGAGCAACAGATTTTATAGCTGGTGGTCCTAATAACAGTTTAAAAAGAATGTTCCCTGATGACTCAACATTACTTCCTGGTAAACCAGAACGAACAGATGATTTAACCGGTGGTGATTTAGTTGCGGCTAACTTTAGAAATAGACTAAGATTCGCGGCTGACGGAGCGCTGATCGGGGCTGCGTTTCCATTAGTTGGTCCGCCTTTATATGGAGTAATCAAAGGCACAGCTAAACTTCCATTTAAAACTATACCTGGAATTAATCGTTCTGTTGTTGGTGGCACGTTACAATTAGCAGGCGTACCTTTACGTATTGCTGCTGATGTATTAGCTGGTAAAATTCCTTATACACAAACTATGATACCTGCTGTTGGTAAAGCAATTAGTAAAACAGGAGAAAAAACTGCTAGTGCTATACAATCTACAGCTGCGTTTGTTGGTAAAAATGTTTTTGCTAGAGCAGCGTTAGCAAGTCAAGACGCTATGTTCTTTAGAGATTCTATTTATTCAGGAATTAATAGAGGCACTACATTTGCTAGAGGATTGCCAAAAGTATTTGGTGGTGAGGGTGGTGGTTTACCAGCGTTTCAAGAATGGCGTAAGTTTTCTGTTAACAGCGCTGATCCATTACACGCTAACCTTGCACGTATTGATAATAAATTAGCGTTGTTTAGAGACATAGGTAAATTAACTAAAGACGCGTTTGCGTTAAGTACAAAATCACAAAACTTTATCAAAGCAAAGTCTAGAACAATTGATAAGTTGTATACAAACTTAGAACAAATAACATATCGTCTAGCAAAAAAGTTTGAAGAACAACATAAAAAATGGGGTCAGTTTGATATTATACAAAAAAAATATTTAGATGATGTTTTAGATTATCTTAAAGGTAACAAAAAAATAGAAAATATAGATCCACCGCTAAGAGATGCAGCGTTAGAACTTAAAGAATATTACAGAAAACTAATGACTGAGTTTAAAGATTTGTTACCTGATGGAGATAAACTTAAAACTTTACTAACTCAAGACATAGATAGTCAAATGAAAAGGTCATTTGCTGCGTTTACAAATTCTAATTTTAGACCTGGTGCTGAAAACGTCAAAGCAGCTAGGGACTATATTGCTAACTTTATTAAACAAGATACATCACTACAAGCGGAAGCTAAAATAGCTTTTCCTAACGCTAAAAATCTTGATGAAGCAATTAACAGTTTAGCAGAACTTAAAGTAGCTGACTTAATGCATGTAGCAAGATATGAAATGGAAGATCCTATTAGAGCTCTTAGAAAAATAACAAGTAAACTAGAAACATCTGGAGTTAGAGGTCTTGTTGATCCTTTAGAAATATTTACCGGGCAAGAACTACCAGCAGTTATTAGACAATTAATGGGAGAAGAAAAAAATCTTAAAAACAGTTTAATGCAAACAACTGGTAATGTTATTGCTAGTACACAACAAAAACAAGCTTTGGATAGAATAGCAAAACTAGGGCTAGAAAATGGTTGGTTATTTAATTCAGCAGAAGATGCTTTAACTAAAGGTAAAATATTTAATTCTATCCCCGTTGGAGATATCAAAGGAGCAGGATTCTTACCTTCAGACATACTTGGGTTGTACGGTACTCCTGAGATGGTAAAACAATTATCCGGTTACAGTATTTTTGACTCAGCTTTAAAATATAAATTTTATCAAAACATATTAGCTTTTAAAGCAATGGTGCAAGGAGGTAAAACACTTTACTCTCCTGCTACGCAAATGCGTAACTTTGGTTCTGCTGGTCTATTTGCTATGAATGTAGGACACATTGGTGGCAAAACTAGCGTGACACAAAACTTTAAAATAATGTTAGATGATATTTTTGGTTCTGGTCCAAATATAAATCAATCTGATTTAATAAAATTTATTGAAAGAAAGATTGAGTTGGGTGTATTAGACGAGAACGTTGTTGCACAAGAACTTGGTGGTGTACTTAGAGATTTAAAAGGTGTAATTGGTAAAGACGGTAAACCAGTTATTAGTAATTTTAACAACCTTACTCAACGAATAGGTGACGCTAAATTATCACAAACTGTGCAACGTTTGTATGCTGGTGGTGATAACGTGTGGAAAGCATATGGTCATGAGTTTTACATGTCAGAATTAAAACAATTTACCAAATCATTAAATGATGTTTCTAATTTTTTTAGAACACAAGTTGGTCGTGAATGGGAGCCTATGAAAAATGGCGTTAAGAAAACGCTGGCTGAAGGCATAGAAGAAATGGCAGCACATTTATTAAGAGAAACATACCCAACATACAGTCGTGTACCACCTGCAATACAAGCATTAAGAAAATTACCAATTGGTAACTTTATATCTTTCCCAGCTGAAATGATTAGAACATCGCTTGCAACTACTGCATCGTCAATGAAAATGATTGGTTCTGGTAATCCAGGATTACAAGCTATGGGTTATAGAGCATTGATGGGACAATTTACAACCTTGTATGGTTTTAATCACGGTGCACAAAAGTTAGCATCTAAAATGACAGGTGTTGGCGAAGACAAACTTAGGGCATACCAAGATGATTTAGGTCCAAGCTTTATTGATGATCATATTTTAATACCTATTACTAAACAAAACGAAGATGGCACGTTTAAAGCTTTTGATGCTTCTACATACAATCCATATAACTACTTAGTTGGGCCAGTTGAACAGTTTATAAGAGAGCTAGGTTCAACACGATTAGACCCAGCGCAAGTAGACTCAGAATTAGACCGTCGTTTCTTTGATGCTGGTGGATCTTTTATGAAATTATTAGAACCTTTTATCAGTGAGACAATTGCGCTAGAACCTATTCTGGATATCTATGCACGTAACGGCGTGAGTAGGGACGGCAAAAAAATATTTAGTCCTTTAGATTCACCGTCGGACAAACGAGAAAAATCTATTTACCACATATTCGAAACAATTGCGCCAGGGTTTATACGTTCTGCTTCACAAGTATATGGTGCTTTAACCCTAGATACTAAATCTGGTAAAGTTATGGAACTGGGTGACGTGTTAATTAGATTAATGGGTGGTTCCATTATGAATATTGATCCGGTAACAGCGCTAGATTATAAAGCTATTGATATAAGACAAATTAGAGGAGCTGCGTTTCAAACAGAAGCCTTTTTTAGTAAAGACAACGCATTATCACGTGGTCCTATTTTAGATGAAAAAGGTCGACAAGTTGGTCATGTGATGGCCAACGAGCTTAGAGATATTCAAGAAGAAGCTTTTGTAGCACAGTTTGGTATATGGAAAATGTTTCATAAATCTTTAGCTTCAGGGTTGTTAACTGAAGAACAAATTAAAAAAGTGTTAGGTAAAAAAGGACGTAACGTGCCTAACTTAAAAAAATTAATGGATGGAGAGTTTACACCTGTTTCGTTTAGTAAAGATGGTTTAAAGAAAAGAGCTAACGACCTAGTAAAAGAATACGAAGCAAGAGGCATTGATGTGAACTACGAAGATCTTTATCCATATTACGATTTATTAGAAGTTATTGATGAATTTAAATACAGGCGTTTTGAAGATTTCTTAGATCCAGCAAGACCACCTTTAGATGAAATACCATTCGATATTAATTCTATTAGTCAAACACCTACACCGCCTACACAAGAGATACCAGTAGCACCATTAGATACTTCTGACTTTGCAGACACACAAATTGTTGCTGCTCCTAAACAAACTGTTGTGGGTGCTAACAACCAACAAGTAAATAATCAAACAGGATTGACAAGAAACGAGGAAGCTTTATTATCGCCAAGTGATCGGTTCTATCGTCGCAGCCAGAGAGGTAAAATCTAATGGAAATGGAACCACAAACCGAACGCGAACATATAATTTCAATACAAGGACACATAACCGGAGTGAAACGAGAACTTAATAATATAAAAGATGATGTGCAACATGTACATAAAGATGTAGAAAAATTGGGTGGCAAGATAGACAAAATCTATTGGGTAGTCTTGACTACGGTGGGGGCCGTTGGTTTAGTTGTTATTGAGACACTATTAAACATGCTTAGATGAACACAATGACAGAAGATGTCCTCCAATGGTCGGAGAGATATCTAGAACCAAAAAATAAACACTTAGGCAACGTGCCTGTTTGTCCTTATGCAAAGCAAGCTAGGATCAAGAAGAGTTACAGAATATTAGAATGCCATAAGCACAAAGAACTTATAGACACAATACTAAAGTGTATAACGCTGGCTAAAGAACCCGAGATACAAATAGCTATAGCCTGTTGTGATGACATACAATACGAAGTTGAAGAACTAATAGCTATTATAGACACTTTAAACAAGGTTTTCGTGCCGCAGAACATATACTTAATGGGTTCACACCCAGAAGATGAGGATGAAGATGAACCGGTCGAGTTTTTAGAGACAAATGAATGGGAACCAGACAACGAATTTATAATGATTTTAGTACAAAAATTTGATGAATTAGAAAAAGCTAGTGACAATTTGCGTAAGACTGGGTATTATGATCACTGGCCTAAAGACTATTACGAAGGCACAGTTTTAAAACGACAATCTTATAGGAGTTATACTTATGCGAGGCATGAAAAAAAGAATGAAACGGGGCGGTAGTGCACTTAAGGGTGGACAATCTAAACTGGACAAAAACAAAGACGGTAAGATCACTGGTGCTGACTTTGCTATGATGAAAAAAAAGAAAAAGAAAAAGAAACGTACTAAAGCTATGGGCGGCGGTATGATGAAGAAAAGGATGAAGAGAGGCGGCAAAGTAAATGGCTAAAGATACCCACGTAACTAAAGACGGCAGAGTAGCTAAAAAAGGTTTGTGGTATAACATAAATCAAAAGAAAAAAAAGAAAAAGAAAATGCGAAGGAAGGGTGCTAAAGGCGCTCCTACTGAAGCAGCTATTAAACGAAGTCAAAAAACAAGTAAGAAGACAAGCTAATGATTCAAAACATGCTAGCCAGAATACCTCAACCTCAACAAGTACAAACTAATCTTGGTAATTTAGGTTTATTGGCTAGTGCTACACAACCTAGTAATAGTAGTGGTGCCATGGGTGGTATCATGGATAGTGTACAGACAGGGTTTGATCAATTAGATAGTGCTATGCAAGGTGCGTTTGATACAATCAAACAAAGTTTAAGTAGTAGTTACACTCCACAAGAAGTTTTAGTTCCTAATGAAGGCGGAGGAGGTCAACAGCCTAGCTTCCCTGGTGGTGGCGGTGGTTTTCCTGGTTTTGGAATGCAACCTTTTAGACCTGGTGGAGAGTTTGTAGCTGACCCTATGGTAGAAACAACACAAGTGCTTCCTGACAATATGGGTATATCAGAATTAGTGAATACGCTACCAAGTCCGGACATAGATTTTGATTTTAGGGACTTTATGAGTTTACAGGGAGCAGGACCAATGGGAAATCAAAGTTTTGTATCAGAACTACGGTCACTAGCTCAAGGTGCGCCTACCGGTGGTATCGGTAATGCTCAACTGCAGCAAGCAGTAACAGGTGTAAATAATATTAATCAAGACAACAACATAGGTGGTGCTTCTGCACAACAACAAATCGATCAAATGATTGCAGGTAACTCAGGTCAATACCTAGGTAGTATACAAGGTGTAGGCGGAGGTGTAGGCGGGGGCAATTAATGGCTAAGACTCCAGCTTGGACAAGAAAAGAAGGTAAGAGCAAAACAGGAGGTTTAAACGCTAAAGGTGTAGCATCTTATCGTAGAGCAAATCCAGGTAGCAAGTTAAAGACAGCCGTCACAACTAAACCATCTAAACTTAAAAAAGGTTCTAAAGCAGCTAAGAGACGTAAATCTTTTTGTGCACGTATGGGCGGTGTTAAAGGGCCTATGAAAAAACCTAATGGTAAACCAACAAGAAAAGCTTTAGCTTTAAGAAAGTGGAATTGCTAATGAAACTATCAAACAACTTTTCACTAGCAGAGCTAGTTAAATCTCAAACAGCGGTACGTAAAAACATTAAGAATGAACCGGGGACCGCGGAAATAGAAAACCTTATTCACCTAGCGGAGTCCGTCCTACAACCAGTGCGTGAGCATTTTGGTAAACCGGTCATGATATCTTCAGGCTATCGTAGCCCAGAGCTGTGCGAAGCTATCGGATCTTCGTCTAAGTCACAGCATGCCAAGGGTGAGGCAGCAGACTTTGAGATTCCTGGAGTTGACAACAAAGAGCTCGCAACGTGGATTACAAAAAATTGTGAATTTGATCAGTTAATACTAGAGTTCTATGATGGTGTTGATCCAAATTCAGGATGGGTTCATTGCTCAGCGAAAAGAGAACCAGGAACAGGGCGCAAACAAGTATTGCAAGCAAAGAAGATAGAAGGCCGAACAGCGTACGAACCGATACTTCTTCATTAAAAGTCCAACCATTTTTTAATGTCTTGTTCAACCATAACGTCATTTGCAAAATCTACCTTTTCTTTAAGTGCTTTAATTATTTTCTCATCTATAGTTTTTTCTGCGACTAAATCCACGTAAGTAACACTGCCAGTCTGGCCGATACGATGTGCTCGGTCTTCTGACTGTAGTCTTTTTTCTAAGTCATAGTTGTTTGAAAAGTAAATTACCGTGTTAGCTGCTGTAAGAGTGATTCCGTACCCTCCGGTTTGGGCATTTCCGACGAAATAGCGTGTAGGGCCCTTTTTCTCTTGAAATAGAGCAATGTTCTCCTGGCGAAGGGTAGCATCCACTCCACCGTGATATTCGACTGTAGAGGCTTCTCCGTAAGCTTTTTTTAAAGAATCGACTATTTTTTTTATGTCCTCACGGTAAGTTGCCCAAATTATGACCTTGCCGTCGACTTCTTCTAAACAATCATGCAAAGCTTGCAGTCTGTTATTCTTAAGGTGTTTGATTGTACCATCGTCAGCTTTAAATGTACCGCAAGTGATTTGATGTAGTCTCATTAACGTAGTCAATGCAGATTCTGTTGTCATAAGTTTGCCTTCGTGCTGAGCAATTGCTGCACGTTTCATAGTAGCATACAATTCTTGTTGCTCCTTAGTCAGTTCTACAGATCGTTTGGTGTAAACTTTTGCTGGTAGGTCTAAACATTCTTCTTTTGCTACTCGGTATGAAAATTGTTTTAACTTTGTGCTTAGCTCTGGAATGTTTTTATAACCTACAACTAAGTTGATACTCCTACCACTAAATGTACGGCGTACCATAACAGCATGTCTATTTCTAAAAGCGTAGTAAGAAGAGAAGTTTAAATGATAATCGTCCAAGAATGCACATTGGGTGTACAAATCAAGAGGGGATTTAGTTACGGGAGAGCCAGTTAATATTCTACGGTATTTTGCAAGTTTCCCTAGTGTTAAAATACTTTTTGTGCGCTTTGCTGTCGGACTCTTGATCGTCGTAGATTCATCAATCCCTATCAAAGCTCTTCCACCAAATATGCTAAGGAATTTGTCTGCAAAGTCCAGACCTTTCTTAGTAGAAAATGCTTCTACGTTCATTATCAATACCTTAAGGTCGTGCTCGCCATCAAATAACGTGTCAAGTTCTAATTGTTTTTTCTTAGTAATTGCAGCACTCCAAGAAACTACAGTCTTGTCGATATGATCTGGCATATGATTAGGAATTTCATTGTCACTCCATATTTTATACACACCTTTAGGTGCAATTATTAATGCACCGCGGATCGCGCCTCTGTCATACAAAGCAGAAATGTTGTCAACTAAAACTTTTGATTTTCCTGTGCCCATGTCCATAAAAAGAGCATAAGATTCTCTTGCCCAACATTTTTGCAAGGCTTTCATTTGATGGTCAAAAGGCTTAGTTTTAAACCTATATTTATCTATCATAATTTATTTTATATTCTTTCTTGACATACATATAATGATACTTATATTCAAAGTCAAGAATTAAAGAAGGAAATAACATGTCAAAGAATTTAACAGTGTATGAGCTGTATGATCGTAGAAGTCTAGCAGACTTTTTAGACTTTAAAGACGTCAATCCAGACGCTCCATTGGTATATGTATTACAACATCCACCAGAATCAATTAATATTTTAGGTGCTGCAGAATATGGAAACTTAGTTATTTGTTTACCAAAAAACTCACAAATGATTTTTTCTACAGGACCTTTCATTCATAAAATGCAAAAGAATTTAAAGGACTTTGAGTCACATGATTATATATTGTGTACCGGAGATCCTGCTATCATAGGGTTGTCTACAGCAATAGTGTCTGACATTACCAATGGTTGTTTTAATTTTTTAAAGTGGGAGAAAAGAGAAAGACTTTACTATCCTTTAGCTATTGATTTACACAACAAGGAAAGCAAAACATGGACTTAAAACTAGACGATCTAGAACAAGATCAACAAGAACTGATAGAAAAATCAGACATACAAACGCTGGCTAATTTTTGTTTAGAACTGCAAGCATATGAGAATGAGATTGCAGAGATGGAACAAAAAATAAAAGACAGAAAAGAAAAAGCAGACAAGATTTCTTCAGAGATAATACCTAACCTGTTAGCAGAACAGGGTTTGGCGTCTTTGAAATTAGCTGACGGATCAGCAGTCGACGTAAAGAAAACTTATAGTTGTACTATAAAGAAAGACTCGTTGGACGCAGCTTACACATGGCTTCGTGACCAGGGGCTGGGAGACATCATTAAGAACGAAGTCTCTGTAGTCTTTGGTAAAGGAGAAGATACAAGGGCTAACAATTTGTTAGACCTTGCAGTGCAAGAGGGCTATGAGCCGTCTCAAAAGCAGAAGGTAGAACCTATGACTTTGAAAGCACTCTATAGGGAGCGTGTCGAGGCCGGCCTCGACATGCCTTCCGAATTCTTTCACACTTTCGTGAAGGATCAAACCAAAATAGGCCGGAAATCATGAAAAAGGAGAAACTAAACATGAACCAAGTAGCTAAAAAAGAAAGTACTGCAGTCGCGTTGGGCAGTATGTTTGAAGCAGACGCACTAGTTGGAGCTAGCGAAATGGGAGCAGAAGATTTTGCTTTACCATTCTTAAGAGTGCTAGGACAACTTTCACCGGAGATCAATAAGCATGACTCTAAGTATGTGGAAGGCGCAGAAGCAGGTATGATATTTAATACCGTGACGAAAGAGACATATGATGGTGAAGAAGGGATAAAGGTGATGCCGTGCTATTATAAGCGTGAGTATGTAGAGTGGTCAGATCGTGGCCAGGGCACAAGTGCTCCAGTACAGATTCATTCAGTGAACAGTGGCATTATTAAAACAGCAAAGAGAGGAGCTGATTATAAAGACAGATTACCAAATGGTAACTATCTTGAAAACACAGCGTCTTACTTTGTTATGGATGAGAAGATGGGAACAGCATTGATCTCTATGAAATCTACACAACTTAAAGTTAGTAGAACATGGAACTCAATGATGAATGGTATCAAACTAGAAGGTAAAAATGGTTTGTTTACACCAGCATCTTACAGTCACTTGTATAGACTGAAAACTGTCCAGCAATCAAACGACAAAGGAACGTGGTTTGGTTGGAGTGTAGAGAAAGATGGTCCTGTACAGGATAAATCTCTTTACGAGGCAGCTAAAAGTTTTGCTATATCGTGTTCTAGCGGAGACGTAAAAGCAAAAGCTAGCGAAGAAGGTTCGACTAAGTCAAACGACGAAGACGTACCATTTTAATTAGCAACGATAGCAAGGCAACTCCCCCTGCCTTGCTATCATAAAGGAGGAGATATGATAGAGGAGGAAAAGACATGTGTTACATGCGGTGAAACGTTTACAATACATGCGGTACAACAACGTACCAAAAAATACTGTAGCTACGCATGCAGTTCTACTTACAAAAAAACTGGAAATAAGAAAGGCAGACCTAGAAAGAAGAAATGAATAAGTTTAAAGAAATATTTGAAGGCAATAACAATGCCTATGGGCAAATGGTTATACAGCCCGGAGCTATCACAGACAAAGGAAAACAAAAAGCAAAAGCTTTTATCAAACGAGACGCTGTCACAGATAAGTTATGGCAAGATCACCTTAAAGGCATTGAGCCAGCGCTAGGTGTCATACCTATAAACGAACAAAACATGTGTAAGTGGGGTTGCATTGATGTCGATGATTACAAGTTAGATTTGAAAAATATAGCGGCCTCTATTAAGTCCCATAAGCTCCCACTGGTATTATTTAGATCTAAATCCGGCGGCGCACACTTGTTTTTATTTTGTGATAAGTTTATATCCGCTGCATTGTTGCAGTCTAAACTAATAGCTATGGCTGACGCATTGGGTTTTGGTGGTAGTGAGATATTTCCTAAACAAACAGAATTACTCGCGGAACGTGGAGACGTAGGTAACTTTTTAAACCTACCTTACCACGGCGGTATTAGAGGTATGCGTTATGCTTTGGATGAAAATGGAGAAGCAATAACAGAATCAGATTTTTATATTATGTATGACAAAGTCGTACTAACAGAAACACAAATAGATGAGATAAAAGTAAAGAAAAGTAAAACTATAAAGAAAGAAGTATTTGAGGACGGTCCACCTTGTTTAAACAAGTTAGCTGACGAAGGGTTTGGTGAAGGATCTAGAAACAATGCTTTGTTTAATATTGGTGTGTTTCATAAGCAGGCTACTCCAGACACTTGGCAAGACGCTGTTATGGCAAGCAATCAAAAATATTTTGATCCGCCTTTACCATTTAAAGAAGTTAATGATCTAATAGGATCATTAAACAAAAGAGGTTATGACAAGTACAGGTGTAAAGATCAACCAATCTGTGGCGTATGTAATCCTGCAAAGTGTAGGACTAAAAAGTTTGGTGTAGGCTATGACGAGGAACAAATGGCGCCATTAAAAGATTTACAGAAGTATTGCTCTGAACCAGCAACGTGGATATTGACTGTTGGTGATAAGAGAGTGCAATTAAAGAGCCAGGAATTACATAACCCTAATTTATTTGCAGTTGCAGTTATGGAGCAGGCAAACTTAGTAGTGCCTATCCTTAAAGGTAAAGACTGGCGAGAGGTATATTTAAAACCTTTATTTGCTGGAGAGGTTGCAGAGATAGAACCATTAGAATCTTTACAACCTAAAAAAGAATTACGACAGTTATTATTACAATACACAATGAATAGAACTAGAACAACTAAACTAGAAGAGTTAGTCAACGGTAAGTGTTATGTTAGCACGGAAGAAAACCATGCTATGTTCCAAGTTACTTCTTTCTTAAACTTCTTAAAAAAGAATGCGTGGGACATGAATAAAAAAGATACAGGTAAATTATTACAAGAACTAGATCTGTATGAAGAAGAGATTAGACCAAAAGTTTTAACAAAGGACGGCGAGAAGAGACCACGTTGTATAAAAGTTAAACTTGGTGATTTTGAAGAGGGCGCTGTACAAGTAGAAACAACTTATGATGAGCATCCATTCTAATGAAAACAATCATCTTAGGGCCACCGGGAACAGGCAAGACATACGCACTTCTTGAACTGGTAGAAAAGTGTATTCAATCTGGTATTAATACAAAAAACATAGGTTACTTTACATTTACAAAAGATGCTGCCAGCGTTGCTAAGAAGAGAGCAATGGAAAAGTTTAATCTAGAAGAGGATGAGTTTCCCTTTTTTAGAACATTGCATTCTTTGGCATACAACAGAGCAGGTCTAAAGAAAGAACGTGTTGTGACTACACCTGACTACAAAGAGTTTGGTGCTAAGAACGGATTGACCATTAAACGTGCTGCTCACAGTAATGCTGATGGTTTATTTGACTCAGACAACGCTTATTTAACGTTAATTAATAAAGCTAGGGTGTCTATGGTCGATGTCATGACGATTTACGACAGAAATGAGCACCTAGTGGACGTAGAGAGGGATGTTTTGTACCTATTAGACCAAGAATATAACAAATTTAAGAAGTCTAAGGGTATGTATGATTACAACGACATGCTTCAAATGTTTGTTGACAAAGAGTTGAGTCCTAAGTTTGAAGTGTTGTTTATAGATGAGGCGCAAGACTTGAGTCCGCTGCAATGGGCTATGGTTCGTTCTATGTGGGACAATTCCGACAAGACTTATATTGCAGGTGATGACGACCAAGCAATTTTTAAATGGGCTGGCGCAGACGTAGATCATTTCATTGCATTAAAAAACGAAGTCGACGACGTACAGACTTTAAAGAAATCTTTTAGAGTGCCATCAGGACCAATCTTTGAATTGGCACAAAGCATACGTTCAAGAATTACTAACAAGTATAACAAAGAATACAAACCAAAAGATGGACAGTCGGGAGAGTTGTCTTATCATAGCAGCGTGACCGATGTTGATATGTCAGAAGGTGAGTGGTTAGTGTTAGCATCAGCACATCATTTTTTTGAAGAGGTAGAAGAACACTGTGAAGCAAACGGATGGTATTACAGGAAGTCTAGAGGTAAGAACGCAGCGCCAGTAGAACTGGTGCAAGCGATACAAAGATGGGAGCGTTGGAGAAAAGGAACAGCGTTAGAACCTATCTTAGTAAAAAATATTTATAATTATTTAGGAAACAATGTGACGATGGGTTACAGAAAAGCAAACACGTTAGATAAAGAAAAAACATATACTATTGAAGACTGCATCGCGGAACACGGATTAAAAACAAACGCTGTCTGGTACGAAGCGTTTAACGAACTAGATCATTTTACAGAAACATACATACGTTCTATGTTGGCACGTGGAGAAAATATTTTAGAAGTACCCAGGATTATTTTTAAATCCATACATGCTGCAAAGGGTGGTGAAGCAAAAAACATTTTGTTGTTGCCAGACGTAACGCAAGCAAGTGTAGACTCAGCAGAGAATGATCCAGACGAAGCACACAGATTATTTTATGTTGCTGTAACAAGAGCAGAAGAAACATTACATATTGTAGAACCAAAAAGTTATGAAAGGAGTTATGCATATGTCTAATCCATACGATAAACAAGTTGGAGGTAATCATTACAACCATTACGCAATACAACCCGCAGAATTCGTCAATAAAAACAAGTTGTTATTTGCTGAGGGGAATGCTATAAAGTATATTATGAGACATCCTCATAAAGGAAGTGGCAAACAAGATTTAGAGAAAGCAAAACATTACATCGATATGATAATAGAAAGAGACTATTCTGAATAAGGGATTACAAATACCAATGTCGTTTAGTCCGGATACTGAGTGGGTTGTACCACCAATGCCAGATTTAAGTGAGCATACTGAAATTGCAATCGACTTAGAAACTCGTGACCCTAATTTAATTAGTATGGGTTCAGGATCGGTACGCAAGGATGGTGAGGTTGTTGGATTCGCTGTAGCTGTTGAAGGTTGGAAAGGATATTTTCCAATAGGTCATGAAGGCCAAGGCAACATTGATAGAGCTATTGCTATTGATTGGATGCAAGAAGTTTTAAATACACCTGCAACAAAAGTTTTTCACAACGCAATGTATGATGTGTCTTGGTTACGTTCAATGAACTTTACAATCAACGGACGTATTGTTGACACAATGATTGCAGCAAGTTTAGTAAACGAAAATCGTTTTAGTTTTACATTAGATTCTATTTCTAAAGAATACATAGGACTAGGTAAGAATGAAAGTGTACTACAGGAAGCAGCAAAACGCTGGGGCGTTGATCCTAAAGCAGAGATGTGGCGACTACCAGCATTAGTTGTTGGTGAGTATGCAGAACGTGACGCTGAGATAACATTAAAGTTATGGCAAGCGATGAAGCATGAACTAACACAACAAGATTTGTGGGACGTGTTTAATTTAGAAACAGATTTGTTTCCATGTTTAATTGACATGAAGTTTAAAGGTGTGCCAGTTGACCTGGAACGTGCAGATCAAATTAAAAAAGATTTTGTTAAACAAGAAAAAGATTTACTACAACTAATAAATAAAGAAGCAGGTTTTGAAGTTGAGATATGGGCTGCAGCTTCTATTGCGACAGCGTTTGATAGATTAAAATTACCGTACGACAGAACAGATAAAGGTGCACCAAGTTTTACCAAAGGTTTTCTAGCATCACATCCAGAAGACACGTTGGCGCGACGCATTGCAGAAGCAAGAGAGATAAACAAAGCACACACAACATTCATAGACACCATTATTAAGCACGAACACAACGGCAGAATACACAGTGATATCAATCAGATACGCTCTGACCAGGGTGGTACAGTTACAGGACGATTTAGTTATTCGAATCCAAATCTACAGCAGATACCAGCACGACACAAAACTATTGGTCCTATGATTCGATCTATCTTTATACCTGAACGTGGTTGTACTTGGGGTTGCTTTGACTACAGTCAACAAGAACCGAGGATCGTGGTTCACTTCTCTAGTCTGTTAAAACTAGAAGGATCACATATAATATTAGATCAATACAATAAAGGCGAGGCAGACTTTCACCAGATGATTGCTGACATGGCTGGTATTGATCGTAAACAAGCTAAAACTATTAACTTAGGATTAATGTACGGCATGGGAAAAAATAAACTAATGTCAGAGTTAGGTTTATTAAAAGATGCAGCGGAGGAGTTAATAAAAACCTACAACGCTAAAGCGCCTTTCGTTAAAATGTTATCTGAGTCTGTGATGCGTAGAGCAGAAGACAGCGGTAAGATTAGAACGATAGGCGGTCGTATTTGCCATTTTGATATGTGGGAGTCAAAAGCTTTTGGTATTAATAAACCATTAAAGTATGACGACGCCATCAGGGAGCACGGACCGGGGATGATTAAACGTGCCTTTACATACAAAGCATTAAATAAATTAATCCAAGGTAGTGCTGCTGACATGACAAAAAAATCTATGTTAGCATTATACAAAGAAGGAATTGTACCTCACATACAGATACATGATGAGTTGGATATTTCAGTCAAGGATCAACAACAGGCAGAAAAGATTATTAGTATTATGGAGTCCGCTGTTGAATTAGAAGTTCCAAATAAAGTTGATTATGAATCTGGTAAGAACTGGGGAGAGATCGAAGGATGAAATGTTGGAGCTGCAACCACGAATTAATATGGGGTGGTGACCACGATACAGAGTGGGAAGACAACGATGAAGA
>Ga0070746_10000481_pt1 | contig 23730 bp, 35 predicted proteins | sample VirMetDEL_Mar_21_FD_77016 | JGI IMG/M metagenome (GOLD analysis project Ga0070746, IMG submission 77016) | Aqueous microbial communities from the Delaware River and Bay under freshwater to marine salinity gradient to study organic matter... | ecosystem: Environmental > Aquatic > Marine >...
CTCTAATGACGATACTCTTTTTTGAGTTTCAATAACTTTATTATACATATTATAAAGTTGCTTGTTTAACTCTGCTATTTCTACTTTTAAACTTTCTACTTCTGTCACGTTGCTCTCCCAAGTGCTTCGTTTCTAAAATAATACCAGGCAGATACTAAATCTTTCCGGTCGTGTTCAAAATGTTTTATCCCCCTTTTAACGCCCCACGATGGTTTCCAAGGCTGAGTCTCCATTCTAGTAAAATGTAGATGCCAGATATCACTGATAGGGCGTTTCTCTCCGTCTAAGCAATTCCATCGAGGGTCCATAGGACACGCAAGAGCGCACATCTTTTTATAGATCTCATTACCATAATTTGGTCTTTCTCGAATCTCAGAGATAGGCAAAAGATATTGCTTCATCTTTTCGTTATCAAATACGATCACACAAGTTCTATCTTTTCTACAAGCAAGTGGCGCACCGTGCAGGTCCATAGTATATAACTCATTTATATCTCTGAAATTTAGCTGATCTACATCCATGTAGATGGCTTTTCCTTTGAAGTCACAAACCTCTGGTATGGCCCATCGAAGATTAGTAAAAGGAGTCCACCATGTATGATCCTTAAAACCCCCAAAAGGATTTTGAGGGTCGTCTGTGTTTCTCATAAAATGAATATCTAAAGGTACAGAAGAATGAAAATTTAAAGAATAGCTCAGTGCCATTTCTGCTTGAGTGTCTTCTCCGTTCTTCGATGTTCCTACAAATATTTTAATTGCCATCGTGGTTTAAATCCGTAAGAGGGTGAGAGGGGTCTTCCCCATTATTTGGAAGAAGTTTCCCTTGTGTTCTTCTTACAATATCATCGGCATCGAACTGAGACCAATACAGTTCAAATGCCACACCAGAATCTACGCCTACAAATTGATGCCATTTTCCAGGCTCGATTTTGTAATAATCTCCCGCTCGAAGAACGGTCTGATCGCATAAATATGGAGTTTCTTCTCGTGGTTGTTCTTGCCAAGTCTTTACAATAAGTGTGCCGGACTCAACAAAGAATCCATTCCATTTTGTTTTGTGATAGTGCTCAGAACAACAACAATTAGCTTTAAATTCTATTCGATGAAATTCAAATGATGGAGTGTGCTCGATAAGCTCCGTATTACCCCAAATTTTTCCAGATTTCATTAATATTTATCCTTTTTTAATTTGTTTTCTTCTTGTCTCTTTTTAGCGCGAAGCGTTCCTTCCATCTTTTTTCGGCGACGCTTTGCACTAGGTTTTTCAAAAAACTGCTTAGATTTAAATATCTCTAGTTTGTTTTCTTCATGAAGTTGTTTCTTTAACTTGGACAGTACTCTTCCAACGTTGTTACTTTTTACTTCCAATCTTTTTCCTTATAAAAAATATGGTCATCTATTCTCACAGTTTTTTGTAAAGAGCCTGCCCAGTAAGGGTCAACTTTAGTGCTGTGATAATGTGTACTTCCTTCGGTTATATCTCTAGAACCGTTTTCAATAATTTTTCTGGATATTTCCATAGAGTCTATCCAGGCTTTATAATCTTTAGGGGTGTCTGATAGTCCATCACAATACCATGTAAACTGACATCTATATCTTTTTGGGATTAGTTTTCCAGAAGACCCTTTGTAAGTTTCTCCTTGAAAAATTACTTCGCAAATAGAACTTGGATATTTATTGTTGTTTACCCTATTTAGCACGACTTCAGCAACTGCCTCTTTTCCTAGCATAGATTGATTTCCTGCTTCAAAATAAACATTTAAAGATAGGCATACTAATTCTTGTACCTCTTTTGCTTTAATAGGAATATGTTCTACAGCTAATGCTCTTTCAGAGAATAAAAGAGATATAGCAAAAACAAAAAATTTCATATTTTAATTTTGAGATTTTCCATCAGTTTAGATAGTCTATTTGCTACTCCTTGATCGTTGTCTACCATTACCTCAATAAACTTTACTATCCAAGCAAAATCATAAACAAACTGAGCTTCATTTGTATCTATTCCAAGTTCCTTAGCGTGAGCGGCTAAGGCAACTGCTAGCTCTTCCGAGTAGGCTTTAGCCCTTTTTGTTTTAGAATAATATTCTCCAGTAAATTCTACTAAATCACCCATAATATCACCTTCGTGTGCTATCAAAAGACCACCCTCTTTTTCTTAGATATTTTACTTGAGACCGTATAGCATCTGGAGATCTCTTTAATAATTCTGCACACTCCTGTACGGAAAGTTTGCCGTAGTTTTGTTTTAGCCAATTTCTTTCTTTATGTGTCCAATTCATACTGGTACTCTCCAAGGATCTCATTATTATCGCATATTCGAGGATGAATGTCAAGTATTTTTTTATATTTGGTTTATCATTTTCACATTTACCTCAGAAAAAAAGTACTTGACATTTTATCTTCATTGTGCGATAATATCTTCTGTTGTAAATAATGTTTTTGTGGACAGTAAAGCTGTTCGGGAGGGCAGGTCGTACATAGCATTTTACACTCCACCGACGAAATGCTTAGTACATGGGTTTCTATCAAAGCAGGGTCGCCCCAAACACCTAGGGGGCGGCCCTGCCCTCTTAGGAGAACAATGTTTATTCACGGTCTTTATTCTTCTATGCCTCAGGCTGTTTGTAAAAATATTACACAAAAAGCAAATTCAAATTGGCCCACTTCGGGGGTATCTGTGTTTCTTCCCAGATACTACGAATGGGCTTCTTTGTATTATACAATAGAAGAAATAATTAATAGAACCTCTGTAAAATATCTGGAGGCTCCCCCCTTAGAAATTATAAATATTCATGTGCTTCGTTATAATAGTAAAAGTAATGGAGTTATAAAAGAAAATTCAGATGTAACAGCATTATTAGTCCTAGATGAAGAAGAGAAGAGTATTGGTGGAAAAATATTATTCGATTATGTAATAATGCCAGAAGAAGCAAACAGTCAAGGAAGTTTTATCTTTTTTGACTCAAACCTTGAATATTCAATAACAAAAGTAAAAGAAGGAGAGAAGCATATATTAATAGCTTCGTTTAAAAATAATGAAACACCTAGGCGGACACAACAACGTAACTAATATAGACAGAAGTTCTTTTTCCTATCTAAAGTCAATTATAACACTTAACTCCGTTCTAGATATCGGATGTGGTCCTGGTGGTATGAAGAGAGTGGTAGAGGGGTACGGAAAGAAATGGATAGGAATAGACGGAGACCCCTCCGCCATCAAGGGGGTGGAAAATAGCATTCTTCATGATTATACCGCCGGAACCTGTGAGCTAGAGCAAGAATTTGATCTTGCATGGTCAGTAGAGTTTTTAGAGCACGTAGAAGAAGAATACGTACCCAATTTTATGAAAAATTTTGCACAATGTAGATATGCTTTTGTAACCGCAGCGCCTCCAGGAACTCCAGGGCATCATCATGTAAATTGTAGATCTTCAGAGTATTGGATTGATATATTTAGCTCTTATAATTTATACTATCACGAAAAACAAACTAAGGTATTGAGAGAAATCAGTGATATGAAAAAAGGATTTTTTAAAAAGAGCGGACTATTTTTTAAACGTAATGCTTAAATTATTCTTGACTTTTTGCTCTTATTTTGTTATAATTTTGTGTTGAAATAAGGAGTATATATGTACGGAACAAGAGAATATGTCAACCTGATTCGAGGCTGGCACAAAGATAGAAACCTAATTGAAGGCAGCACAGATAAAGATCAAGTTTTAAAATTAATGCAAGAGCTTGGAGAACTTAGTGATAGTGTATGCAAGAAGAAAGATGTTAAAGACGATATTGGAGATATGTTAGTTATTTTAATCAATATCGCAGAAAGAAACAACACAACACTTAAAGAATGTATGTCTGTAGCCTGGGAAGATATTAAAGATAGAAAAGGTAAAATGATAGACGGAATATTTGTAAAGGAATCAGATTTGTGACAGAGTTTAAGTACAATGAAGACAAAGTACTAAAAGAACTAGACACTTATATTTCGTCTACTTATAACAAACATTATGCGAAAAATAAAATACAGACTACTGAGTTTATTTTTGATTCTGGTCATGGTGTTGGCTTTTGCCTGGGTAATATCATTAAGTACGCTCAGAGATGGGGAAAGAAAGACGGAAAGAACAGAGCGGATCTACTAAAAATGGTCCACTATGGCATAATCTTACTAGGAATGACAGAGGACGAAGATGAGACGAGTAAAGAAGAGAGAATACGAGAAACTAACGGACTCAAATATTCAAAAAGTAATAGAGTTGTTGGAGCCTCCGAGTTCTTCGGAGCAAAAGCCTATAACGAAGAAAGAGGCGTGTGAAATATTAAACATTGCGTACAATACGCAAAGATTAAATAAAATCATAGACGACTTTCTAGAAACAAGAAAATTTAGAGAAAAGAGGCGTGCTCAAAATAAAGGACGCCCTGCTTCAGATGTAGAAATAAAAAGTATTGCAGAAAGCTATCTTGAAGGAAGTTCAATAGCTGAAATTTCTAAAAGTTTATTTCGTTCTGCAAATTTTGTTAAAAGCGTTATAGAAAGAATAGGCATTCCCGCAAAGAAAACTTCGGAGTCTCAAGATATCACATTTCTTCCAGAAGAGTGTGTGTCTGAGACTTTCGAAGCGGGAGAAATAGTATGGAGTGCTAGATATAACTCTGCCGCAAAAGTAGTAAAAGAAGAAACTAATATGGACTACGAGCAAAAATATGGATCAAAATGCTATAGAGTCTATGTAATGAAGCAGTCTGCTTGGGAAGAAGAAAGTTATTTTGGAGAAGTAAGCGGCGGATTTTTTGCAGCTCAACCTGCTCATGATCTAGGAAAATTAAACCATCTTAAACAATATGGACTTAATTTAAATAGATTAGAGGGCACGGTATAATGGCCGAGTCTATAGTGCTATACTATATAATATTTTGTTTATCTGGGGCATTGCTTTGTTTTATAAAAATATTTTTACCAGCAGTTGCTTTGATAGAGACTGCTTTAGAGGATAATATACCAACTCTTACAAAGACAATAATGGGAATTATATTTTTTCTTTTAGGCGTATTTATAGGCCCAGCTATGATATTTATGTTAAGCAATGAAGAAGACTTTATTAAGAGTTATGCTTCAAAATTTCTGGAAAAATAATGGAAAAAACAGCGTTAATAACAGGAATAACTGGTCAAGACGGAGCCTATTTAGCAGAACTACTCCTTGGTAAAAATTATAAAGTATATGGGTTTTTACCAAGAAGAGTAAATCAGAGCTATGAAAACTTAGAATATTTAAATGTTTTAAACAGAATAAACTTTGTTTTTGGGGATTTAACAGATCCTTCTAGTATTAATAATGCTATAAAAAGCATTAGACCAACAGAAGTTTATAATCTTGGAGCAATGAGTTTTGTTGGACACAGTTGGACACAACCAATCTATACAACCGAAGTAAACGGTCTTGGGGCCTTACACCTGCTTGAAGCAATAAAAAACTTTTCTCCTGATACGTCCTTTTACCAAGCTAGTACATCAGAAATGTATGGCAATAATTGGGATGATGATATGTTTCAAAGAGAAAGTACAAACTTTAGGCCTCGTTCTCCTTATGGAACTGCAAAAGTATTTGCGCACAATACGGCAGTAAATTATAGAGAAAGCTATGGTTTGAATGTGTGTTGTGGTATACTTTTTAATCATGAAAGCCCCTTGAGAGGTCTTGAGTTTGTAACAAGAAAAATAACTGATGCTGTATCAAAAATATACTATGGCAAACAAAGGTACGTAGAGCTAGGAAACTTACAGGCAAAAAGAGATTGGGGCTACGCAAAAGACTATGTAGAAGCAATGTATATAATGACATCTCAGAAATTAAATGATGATTTTGTAATTGCTACAGGGGAGCTTCATTCTATAGAAGAATTATTAGAGATAGCATTTAATTGCGCGGGATTAGATGATTATGAAAAATATGTTAAAATTAATCCACTTTTTATGCGTCCAGCAGAAGTACCTTACTTAAGAGGAGATCGATCAAAGGCCGAGAAAGAGTTTGGATGGAAGCCTAGAACATCTTTTTCTGATATGATTGGAGATATGGTAATGGCAGATTTAAAGAGAAATATATGACAGAATATAGTATAGTAACTTCTATGAGTAAAAAGTTACTAAATAAATTTGGCTATCAGCTTCTTGATACTTATAAAAGTAAAAATATTGATATACCCATGTTTGTTTATACCGAAGATTCTTTAGAAGATTTTCCTATTATAGACAATATTACTTTTTTACCTTTGCCTGAGCACTGGTATGAGTTTAGGGATAGAAACAAAAATAGGCTTGTTAAGACATACCTTCAGGATGCAGTAAGATTTTCTTCTAAAGTATTTTCCCAAGCAAGATTTTCTATTTCAAATATAAGTAGTAAGTTTATATGGATGGATGCTGATTGTATATTTATTGATAAGATAACAGATGAGTGGGCCAATGATATGCTAAATAACTCTTTTGTTGCATTCTACGATAGGCCAGATTTTTATACTGAGTGCGGAATAATATTCTTTGACTTAAATAAATCAGTATCAGTAGACTTTTTCAAATATTATGAGGATATGTATTTAGCAGATAATATTTATAATGAAAAAGCTTTTACAGATTGTCATGCGTTCGACGCAACTAGGAAAAAATTTTTAGGAGTTTCTGATTATTCAGAAACTAAACTTGGAGATCCAAATGGCGATCTTCATATTATGGCTAGAGACCCGAAACTGGCTCCTTTTATAGACCATAAAAAGGGAGATAGAAAGAAACAAGATAATTCTCCTGAATGGCTAAGTTTTATGAATAAATAAACTTATGACTGAACTACTACAGAAAGTTGAAAATGGAACTGTATTATTAAAGTATTCTCATTATAGAACTGGCGAGCCTCTATCTTTTAAAGCAACAACAAAACATAACGGAAAGGTACTGAAAAACAGGCCTGAAAGTAACGTTTATGCTTTCTATGACTTAGGAACGAAAGAGTGGAAGTCTATATATAAGAATACTATCACAGAATTTGTAGAGGTAGGCTCTCTTTAAAAAGCTAAAACTAACCGACCCTTTTAGGGCAACCTGCGTATCGAAAGAGCGCATAACATATAAGGAGAACTTTATGACAAATGCTAAACAACTAGCAGTGGCGGACTTAAGAAAAATTTTCTTAGGTTTTGACCAGTATGTAAATCACGAGAATTTTTTCTCTTCAACAATGGACGGTGGATATCCTCGTTTTAATATTGTTAAAAGCGAAGATGAAGGCAGGTGGCGAATTGAATTAGCAGTACCTGGCTGGTCCAAAGAAGATATAAGCATCAAACTTCACAACGGAGTTTTAACTGTTTCAGGCACTAATAAGCAGAGTCTTCCTTCTGGGGAGAGGTATGTTCATAAGGGTTTGAGCGGTAGATGTTTTGAAAAAACTTTTGCTGTAAACAAGCATGTGAAACTCGATCGCGCTTATATGGAGCGCGGACTGCTCTGTATTGATTTGCATGAAGAACTTCCTGAAGAATTGAAACCAGTGATGATTTCAATTAACTAGGAGTATTTGTGAAAACAATGACCAAAAAAGCTATCGCCAATGCTGAGAGTATTTTAGGCTTATGCCTATTTTGCTCTTTTCTTGTAATATTGGCTGAGCTATAAAGTAAGGGGGCTTTGCCCCCTTGCACTTTAGGAGAAAATAAATGAATAGACAAGAAGTATTTGAAACACTAAAAATTGATGAAGGTGTAGAGTATAAAGTATATGCTGACCACCTAGGCTTACACACTTTCGGTGTTGGACACCTAATTACTAACCAAGACCCTGAGTGGGGTCAGCCTTTTGAAACTCCTGTATCAGAAGAGCGAGTATGGGAAGCGTTTGATCAAGATTTAAATATTGCCATCGCAGAGTGTCACCATCTTTTTCCTGGAGACGAATTTGAAGGATTTCCAGAAGAAGCACAACAAGTAATTGTAAATATGATGTTTAATATGGGTCGCCCAAGATTGTCAGGTTTTAAAAAATTTATTGCTGCTTGTAAAGAAGGAGACTGGAAAACTGCTGCCGTTGAAGGACGGGACAGCAAGTGGTACAGACAAGTAACTAATAGAGCAGAGCGTTTAATGGTTCGGTTGGAGAACATTTAAAATAGTTCTTGACTTCAACCCTATAAAAGAGTATAATATAGGCTATGAATATATTTGTACTTGACAAAGATATAGATGCCTGTGCTCAGTATCACATAGATCCTCACACAGGCAAAATGCAGCTAGAGAGTGCACAAATGTTGTGCACGAACCACTGGATAGATAAATATTTAGGCTATGTACCACGAAAACTTACAAGTGAAGAATGGGCTGTCCTTAAAGAGGCGAAGAAAAATACAGTTAGAGATTTTCCTTATTTGCCTACTATGTACAACCATCCTTGCACGATATGGGCTAGAGAGTCTAGAGAAAACTATGAGTGGCTTTTTTGCTACGCACACGCTCTCAACCAAGAACACATCTTTAGAGGGGGAGCAAATCATAAGTCCTTCTCCGAAGTTATCTCGAAGTTGCCTGATATGGTACACTTACCAAACAGGGGACTCACAGCCTTTGCCCAAGCAATGCCTGAAGAGCTAAAGAGTGATGATGCTATAGCCTCTTATCGTATGTTTTATATGAAGGATAAAGCAGCGATTAGTAAAGGTGCTACCTGGAAAGTTAGAGGAAAGCCTTGGTGGTGGGACGAAGAAATAGCTGATTATGAAAAAAGGATTAGTAGATAATGAACAATGAAGTGAGACTGATTTCAATCAGTCAATCACCAGACCACTCCCCAGAAGAACTAATAACATACTGTGCAAGAGTGAGCAACCCAAGCAATCAAAATAATTCAAAGACAGCAAAAGGTCTTGTAAAATACTTGGTTAGAGAAGGGCACTGGTCTCCTTTTGAGATGGTATCTCTTACAATGGAGATAGTAACAACTAGAGATATTGCCCGACAAATTCTTAGACATAGATCTTTTTCTTTTCAAGAATTTAGCCAGAGGTACGCGGACCCAACAGATGACCTTAGCTTTTTAATCAGGGAGGGTCGATTACAAGATACTAAAAATAGGCAAAACAGTATTCCAAATGAAGACGTAAAACTGGAAGATGCGTGGCAGAACAAACAGTTGGCCGTCATAGAAACTGTAAGAACAGTTTATAAGTGGGCACTAGAACATGGAATCGCAAAAGAACAAGCAAGAGCAGTTCTTCCGGAGGGCAATACTTACTCAAAATTATATATGGCAGGGACTCTTCGTAGCTGGATTCATTATGTTGGGTTACGCATTTCTAATGGAACCCAACTGGAGCATTCGGATGTTGCAAGTCTTGCATGGGCTGTTATCAAAGAACATTTTCCAAATGTAGCTAATGCGGTAGAAGAACTGGAAATTGTTAAACAATAAAAAAATATTTCTTGAGAAAAATTTATGTGGATTGAACTTCTAGAAGCAAGTAGTTATATTGGTACAGGAAAAATAGCAGAGAATGCAGTAGGCGAAGCTCTTAGAGCTGACGGACTAAAACAATTAGATATTGCTTCTCTGATTAAAGATTCAGGCTATAGAAATAAAACTGAATTAGTAAAAGCAGTTCGAGACGGAGAGTTTCAGTTGGAGCCCAACACCTTCTACGCTCAGCCTCTAGGCAGTCAAAATTCCCCCGACTTTATTGCTGTAACCGAAGAGGAAGTATTCTTTATTGAAGTTAAAGCGTCTAAGACTGCTAGTGGTTATCAGTTTAACACTCACCTCATCAACAACGATTTTACATATGTACTGTCAGACCCGTCAGTAGGGTTTAAAATATTTTCAGGGTATCAGCTTATGGATCCAGAAGTGAGAGAGATATTATTAGAGTGTCATATGGAATGTACTGAGGTTGTGAGAAAACACAATAAAAGACTTGAAAATCTATCAAATAACCGAAAGGGCTGGGCATATTATGCTCGACCTATGTACACTCAAAAGAATGTATACGCATGAGTTTAGACCAATTTTATACTAATCCCGAAGTAGCTTCTAGACTACTTTCTACTCTGCAAGAAGAGAGCCCTGATATATGGCTAGAGCCTTCGGCAGGGTCAGGAAGTTTCTATAATATTATGCCAGCTAATAAGCTTGGGTATGATCTCGAACCTAAGTGTCCTGGGGTAATTCAGCAAGATTTTCTTACAGTGAAACTACCTACAGATAAAAAAATAATTGCAGTTGGTAATCCACCTTTTGGATATCGTGCCCAAGGAGCAATTGAGTTCTTTAATGCTTGTGCTAAATATTGTTACAAAATTGCTTTTATTATTCCTCGCTCGTTTAGAAAAGCGTACATCGTAAACCAATTAAATGAATACTTTCATCTATTAGATGAAGAGCTGCTTGATGTCGGGATTTTTATAGGAGGAGCCGAGAAAATAAGAACAGTGTGGCAAGTATGGGAACGACGAGATTACAAAAGAAAAAAAGTAGTATTGCCCTCTTCTCATCCTGACTTTAATATTGTAGCGCAAGGAAAGTCATTTGACTTAAATAAAGCCGACATTGCTATACGTAGAACCGGATACAAATCCGTAGGAGAGGTAGTCTTCCCAGAAGACGCAACTCCTATCACTCAATATGTATTTATTCAAATACTAAATGAAAGTGCTATAGAAATATTTGAAAACCTTGATTTGAGTTGTGCCTTTGACACAGCTCTAGCTCCTACAGTTACTCAAGGTGAGATAATTCAAGCGTATATTAACAAGAAAACGAAAAATATTTCTTGACTTTTTTGTTAAATTATATCATAATATGTTTTTATAAATTAAAGGAAACCAGTGGGCGACCGATTTTATAGACAACAACTTGACAAACTGGGTACTTGCCCAGGATATTATGGAAAACCAAAACGGAGAAACAGTAGAATGGCGTGGGATGAAGATAAGAAAGCCCAAGTAATTGAGATGTATGAAAGCGAAAACCCAACTCCCGAAACTTCAATGGAGATTGTTAAACAAATCGCAGATGAAGTAGAAGAGAGCCCGAACGGTGTTCGTATGATTTTAACCAAAGCTGGAGTATATGTTAAGAAGACCCCAGGGGCGTCAAGCTCTTCTTCTAGTTCAAGCTCTAGTCGAGTATCAAAAGCAGCAGCCATCGAAGCCTTGGAAAAGGCACTCGTAGATGCTGGGCAAGAAGTAGATGACGCAGTAGTAAGCAAACTTACTGGTAAAGCTGCGGCATATTTTACTTCAGTCATTACTTCTATTAATGGCTAATAATGTCCCTGCTTTACTTCAATAGAGGAGCTTGGCACTCCTCTAGTTTTCACAGACTGTATAGCTCTTCTGTAGCTATACTTGTCTGTGGTGGCCCGTCCTTTAACAAAATAGATTCTTCACTACTTCCTGGGCCTAAAAAGGTAATTTTTGGGCTGAACAATGTTTACCCTAAAATTAAGCCAGATGTTTGGGTTGGTATGGATGATCCTCATTGTTACAATAGAGATCTCTTCTTTGAGCCCTTTATAAAAATACTACGAGGAGGCTATCAAAATAGAACATATAATGGAGTTAAGCTATTTAAGCTTCATAATATGTATTACGCAACCCTTAAAAAAGCAGAGGGAGTTTATGATATTTTTTCCGATCTTACAGAAGAAGGAAAATTTGTCTGGCACCAAAACTCTTTTGCAACCATGCTGAATATTATAATGTGGATGGGACACAGAGAAATATATCTAGTAGGGTGCGATTTTAGTTTACAAAACGGAGATTACTTTGATGATATGAAGCTGTCTGATAAACAAAGGCAGTGGAACACTGATTTATATAATCAGTTAAGTACATATCTATATAAGTTTCATCTAATGTGTAAACCTTTAGGAATAAAAATTTATTCCATGAGTCCAGACTCTAAGATAAATACATACTTGGACTATGTATCTATTGAAGACCTGAACAAAAGACTCTATCAAGAAATGCCGGAAAAAACACCGATATATCATGCAATAGAGTTAGACCCCCCAAAAAAGTAACTAAGTGAGTTGCGGATTTTTTAATTAGTTGGAAATCCGCATGAATAAAATAGAAGCTAAAGAGCTTATAGAAAGGTGTGGCGACGCCATAATTACCTATAGGAGTACTAACTCAAATAAGCTCAAATATAATGTATGTACTTTAGATTTTACTACTCCATACATTCAAGAAAAGAAGAACAGAGCCAAAGAAACCTCTGAGAATATTCTTCTTTTTTGTTGGGACACTGACTCATACCGCCTGTTAAAACCAGACAGTATTACAAGTATAGTCCCTCTGTCCTCCATTCTAAAGAACGGAGGAGCAAATAATGTATGAAAAAGAGTCTATTGAACAATACAGCAGAATAGTACATGAGTACGAAGATGGTAGACAAGTGAAACTTACTATTAATACATTTAATGGAAAAGAATACTTACATCTTAGAGAATACTATTTAAATTTTGATGGAGATAGTTTGCCTTCTTCTAAAGGGATTTCCGTACCTTTAGATTTAGCTAATTCTTACGAGCTATTTACTGGCTTAGTAGAGATTTTATCTCTAGCAGAAAGCAGAAGTAAGATTATGGAATATTTTAGCGATATGTTTGAAGAACTGTATCAATCATAGTTAAAAATATTTCTTGACTTCTTGTTTAAATTCTGAGATAATACTTTCTGAATTTAATTATAACTAAGGAATTTATTTTTGTTGATTAAACTACTACAAAAAGCAGCCAGACACTATTATGAAGGCTCCCCGATTATGTCTGATGAAGAGTTTGATGCTCTCGCAGAGCAGGCTAGTTGGAAAGAAGTAGGTTATCAACTTGATAATAGTAACGGAAAAGTTAAGCACACACATCCTTTATACAGTTTGCAAAAACACTATGAAGATCAAGGGCAAAATCCTTTATCTTCCTATAAAGGAAAAATAGTTGCAAGTCCAAAACTAGACGGTGCGTCTGTTGCCGTTACTTATAGTAACGGATACTTAGTACAAGTGCTGACTAGGGGTGACGGAAAATATGGTATTGATGTTACCGATAAGTTCCTTGCTAAAAACTTAGTTCCTAAAAGAATATCTTTTAGTAGTCAACCTATACAGATCACGGGAGAGATAGTTTCTCCCAAGTCAATACCAAACTCTAGAAACTATGCTGCTGGTTCCCTAAATCTTAAAAGCATAGATGAGTTTCTCTCTCGTGATCTGTCCTTTATTGTACATGGGTGTTATCCATATATAACAACTTCTTTCTCAGAAGACATGATATTTTTTGCTGAAAACGGGTTCTCCGTTTCCACGGCAGATAAATATGAGCAGTTTCCTAGAGATGGAATTGTGTTCAGAATTGATAATAATCAAGACTATGAAAAACAAGGATGGACATCTCATCATCCAAGAGGTTCTTTTGCCTTAAAAACTAGAAAAGAAGGCAAAGTAACAACTCTTATAAATGTTATCTGGCAGACTGGAAAAAGTGGAGTAGTATCCCCCGTGGGGATATTAGATCCTATAGAAATAGACGGAGCTAGAATAACAAAAGCTACTTTACATAATATAGAGTATATCAGATCTTTAAACTTGGAAATAGGCTGTAAAGTAGAAGTAATAAGATCTGGCGATATTATACCTAGAATTACAAGACGTATAGAAAAATAATTCTTGACATCTTTTGTTGATTTATGTATAATATATATTCATTTTTGGGGAAGAAGTAACTTGAAAGAAATTTTGCCGCCTACACATTGTCCAGGGTGTAACTCTGAGCTTGTATGGGTAAATGATCTTCTGTACTGTAGAAACAGTGATTGTGCGGATAAAAGTCGCAAAATTATTTCTCATTTTGCTTCTTCACTAAAAATTAAAGGTCTAGGGCCTGCCACTATTGCATCGCTGGAACTATCCGATATATCAGATATTTACGAATTAGATAGAGACTATGTAGTAAGTAAGCTGAATAGTGTTACACTAGCCGATAAATTATTGGATCAGATCGAGAAAAGCAAAAGTGCGGGTCTTAGTAACCTTTTAGGTTCGTTTTCTATTCCTTTATTTGGAAAAACAGCTTCCGAGAAATTGTGCTCTCAAATAAGTAATATTACAGAAGTAACAGAGCAAAAACTTTTAGAAGCCGGTCTAGGAGCAAAAACGATACTTAACTTTATGCATTGGTTTAATACTGAATATGCGTATAAGTACAAAAATCTTCCCTTTGAGTGGAAGACTGCACAAGAAGAAATAACTTCTGGTCCCGTTGTTGTTATAACTGGAAAACTGTTTTCTTTTAAAACAAAAGAAATTGCAAAAGGAGTTTTACAACAAAAAGGCTACGTAGTAAAAACATCCATTACTAGAGATACTAAATATCTAGTTAATGAAAGTAATATTGCTTCCGCAAAAACAAAAAAAGCTGAGGCAATGGGAATAATTATCATATCTGATATTAAAGAATTATTGGAGATTTAATATGGCAGTACCTAAGTGGACTGATGAGCGTACCGACTCGCTCACTACTTTTGTCGGTGACGAAAGCCCTGTCTCGCAATCTACTATTGCGGAAGCAGCGGCAAATCTTGATACTAGCACTCGTTCTGTATCGTCTAAACTTCGTAAAATGGGTTATGAAGTAGAATCCGCAGCCACGGGCTCTTCTCGTGCTTTTAGCGAAGCAGAGGAAGACACTCTTCGTGAGTTTGTAGAGTCTAACTCTGGGCAGTATACCTATGCTGAAATTGCGGATGCTTTTGCTGGCGGTAAATATTCAGCAAAATCAATTCAAGGTAAAGTTCTTAGCATGGAACTCACAGACCATGTTAAGAAGACTGAAAAGCCTGCTAGCACTAAAACATATTCTGATGAAGAAGAGTCTACCTTCTTGAGTATGGTTGCTGACGGCGCTTTTGTAGAAGAAATTGCAGAGGCTCTTGGTCGACCTGTGAACTCTATTCGTGGTAAGGCTTTATCTTTGCTTCGTTCGAAGCAGATCGAAGCTATTCCTCCCCAGCGTGATATGAAAGGGTCTGTTACAGATCCTCTGGAAGATCTTGGGGACCTAAGCGAAATGACTGTGGACGAAATCGCCGAAGAGATTGGGAAGACTGTACGAGGCGTTAAGACTATGCTTACGCGTCGAGGTCTGCAAGCTGCAGACTACCCCAGCAAAAAAGAAGCAGCTAACTAATAGTTTCTTCTTAACTTTGAAGGTGGGGTGCTTCTGCATCCCACCTTTATTTACGCCTAAAAAATGCTTACAGTTATATGAATATTGCCACTGCTCTTATAAGTACAATTATTAGAGAACAGGATATAGAAACCTGGGGCAATTTACGGCTTGAATATTTACCTAAAGAATTTCATTCAATTTTCAGGGCTATCTCTAAGCACTTTGATTTAGAGAACGCTCTTCCCTCCTTTGATGATCTAAAACTTAGTGTACCCAGTAGAGAAGTAAAAGAGAAACTTGCGGCCTTAGAGTCTACAGAGGTAGATTCTGAAGCTCATCTTCTGCTTGAATACTTAAAAAATGAGTACACTCAAGATATGGTTCTAACAGAAATTGACTCATATCTTGACAGATCAGTAGCAATGTCTAGAGCGGAAGAGAATATCGAAGCCTTAGAAAATATAATTATAAAAGTTAGAGACAATGTAGAGCTAGATGTAGATTCTGTTAGTATGCAGAAGATAGAGCTTTTCCAAACAGAAGAAGAGCTAAAGAACTACATAAATTTAGGTTTAAACTCTGAATATGATACTGGCTTGAGATTTGCTAAACAAGATCTAGTACTATTAGGCGGTAGAAGAGGGTCTGGTAAGTCTTTCACTTGTAGTAATATTGCTGTTAATCAATACATGCAAGGACATAGCTCTTTGTACTTCAGTATAGAAATGACAAAAGAACAAGTATTCAGACGTATGGTTTCCATAGCTACAGAGATTCCTCTTGAGCGTTTAAACTCTAGAATGATTTCTAAGAGTGAGCTTCAAATTCTAGCAAAGTTTCAAGCAGGAAGATTTGAAGATTCACAAGACGCTTTCAATAGTTTCTTAAAACATAATAATTTTGTAGACTTTCAGAAGGAAGTAACTAAATTACCGTTGAAAAAGAATCTGCAATTAGACATAGTTTATGATCCAGCACTTACTCTTGCCAAGATTAAGTCAGAAATTGAACATAGAATTGCAACACAGGAAATATCTGTAGTTATTGTAGACTATCTAAACCAGGTTAAGAGATCTCATATGCCTAGTAGAAATGGACAATATGACTGGACAGAGCAGATAGAGGTTAGTAAGGCTCTAAAGCAGTATGCCCAGGAACATGAGATATTAATTTTCTCTCCATACCAGACTGATGCAACCGGCGAAGCGCGCTTCGCAAAAGGCATTCTTGATGCAGCAGACTCTGCGTTTTCTCTTGAAACATGGGATCAAGAGGATAACTGTATTACATTTGAGTGTAAAAAAATGAGGAATGGTCCGATGTCTGATTTCACAAGTGAAATGGACTGGCGCACGCTAAAAATCGGACCTACTCCTTCTCTCAATCCAAAAGAAAAAGCAAGACTTGCAGAAGCTTTGGAGGGAGATGAATAATGGAAGTAGTAGAACTTTTAAATAAAAGAAAAATACCCTTTCAAACATCAGGACAGGACTACTTAATACGTTGTTTAAATCCTGAGCATGAAGATCGTAATCCCTCTCTTCGAGTAAATAAGATTAGTGGAATTATGAACTGTTTTAGTTGTGGATTTAAAGGAAATATATTTAAATTCTTTGATGAAGCTATAAACGCAAAAGACTTAAAAAGAAAGAGAATACAAGATAAAATTATGGGTATTCGAGCAGATAACATCGGTTTGAAGATGCCGAAGAACTATACACCATTTGTAGGAACGTATAGAGGAATATCTGCGAGTACCTTAGCTAGATATAGAGCGTTTACTAGTATAGAACCGGAGTACGCAAGTAGAATAGTGTTTCCGATTTATGATATTACTGGCAAGATCCGAGCCTTTGTGGGAAGAGCTACGGATAATACAATTATTCCAAAATACAAAGTTCATCCAGGTGGAGTAAAACTCCCTTTATTTCCTGGTGATGTAGAGTTGGTTCAAGGTAGTGTAATTTTAGTAGAAGGTATATTTGATTGTCTAAATTTGATAGACAAAGGACTGCCCAACGTAGTGTGTATTTTTGGAACAAACAATATAGATATTTATAAAATGTCTCTGTTAAAAGTAATGAATGTAAATTCAGTCTATACTTTTTTTGACGGGGATGAAGCAGGAGAAAAGGCCACTCAAAAAGTAGCGGACCTTGGTGAAAAAATTAATTTAAGAGTAGAAAAGATTCCTATTGATAAAAATTCAGATCCAGCTGATTTATCTGAGGAAAGAGTAATAAAGTTAGGGGACTATTTATATGGCTAATGTTGCACTTATTGAAAAAGCACCTAGTAAAATAGACTTCGTGAAACATTTTGAAAATGACTTTGATTTTGAACGCTTTCACTTATGTTCAGATCCAGGCAAGAAAAAAGTTTTACGAAGAGATGTTGATATTGATATTAATATTGATTTATATGACTATGTTATTTTAGTGGGGGGAGAGGCACTCGAATATTTTACTAAAGAACGAGCTATAACAGAACATACAGGAAGGCTAATAAATGATAAGTTTATTCCTATCATTAGTCCTGCTATGATGTCTTTTAAGCCTGAGGCACGCCCAATGTGGGAAGACTCAATTCAAAAACTAAAAGGATACATTTCTAGAGATTTAACTGTAGAAAAAATTGATGAAACTCTGTTCTATGGGATACAAGACTCTGATCAAGCCTACGAGTGGGTATGTAAAGCCATTGAAGCCCCTTATCCTTATGTGGCTGTAGACACAGAAACTACAGCTTTATATCCGAGAGATGGATATATTCTTGGTATAAGTTTATCGTGTGAACCAGATACAGGAGTCTATATTGATACAGACTATGTAGATGAGAGGGTCACAGAAAAATTACAAGAACTTTTTACTAAGAAAAATGTAATTATGCATAATGCAAAGTTTGACTTAGCAATGCTGGAGTACCACTTCAAGTTTGAGTTTCCAAACATTGAAGATACCATGCTCATGCATTATATGTTAGATGAAAATCCTGGTAATCATGGTCTTAAGCAGCTTGCTATTCGTCATACTAAGTACGGTGACTATGAGAAACCAATGTATGACTTTATTGATAATTACTGTAGAAAGAATGGTATTTTAAAGGGAAATTTCAGTTTTGATATGATTCCTTTTGATATTATTCAAGTTTACGCAGCCATTGATGCGGCAGTAACGTTTCTACTTTATGATATCTTTAAGCAGGAGCTAGATAAAGACCCACAAATTCGTAGGGTATATAAGCAACTATTAATTCCTGCTATGAGGTTTTTGAAAGATGTACAAGAAAACGGAGTTCCGTTTGATAGACAAAGACTTTTGCTAGCTCAAGAAATTATGAGCAGTGATATCGAAGAGGCGACTAAAGGTTTATATTCCTATGAGGAAGTTAAAAAGTTTGAACAATTTCAAGAAAAAGAGTTCAATCCAAATAGTACTCTACAGCTTAGAAAATTGTTATTTGACTTTATAGGTCTAAAACCTACTGGAAAAAAGACAGGAACTGGAGCACATTCGACAGACGCAGAAGTATTGGCAACCTTAGCAGAAGAGCATAATATACCTGCTCATATTCTCAGCATTCGACAAAAAGGTAAAATAAAAAATACTTATCTTGATAAGATTATACCCCAACTCGATAGAGATAGCAGATTAAGAACTAACTTTAGCTTACATGGCACTACTAGTGGCAGACTTAGTAGCTCAGGTAAGCTCAACATGCAGCAACTTCCGCGGGATAACCCTGCGGTAAAAGGCTGTATTAAAGCAGCTCCAGGACATAAAATAGTTGCAATGGACTTAACCACTGCGGAAGTTTATGTAGCTGCTGTTCTTGCGAAAGATAAAAAACTGCAAGACGTATTTAGATCTGGAGGAAACTTTCATTCTACTATCGCAAAAGTAGTTTTTAAATTACCTTGTGAAGTAGAAGAAGTTGCAGAGTTGTATGGTGTTAAAAGACAGGCTGCGAAAGCAGTTACCTTTGGTATCATGTATGGTGCGGGAGCCGCTAAAATTAGTGCTCAAGTAACTAAAGACTCTGGAAAATACTTTTCAAAATCAGAGGCTCAGGAAGTAATTGATGATTATTTTAACCAGTTCTCAAAATTAAGAGACTGGTTAGAGTCAAAACAGCAGGAAATAAGTAAAATTGGACACGTATATTCAGTATTTGGCAGAAAGAGAAGACTCCCTAACGTCTTTTCTTCAGACAAAGGAGTAGCAAGCCATGAAGTTAGATCTGGAATTAATTTTTTGGTACAGTCCGCAGCTAGTGATATTAACTTATTAGGTGCTATTGATATGCACAATTTTATTCTAAATGCAGATATGAAGAGTAGAATTTTCGCCCTAGTACACGATTCTATTTTGGCAGAAGTGCCAGAAGATGAAGTAGAAATGTACTGTGGGTTGCTAAAAACATATGTTCAAAAGCCTAGAGTAGGCTGTCATATCGAAGGCGCTCCTATCGGCTGCGACTTCGAAATAGGAGATGATTACAGCTTTGGTAAATTTGAGAAAGAGTACACAAATATTTAATGCGAAATTTCCATTATTTATTCTCCCAAAGGAGGCTCTTATCGAAGAGAAAGATGGAATTGTGTTTCTAGATGGTCTATGTCTAGACGATAAGAATATAAAAAGCGATAAGTTAGGAGTAAGAAGACTTCGGTCTTCTTATCCTAACAAAGCTGTCTTAAATAAGGCTGTACATGATATTCCCTCTATGCTTAAATCCACAGCAAAGAGATATATAGATTCAGAAGGTACTGTATTTGAATATCAAAAAAGCCTTTTAGTATCTTTAAGATACCATAAAATACTAAAAGTGGAAGACAGGGGTGTAACTTGTTTAGTATGGATAAAAGGAATAAATTCTCCTTTTCCAGTGCTTCGTCCACCATTGGCATACATGACCTGGGCAGGTATACTATACAATGGAAATCACCCCTGGATTCTTTATGAGTTCAGTGAAGAACGTAAAAAAGACACAAAAAGAAAAATATGAAAGCAGTTATATCAGACAGAATCTACCTATCATTGGAAAACGATACTCAGGTTTCTTTGCTAGACAAAGAATTAACTTATGCTATACCTTCTTATAATCCTACTGACCCTCCTACGGTTATAAAAAATATGGGGAGGATTCGTAGCAAAATGGTAAGTATTCCTTGCGGAAGAATAGATCTAATACCAGAAGGGTACGAAGTAGTAGATAAAAGGCTGTCGATTCCAGTAGAATTTCCAGAATTTAAATTCTCATTAAGAGAAAGCCAACAGAAGATTTATGACGCTATAGATGATAATTGTATTATCAATGCTTGGGTAAGCTGGGGAAAGACTTTCACAGGGCTTGCAATTGCTTCAAAGTTAAAACAGAAGACCTTGGTAGTAGTACATACTGTAGCTCTAAGAAATCAGTGGGAAAAAGAGGTAGAAAAAGTTTTTGGAATTAGTCCTGGTATAATTGGTAGTGGTAAGTTTGATACAGATGCACCAATCGTCATAGGTAATGTACAAACTCTCACAAGGAGAGTACCAGACATAATCAATGAATTCGGTACTATTATTCTAGATGAAATGCACCACGTATCAAGCCCTACTTTTAAAAACATTATTGATAAGTCAAAGGCTCGTTATAAAATTGGCTTATCTGGAACTATTGAAAGAAAAGACGGGAAGCATGTAGTATTCCGAGATTATTTCAGCCCTACAGTCTATTTTCCTCCAAAAGAGAATTATATGACTCCTAAAATACATATCTTTGACTCTGAGATACGGTTTTTAGATGGTATGAATATACCTTGGGCAAAGAAGGTTAATCACCTTGCTTATAATGAGGAGTATCAACACTTTCTGTCTTTACTTGCAAGTGTATACGCCGCTAAAGGGCATAAAGTTCTAGTTGTAGCGGATAGAGTAGAATTGCTTAGAAAATGTTGCGAGCTAACTGGTGACGTAGGAGTTTTGATAACGGGTCAGACCCCTCAAGATGAACGAATTTCTCTAATGGAACAAATTAGAGAAGATAAAAAGATTTTATTTGGAACTCAATCTATATTTTCAGAAGGGGTTTCAATAGACCAACTTAGCTGTTTAATACTTGGAACACCAGTAAATAACGAACCTTTGTTAACGCAGTTAATAGGCAGGGTTATAAGAATAAATGAAAATAAGAAAGACCCTGTAATTATAGATATTAACCTAAAAGGAAATACTGCTAGAAAACAGGCTAATAATAGAAAGGGATACTACTTGAAACAAGGCTATAAAATACTGAACATGAGTAAAAATAGTTCTTGACAATTTTAAAAAGTTTTGATATAATATATGATACTTTTCGACTGGAATAAGATTATAAAAGAATCAGATAGAAAAGCAAAGAAGTTTTTTGCAATCCTGCATCTTCTTACTTTTAATTCTATACCTAAAAACAGAAAAGATATACTCTACTCTGTATATGGAAAAGACTACTCTGGTTCTTCTTTTCTTATTCATCCTGAAAAGATATTTTACTACTTTTCTCAGTATTCAGTTTCTGAATGGGTAGAGTATGTAAGAATAGCAAGCATGAGAAACTATAATAACTATAGAATATCGAAAGATACTTCTCTTGACTTGTACATTTTAGACAAGAAAATAACAGGCAATAGACTTCTGACAGTTAAAGATAGTAAAGTATTTTTTCTGTTTGAAGACGCAATAGGAGAAAATTAATGGGATTGAAATTTACTGAATCAAAAGGTTCTGCACAGAAATCAAGTCTGAAGCAGTACGCATACACTGATGGCGACAACAAAATTCGCCTGGTAGGAGACATTTTACCTCGATATGTTTATTGGGTAGAAGGTGAGAACAAAAAGCAGATTCCTATGGAATGTCTTGCTTTTAATAGAGAAACGGAAACATTTGATAATGCAGAAACGGATTGGGTGAAAAAATACCACCCAGAAAAGCGATGCGGTTGGGCATACGCTATTCAGTGTATTCATGATGGCGAAATAAAAATTTTAAATCTTAAAAAGAAACTGATGGAGCAAATCAAATTAGCTGCTGATGACTTAGGAGATCCTACAGACCCAGAGACTGGGTGGGATGTACACTTTCGACGAGTTAAAACTGGTCCTAATGTATACAATGTAGATTACCAGCTTCAAGCTCTAAAATGTAAGCCTCGAGCATTAGACACTGCCGAACAAGCATTAATTGCTGATCTTCGATCTATGGATGAAATTCTTCCTCGTCCGTCTGCAGAACAGCAGAAAACTTTTTTGGAAGGAGTAGCTGACGCAGGAGGAGTTCCTGCCGAAGTTTCAGAAGAACTAGACGCTGAGGATCTGCCTTACTAATGAAAATATTGTTCACAGCCGACTGGCATATAAAATTAGGGCAAAAAAATGTTCCTGAGCAGTGGGCTCGTGAGCGATATTTAAAGTTCTTTTCAGATGTACACGAAATCGAAAAAGATGTTGATCTTCATATCATTGGAGGGGATCTATTTGATAGAATCCCTTCAATGGGTGAGTTAGAGTTATTCTTTGAATTTATCTCTGGCACGGCTGTTCGTACTTTGATTTACGACGGAAACCATGAAGCCACTAAAAAACATAAAACTTTTCTAACACAACTGAAAAAAGCAAGCAAGGAGGTGAATAGACACATTGAAATAATCGACTCTATTCACAATGAAGATCATTTTGGGGTGCTCCCGTACTGTGAGGTACACGGTAACTGGCATATTACTGATTTTAATTCAAGAAGACCGTTGTTTACCCATGTGCGAGGAGCCATCCCACCTCATGTTACACCAGAAATTGATCTTAAAAGATTCGAGCCATTTCCTGTAGTATTTGCTGGCGATTTACATAGTCATAAAAATACTCAGTTAAACTTGGTATACCCAGGAAGTCCTATGACTACCTCTTTTCATAGAACGGAAGTAGAAACAGGATATCTATTAATAGATACAGAGGAAAATAGTTGGACTTGGGAAAAGTTTCAGCTTCCTCAGTTAATAAGAAAATTAGTCTCCTCAGAAGAAGATATGGTGCAAACTGACTACCACCATACGATCTATGAGCTAGAAGGTGATATAGCAGACCTTTCTCTAGTAGCAAATTCAGAACTTTTAGACAAAAAGTTGATAAAGAGAAAAACAGAAGCCGTATTAATTCTTGAAAAAGATATGAGCATGGAAGATGAGTTAGTAGAATATCTAACTTATATTCTAGAACTAGAGTCAGATAATGTAAAAGATATATTAGGTACATTTCATGATTACTCTAAAAACTTTGCAATGGGATAATTGCTTTAGTTACGGCAGCGGAAATAAATTAGATTTAAGCGATAGTACCCTAACTCAGCTAATAGGCAAAAATGGGGCGGGAAAATCTTCTATACCGCTAATACTCGAAGAAGTTCTTTTCAATAAGAACTCTAAAAATATCAAAAAAGCAGATATACAAAATAGAGAGTTTAACAAAGGTTATAATATCTCTCTAGATTTTTCTGTGGATAA